>TARA_R110002073_G_scaffold1471_22_pt1 | contig 27047 bp, 21 predicted proteins | sample TARA_R110002073 | Tara Oceans TARA_R110002073 (sample SAMEA4397174) | marine metagenome | biome: Polar Biome; feature: [DCM] deep chlorophyll maximum layer (ENVO:01000326); material: water (ENVO:00002006), including particulate matter (ENVO:01000060) such as... | depth 40 m | reverse complement strand
CCGGATCGCCGCGCTGGAGGGGGTCGAGGACGCCTTTGCCACGGCTTCGGGCATGGCGGCGGTGTCGGGCGCGTTGATGGCGTTGTGCAAGGCGGGAGATCATGTTGTGGCCTCGCGCGCGCTGTTCGGGTCCTGCCTGTATGTTCTGGAAGAGGTGCTGACGCGCTATGGCGTGCGAGTCGATTTCGTGGATGGCACCGATCTGGAGCAATGGCGCGCGGCGATCACACCACAAACCCACCTGGTGTTCCTGGAAAGCGTGTCGAACCCGACGCTGGAAGTGATCGACCTGCCCGCGGTGATCGCATTGGCGCATGACGCGGGTGCCAGGGTTGTGGTGGACAATGTCTTTGCCACACCGGTTTTCAGCCGTGCGGCGGCGCATGGCGCCGATCTGATCGTCTATTCGGCGACCAAGCATATCGACGGGCAGGGGCGCTGTCTGGGCGGGGTCATCCTGGGATCGCGGGAGCTGATTCGCGGCATGATCGAGCCGTTCATGAAGCACACCGGCGGCGCGATGAGCCCGTTCAACGCCTGGGTTCTGCTCAACGGCCTGACCACCCTGGACCTGCGCGTTCGGGCACAGGCGGCGACGGCGCAGCGGCTTGCGCAGGCGCTGGAGGGGCATCCGGCGCTGAATGCGGTCCTGTTTCCGGGGCTTGCCAGTCATGCCCAGCATACGCTTGCGGCACGGGTAATGGCGGGGCCGGGCACCGTGCTGTCGCTGGACCTGAAGGGCGGCAAGGACGCGGCTTTTGCTTTCATGAACGCGTTGAGGGTGGTGTTGATTTCCAACAACCTGGGCGATGCGCGCAGCATAGCCACGCATCCCGCCACCACCACGCATCAACGCCTGCCCGATGCGCAAAAGCAGCTGCTGGGGATCACGCCGGGGCTGATCCGGCTCAGTGTCGGGCTGGAGGATGCCGATGATCTGCTGGCGGATATCCTGGCGGCGCTGGCGGCCATGTGATGTCGTCTTGAACTGATCCAAACCGGCGTGGCCAGCGTAATACCGTTGAAAATGTGGGGCCAAGGCTTACGTTATTGACCCTACGCACCAAGCGGCGGCAACGTCTGGGTCAAAGGGGGCGCGAGATGAATATTCACAAGCCGGTGGCAGAGCAAGAGCCGGACATGGCGCAGGCGGAAGCCGCGCTGGATGTGCTGCGCGCGTTCGTGACCCGCGCATCGGATGAGCAGATCGCGTCCCTGGATCCATCGGTGCGCCGCCTGCTGCCCGGCCTGCCCGATCCGGCCTATCCGCAGTTCAGCCGCACCTATCCCGCCGATTTCACGCCCGACACGGCCTACAAACGGACCCTGCCTGATCTGCAAAACGGCCCGGCCAGCCTGATAAAGGGGGCCAACCGTCCCATCCAGCATGTCGGCATTTCCAACTTTCGTCTGCCAGTGCGGTTTCGCACCCGTCAGGCCGATCAGGATGATGTGACGTTGCAGGCCTCGGTGACGGGCACCGTCAGCCTTGAGGCGGACAAGAAGGGCATCAACATGTCGCGCATCATGCGCAGCTTCTACCGTCACGCGGAAAAGCGGTTCTCGCAGGATGTGGTGAAGGCCGCGCTGGATGACTACCGCGCCGATCTGGACAGCCTGGATGCGCGTATCCAGATGCGGTTTTCCTTTCCGATGAAAGTTCAAAGCCTGCGGTCAGGGCTGGCTGGCTGGCAATATTACGATATCGCGCTGGAACTGGTGGATACGCAAGGCACCCGCCGCCAGTTCATGCATCTGGACTATGTGTATTCCTCGACCTGCCCGTGCTCGCTGGAACTCAGCGAACATGCCCGCGCCGGCCGGGGCCAACTGGCCACGCCGCATTCGCAACGCTCGGTCGCGCGGATATCGGTCGAGGTGCTGCCCGGCGCGGTGTTGTGGTTCGAGGACATGATCGACGCATGCCGCAAGGCGGTGCCGACCGAAACACAGGTCATGGTCAAGCGCGAGGACGAGCAGGCCTTTGCCGAGATCAACGCCGCCAATCCGATCTTCGTGGAAGACGCCGCGCGCCTGTTCTGCGAGGCCATGGAGGGCGATCCGCGGATCGGTGATTTCCGGGTGGTCGCCAGCCATCAGGAAAGCCTGCACAGCCATGACGCGGTCAGTGTCCTGACCCGCGGCCCAAGTTTCGCCGCGCACAGCATCGATCCGAAGCTGTTTTCAACGCTGATCCACGTCGGATAGGCACGCGGACCTGCGATGTCGGTTGCGCCCCGTCTTGGGTTGAGCCCCGACTTTGGTTGCGCCCAGACTTTGGATGCGCCATGAGTCGGGCAACGCAGATTTGCCCGGCCCGCGATGTTCGATTTCCTGACCCTGACCCTGAACCCGTCGCTTGACCTGAGTGCCGACACCGAAACGGTGGTGGCCGGGCCAAAGCTGCGGCTGGGCGAACCGGTGGTCGAACCGGGTGGCGGCGGGGTGAACGCAGCCCGCGCGGCGGTGAGTTTGGGCGCGCGGGTGCGCGCCATCGTCGCGCTGGGCGGCGCTACAGGCGCGCGGATCCAGTCGCTTCTGGCCGACAGCGCCGTGTCCGTGTCGGTGTTCGAGCTGGACGGCGAAACCCGCCAAAGCCTGGCCGTCACCGAGACAGCGACCGGCAAGCAGTATCGTTTCGTCCTGCCCGGCGCGGCGTGGCGCGCGGCGCAGGCGCAAGACCTGATCGCCCGGCTGGCCGATGAAATGCGCCGGATGGGCGCGGGTGGCGTGCTTGTCGTGTCGGGCAGCCAGCCGCCGGGTGTCGCGCCGGGATTCGCGCTGGATCTGGTGCAGGCGCTGCCACGGGTGCGGGTGATCGTCGATACATCGGGCGCCGCACTGGCGCATCTGGTCAACCACCCGCGAACTGGCGCCACGCCCCACGTCCTGCGCATGGATCAGGACGAGGCCGAGGGGCTGGCCGGGCGCCCGCTGCCCCTGCTGGACGACACTCTGGGTTTCGCCAGATCGCTGGTCGCCCGTCGGGTTGCCCGCGTCGTCATCGTGGCGCGCGGGGCCGAAGGCTCGGTGCTGGCCAGCGCCGAGGCGGACCTGCATGGCGTGCCGCCAAGAGTCGATGTCGTCAGCAAGGTCGGCGCGGGCGACAGCTTCACCGGTTTGTTCGCACTGGCCCTGTCACGCGGAGAACCGCTGGATCAGGCGCTTCGTCTGGGCATCGCCGCGGCTGCCGCCGCCGTGATGACCCCGGCGACGGCGCTGTGCCGGTCCGATGATGTCTTGCGATTGGCCCCTGCCTGCACGTTGAAACCGCTTGCCTGAGCGCCCCGCGGGACCTTGTCTGGCCCGCTTGACAGGACCGTGCACTGACGCCAAGGGTTTGCCATGATCGATTTCAGACCCGTGGCCCATATCATCGGCTGGCTGCTGATGGCCCTTGGCACCATCATGCTGGTTCCCATGCTTCTGGATCTGTCGCTGGGCAATCCCGACTGGCAAGTGTTTCTGCAATCGGCGCTTATCACCGTGCTGACCGGCGGTCTGGTTGCTTTGGCCACGGCCAATGCGCTGGGCCCATCGCTGACCTTGCGACAGTCCTTCCTGCTGACCACGCTGACCTGGATCGTGCTGCCGCTGTTCGGCGCTTTGCCGCTGCTGATCGGGCTGCCGGGTCTTTCGTGGACCGATGCCATGTTCGAAGCCATGTCCGGCATGACCACGACCGGGACGACCATTCTGACGGGGCTGGACGACATGCCCCCGGGGATCCTGCTGTGGCGTTCGATCCTGCAATGGCTGGGCGGGCTGGGCATCGTGATCGTCGCGCTGATATTCCTGCCGGTGATGAAAGTGGGCGGAATGCAGCATTTCCGCTCCGAGGGCTTTGACACCATGGGCAAGGTCCTGCCGCGCGCCGCCGATATCAGCTGGATGCTGTTGCAGATCTATGCGGGCCTGACGATTCTGGCCGGACTGGCCTATCTGATTGCCGGAATGAGCCCGTTCGATGCCGTCAATCACGCCCTGACCACGGTGTCGACGGGCGGGTTTTCGACCCGCGATGCGTCCTTCGCCGCCTTCGACGCACCCACGCACTGGATCGCGTCCGCGTTCATGTGGCTCGCCGGGTTGCCCTTCATCCGGTATGTGCAGCTGGTGAACGGCAGCGTCCAACCCTTGTTTCGGGATATCCAGGTTCGCGCCTATTTCCGCTGGACGCTGTATGCTGTCGGGCTGGTCGTCGGCTATCGTTTGATGACCAGCGATGAACCACTCGAGGCGGTGATCCGCGAGGCCAGTTTCAACGTCGTTTCGCTGTTTTCGGGCACCGGATTTGGCAGCGCAGAGATCGACGCCTGGGGCGATTTTCCGATCCTGGTCTTTATTGTCGCCGGTTTTATCGGTTCGTGCACGGCGTCGACCGGGTGCTCGCTGAAAGTGTTTCGCTATCTGGTCCTGTTCGAGGCCATCAAGGCGCAGTTGCGGCAAATGGTATCGCCGAACCGGGTGATCATCCTGCAACTGGACGGGCGCAGACTGCAAGATGACGTGGTGGCATCGGTCGTGGTGATGTTCAGCGCGTTTGTGCTGGGATTCGGTATCCTGACGATCCTGCTGTCGTTGAGCGGGCTGGAAATGCGCACCGCCTTTACCGCCGCCTGGACCGCGATCGCCAACATCGGGCCAGCCTTTGGGCCCGAGGTGGGACCGACCGGGGCGGTGGACGGTTTTCCGGCCGTCGCCAAATGGCTGATGATCGTCGCGATGCTGTTGGGCCGGCTGGAAATGGTCTCCGTTCTGGTGATCCTTCTGCCCCGGTTCTGGCGCGGCTGATCGCGCCGCTCGTCGTCAGCCGGTCCCTGGCCTCAGTTCCAGCACGATACCAGAACGGTCAGATCCGCGGTGACCCGGCTCAGAATTGCCGCCGACATCGGGATGGAGATGCGGCTTTGCGTGCCGCTCAGCCCGGCGCCCTGCAAGGTGGATAGGATCGCCGCCGAATTGACCGCGATCTGCTCGTCCGCCGGTGCCGTTCCATCGGCCATTTGCGGGCGCGCCAACATCATGCCGATGACCGCGCCATTGTTGTCGAATACCGGCCCGCCCGAGGCGCCGGGCGCGTCGTTCAGGCTCAGGCGGCTCAGATAAGGTTCCCCGCCCGGCCCCTGAAGCGCGCTGATCTCGCCGGTGCTCAGGACCGGCCGGGTCAGCCTGTCCTGATCGCTGAACGCCGACACGCTCACGGCTGAATTCGCCCGCGGCGCTTGCCGGGAGAACTGCGCGAAGGCCAGCGGCACAAGCGGGTCTTGCGGCGTCAGAACCGCGATCCCCAGTTCGGTGTCGATCAGGCGCACGCTGGCCCCATAGGTTTCGTCGATCGTCACGCGCCCGCAGCCCTGCACGGCCTCGGCCGAGGTCACGACCGTGCCCATCGCATCCACGAAAAAGCCGGACCGCGACCGCTCGGGACGGCGCACATCCAGCCCGCCGATCAGGCCGCGCCGCGCGGCGGAGGAAGCGGTGGCGCCCATCGTCGGCGGCAGGGCACCCCCGAAGGCGCGAAAACTCTCGCGCAGCGTCGATGTGATCAGTTCGGCGTCATCATCCGCCGGTGCATCCCACAGCAGCATCCAGCCCTTGATCGAACCGTTTTGCAACCGGGCCTCGACATGGGCGCGCCGCACTGCGTTTTGCCCGGTGATGGTGAACCGGTCGCGTCCGCGGTCCCGGGCCCCGCCCAGCGGGATCAACTCCAGCGTTTGCAGGGTGTCATACAGGTCGGACAGCGTGGATTGCGAACCGGCCTGGCTGATCAGCATGACGCGAATGCCGCTGTCGTTGATTTCCCGAAAATAGGCGAACGGGGCTTCATGGCGCTCGAACGCGACCATGCCCAGCGGCAGCGTCAATTCGATGCCCGCGGCCTCGTCGCGGAACGGGCCGAAGCCATAGCGCGCGACGGCATCGTCATAGGCGGCCAGCAGCGTTGCCATCTGCTCGCGTCCCAAATAGCCCCACGGCTCCAGTCCCTGATCGGTCTGCCAGTCGCGGATCGCGCCACGGGTGCCGGGCCCGAACTGGGCGTCTATCCCAAGCCGGTAATAGCCAAACCACTGAAGCGCGGTCTGGATGGCCATCCGGTCCTGCCGATTCAGACTGAATTCAAAGCTGCGCGCGTCGTCCAGGGTTTCGGCAACAGGTATTGGTTCGGGCATGGGCTCCGGTTCGGCCATCGGTGCGGTTTCGGTCGACACGGCTTCTGCCGCCGCTTCGGTCACCGAGTCTGCTTCGGTTTCGGTCACCGCGTCGACCGCGACTTCCACGACGGTATCGGGTCCATCGCTTACGGCCCCAGCCGCTTCGGCATCCACCTGCGGTGCCGGCTGCACCGTCAACGGCGGCGGGCTTGCGGCCTGGCCGCCCACGGGCCAGAACTGGTGGCCGTATACCCGGTTTTCCGAGACATAGGAATCAGACCGGATTTCGCGCGCCGCCAACAGCTCCGAGAGGCGGGCTTCAGCCTCCTCGGCGGTGGCGTAGGGCCCCGCGGCGAGCGCATACCACCCGCCGACTATGCGAAACCCGGCAATGTTCCCGATACGCTCCTGATAGCGCCTTGCGAATTCCTCGGCGGTGCGCAAGGTCGCGTGCGCTTCGATCTGAACCCAGTATGTGACCTGGGCCAAGGCTGCTACGGGGGTCAGAAAAACCAACAGCAACGCGGCGAAAACGATCTTCGAAATACGATTGGTCACAGTCGTCCCACAAATTGTTGATTACGTGATTCCTCCCGCGACCTTATCAGGCTCGCCGGAAGAAACTTGATAAAACATCCTCAGGACCGGACGTTCAACCGGCCAGGCGCGCCTTTTTCGCCATCGTCACGAGCAGACATCAAGGTGCTGCCGTTGACCCCGCCCCGGCGCTTGCCTATTGAAGCCCCAACCGCGCCCCCCCGCGCCCCGCGACAGCCCGAGGCCCCCATGACCGCCGCCAGACAGACCGACCCCGCGAAGCCCAACAGTTTCCAGGAGATCATCCTGCGTCTGCAAAATTACTGGGCGGCCCGGGGCTGCGCGATCCTGCAACCCTATGACATGGAGGTTGGCGCCGGCACCTTTCACCCGGCCACGACGCTGCGCAGCCTGGGCACGCAGCCCTGGGCCGCGGCCTATGTCCAGCCGTCGCGTCGCCCGACCGACGGGCGCTACGGTGAAAACCCCAACCGTTTGCAGCATTATTATCAGTATCAGGTGCTGATAAAACCCAGCCCGCCGGATCTGCAGGACCTCTATCTGGGCAGCCTGCGCGCGATCGGCATCGATGACGCCCTGCACGACATCCGGTTTGTCGAGGACGACTGGGAAAGCCCGACGCTGGGCGCCTGGGGGCTGGGATGGGAAGTCTGGTGCGACGGGATGGAAGTCAGCCAGTTCACCTATTTCCAGCAGGTCGGCGGGCATGATTGCAAACCCGTTTCCGGTGAACTCACCTATGGGCTTGAGCGTCTGGCCATGTATGTGCTGGGCATCGACCACGTGATGGACATGCCCTTCAACGACCCCTCTGCGCCGATCCCGCTGACCTATGGCGATATCTTCCGCCAGACCGAACGGGAATATTCGCGGCACAATTTCGACGTGGCAGACACGGACATGCTATTGCGGCATTTCAAGGATGCCGAGGCCGAATGCGCCCGCATCCTGGCCGAGCCTGCCAGCGATATCAACACCGGCCAGCGTATCATCATGGCGCATCCGGCCTACGACCAGTGCATCAAGGCCAGCCACTTGTTCAACCTGCTGGACGCGCGCGGCGTGATCTCGGTCACCGAACGCCAGGCCTATATCGGGCGGGTTCGCGCCTTGGCCAAGGCATGCGCCGATGCCTTCGTTCAGACAGAAGCCGGGGGGTATGCGGCATGAGATCGGGTCAGATTGCAGTCGGGTCGATATTGGTGTCCAGCCTCCTCGTCGGCGGCTCGGTGTATTACCTTCAGGTCTACGGTTTTTATGAAACGCTGGAGCCTCAGGACCGCTATCAGGTGGCGCTGGCCGACGGCTCCGCGCGCCTGGAAATCACCGATTTTCAAGGCATTGACTCGCAATCCTCGCCGCTGCGATACCGTGCCTGCTTTTCAGTGGAAGGCGCACAGACCGAATTTGTGGCCTATCCGGATGCCACGCCCCTGAATGCGCCCGCCTGGTTCGACTGTTTCGATGCCGCGCAGATCGGTGCAGACTTGGAAACCGGCGTCGCGCGCGGCGTTCTGGTCGCGTCCAACACGCGCTACGGTTTCGATCAGGTCATGGCGCTCTATCCCGATGGCCGCGCGTTTGTCTGGCCCCAGATCAATGCCTGTGGCGCGGCCTATTTCGATGGCAACCCGGTTCCCGCAAGCTGCCCCCTGCCGCCCGACGCCGCAGCGCAAACGCCGTCAAACTAAGCACCCCGCACGCCGTTCCCGAAAGCCGACGCCATGCCCGATATCCTGATCGAACTCTTTTCCGAGGAAATCCCCGCGCGCATGCAGCGCCGCGCCGCCGATGATCTGCGCAAGCTGGTCACCGATGGCCTGGTCGAGGGCGGCCTGACCTATGCCCATGCGCGCGCCTTTTCCACGCCGCGCCGCCTGACCCTGGCGATCGAGGGGCTCAGCGATCACAGCCCGACCCTGCGCGAAGAGCGCAAGGGCCCAAAAACCAACGCCCCGCAGCCGGCGATCGACGGCTTCCTGCGCGCCACCGGGCTGAAGCTCGATCAACTGCAAACCCGCGAGGACAAGAAGGGCGCGTTCTATCTGGCGATGGTCGAAAAGCCGGGCCGGGCCGCGCCGGTGATCCTGGCCGAGGTGCTTGACCACGCGATCCGCAATTTCCCCTGGCCCAAATCCATGCGTTGGGGCGCGGGCAGCCTGCGCTGGGTGCGCCCGCTGCACAGCATCCTGTGCCTGATGACCACCGATGCCGGCGCCGAGATCGTGCCCCTGGAGATCGACGGAATCGCTGCCGGCGACACCACGCGCGGCCACCGCTTCATGGCCCCGGATGCCTTCGCCGTCACCGGGTTCGAGGATTACACCGCCAGGCTCAAGCGCGCCTTCGTGATCCTCGACCCGGCCGAACGCGCCGACAGGATCGAGCACGACATCCGCAATCAGGCCTTCGCGCTGGGCCTCGAACTGGTCGAGGATCCGGGCCTGCTGGCCGAGGTGTCCGGACTGGTCGAATGGCCGGTCGTGCTGGTCGGTTCCATCGACGACGCCTTTCTGGATCTACCGCCCGAGGTGCTGCAAACCTCGATGCGCGAGCACCAGAAGTTCTTTTCCCTGCGCGATCCGGTCACCGGCCAGATTGTTCGATTTGTGACCGTCGCCAACCGCGAAACCGCGGATCAGGGCGCCACCATCCTGGCCGGTAACCAGAAGGTGCTGGCCGCCCGCCTGTCAGACGCAAAATTCTTCTGGGAGAACGACTTGCGCACCATTGCGAATGTCGGACTTTCGGGCATGGCCGAGGGGCTGGCGAACGTCACCTTCCACAACAAGCTGGGCAGCCAGAAAGCGCGCATTGATCGTATTTGTGCCCTCGCGCGTGAAATCGCGCCGCTGGTCGGCGCCTCGCCGGATCTCGCGCATGAGGCCGCCGAAATCGCCAAGGCCGACTTGCAATCCGCCATGGTCGGCGAGTTCCCGGAACTGCAGGGCACCATAGGCGTCTACTACGCCCGCAAGGCCGGCCTGCCCGACGCCGTGGCCAATGCCTGCAAGGCGCATTACCAGCCGCTCGGCCCGTCCGATGAAGTCCCGACCGAACCCGTGTCCGTCGCCGTCGCCCTGGCCGACAAGATCGACACGCTGACCGGCTTCTGGGCGATCGATGAGAAACCCACCGGCTCCAAAGACCCCTTCGCCCTGCGCCGCGCCGCGCTGGGGGTGATAAGATTGGTGCTGGGGAATGGGGCGCATCTGGCACTTAACGAAGTGTTTGCAAAGGCCAATGACGTTGCTGGCCCGCGTGAGGGCGCTTTCGCGGACGTCAATGAGCTTCTCGCCTTCCTCCACGACCGTCTCAAGGTCTTCCTGCGCGACGATGGCATCCGCCACGACGTCATCGACGCCTGCCTCAGCCTTTCAGACAGCGCGCCTTCGGGCACGACGCGCGGCAACGACGACCTCACCCTCTTGGTCACCCGCGCCCGCGCCCTGTCGGACATGCTGAAAACCGATGACGGTGAAAACCTGCTCCAAGGCTACAAGCGGGCCACCAACATCCTGACCCAGGCCGAAGCCAGGGACGGCGTCGAATATTCCTTCGGCGCGGACGTCAAATTCGCCGAAACCAACGAAGAGCGCGCGCTGTTCAAAGCCCTCGACATCGCCGAAGCCGCCATCACCCCGGCCATGCAGGCCGAGGATTTCGCCACCGCCATGACCGCCATGGCGCAACTGCGCGCTCCCATCGACGCCTTCTTCGATGCGGTGCAGATCAACACCGACAACCAGGTCCTGCGCCGCAACCGTTTGAACCTGCTGTCGCGTATACGCACCATCTGCGGCGGGGTCGCCGACCTCACCAAACTGGACGGCTGACCCCTTCATCTTTCCGCAAATACTCCGGGGGCGGGGCCGCAGGCCCCGGTGGGGGCAGCGCCCCCGCGCCGGGGCGCAAGGCCTGGCCAAGGCGGTTCCAACCGCCTTCCTGCTTCATCCCCGACTGGTCGGATTTTCTGCGCCTGCACGAAATACTGCGCTTGCACGGTGCGTCGATAAGCCTATCCTGCGCCCGGCAGGAGCGCGCCATGTCAAACAAGAACCTCAGCCTCGTGGATTATTCGGAAATCACCGTCTCGGCGTCCATTACGCTGCGCTCGCATGGCTGGCGGGCGAAATGCCTGCAGCGGCTGATCCGCCTGGATCTGCCGGTGCCAAAGACCGTCGCCCTGTCCTTCGAGGCCGTGCGCGCCATCGCTGCGGCGGGGCGGCGTCCGGACCTGCGCGCGCTCATCACCCGGTTTGATCCGACGCAATTGCTGTCCGTGCGCCCGTCGGCCGGCAACCCCGATTGGGGCGGCCCCGGGGCGATCCTGAATATCGGCATGAACGATGCCCGCCACGCGCAGATTTCCGATGAATTCGGCGAACCCACCGCCACCGCGCTTTATCTGGCCTTTGTCCAGTCCTACGCACAGCATGTCGCGCGGCTGGATCCGGATATGTTCGCGCCATCCGAACCCTGCCTGCCCGCTTTGCAAGCCGCGCTGCGCGACTATGAAATGGAAATGGACGAGCCCTTTCCACAAGATCCCCAACAGCAGCTTGCCGAGGTGTTGCGCTCCATGGCCCGCGCCTGGGAAGGCACATCCGCCCATCTGCTGCGTCAGGCCAAGGGCGCGCCGGACAATGCCGGTCTGGGGTTGGTCGTGCAGGCCATGGCGGGCGGTTTTGGCACGGCGGAATCCGGGGCCGGGGTGATCCAGTTCATCGATCCCGTGACCGGCGAGGCGCAGATCACCGGGCGCTACGCGGTGCGCGGCGAGGGGCGCGATGCGGTTTCGAACAATCCGCAGGCGCTGTATCTGACCCGCGATCCGCGCGGCCAGTCGCTCGAGGAGCAATACCCCGACGCCTTTGCCCAGCTTGTTGCGCATGGCGCAGTCTGCCGCGAAAAGCTGCGCGAGGAAATGCAGATCGAATTCACCATCGTGCAGGGCAAGCTTTGGGTGCTCGACGCGCTGAAGGTGCCGCGTTCCAGCCGCGCGTCGGTGGCTGTGGCGGTTTCTCTGGCCGAGGACGGCGTGATTTCCCGCAACGAGGCCCTGATGCGGGTCACACCGCGCGCCCTGTCCGAAATGCTGCACCGCCAGGTCGATTCACGCGGCAAGCGCGATGTGGTCGTGCGCGGCATTGCCGCCAGCCCGGGCGCATCGACCGGGCGGATCGTCTTTTCCTCGCAGGCCGCGCAATCCGCCGATGCGCGCGGCGAGGCCTGCATCCTTGTGCGCCGCGAGACCTCGCCCGAGGACATTCGCGGCATGCATGCGGCGACTGGCGTGCTGACCGAGCGCGGCGGCATGACCAGCCACGCGGCGGTGATCGGGCGCGGCCTGGGCCTGCCTTGCATCGTTGGCGCGACGGGCATGCGGATCGACAGGAAGTGCCGCCGGGTTGAAACCGGTCGGCATGTGCTGAACGAAGGCGACGTGATCACCATCGATGGCACCAGCGGCGAGGTTCTTCTGGGCGCCGTCGATCTTCTGGAACCCGCGCAGGATGCCGGCTTTGCGACCCTGCTGACCTGGGCCGATGCCGTGCGCGACATCGGTGTGCGGGCCAATGCCGATACCCCGGCCGACGCCCGGATCGCGCGCGACTTCAAGGCCGAAGGCATCGGCCTGTGCCGGACCGAGCACATGTTCTTCGAGGATGACCGCCTGACCGTCATGCGAGAGATGATCTTTGCCGACACGGCGTCGGACAGGGCCGCGGCGCTGGTCCGTCTCTTGCCGATGCAGCGGTCGGATTTCATCGAGCTGTTTTCGATCATGCAGGGATTGCCGGTCTGCATTCGCCTGCTGGACCCGCCGCTGCATGAATTCCTGCCACACACCAAGGAGGGGATGCGCGAACTGGCCGATGCGCTGGACCTGCCCTTGTCCGAAGTCACCCGCCGATCCGAGGATCTGGCCGAATTCAACCCGATGCTGGGATTGCGCGGCGTCCGGCTGGGTGTGACCGTGCCCGAGATCTACGAAATGCAGGCCCGCGCCATTTTCGAGGCGACCGTGGAAACCGGCCGCCGGGGCGAAAAGGTGGTGCCGGAAATCATGATCCCGCTGGTATCCGCCATGCGCGAGGTCGAATTGGTGAAAGCCCGGGTGGACGCGGTGGCCGCCGCCGTCCGCGTCGAACAGGGCACCGCGTTCGAATACCGGCTGGGGGTGATGGTGGAAACGCCGCGCGCCGCGCTCAGGGCTGCTGAAATTGCGCAGCACAGCGATTTCATGTCCTTCGGCACCAATGACCTGACACAGATGACCTATGGCATGTCGCGCGACGATGCCGGGCGTTTCATGTCCTATTACGTGCAGGCGGGCGTGTTTCCCGAAGATCCGTTTCATGTGCTCGATACCGATGGGGTGGGCGAATTGCTGTTGCTGGCGGCGGAACGCGGTCGCGGGGCCCGCGAGGGGCTGACGTTGTCGATCTGTGGCGAGCATGGGGGCAGCCCCGAATCGATAGCCTTCTGCCGTGACGCCGGGTTCGATTATGTCAGTTGTTCGCCTTTCCGGGTGCCCGTAGCCCGCCTTGCTGCGGCGCAGCTTGCGATCGGCGGAAAGGACAGTGACGATACCATGCCGGAGCTTCGTTGACCGCGTCCCTGGCCGGCGCGCAGCCTTGAACAGCCTGACGAAAACGCCGCCGATCTTGGCGCAGACGCTGGCCGGGTGCGGCTTTACGCGGCGGTGCGGCAATTCGCGCCCTGCATCACTGGCGGCTGCCCCGCCGGATTGATGGACTTGCAACGCCTTTTGAGGTATCCATCAGGATGTGGCGGGAGTCCCCCGGGGGGGGAAGCCAAGCCGCCAGAACTGAATGCCACGACCCCAGGGCCCTTGAAGACGGGGTCGCCCGATGCCGCAGGTCTGCCTATTTCAGGCTGTCTTCGGCTGCCAGAGGATGGACGTAATGGGACTTGTGAATGGACTTGCGCGCCTTTCCGGCGCCGCATTTCTTGCGCTGTCATTGACCGGTCCGGTCGCCGCCGAGATTCCGGTCGAACAAAGCCTTGCGATGGCCTTGAGCGCCGAACGCTCGGCGATGCGCGGCGTATCGGGCAGCCTGGTCAGCCGCGTGACGTCCCCGTTGCCTGAGAATGCCGAGATCGCGCGGTATGACGAGGATGTGCTGCTGGCGCTTCCGCAGTCCAACGACCCCGAAGTCACCTGTCTGGCTCAGGCCATTTACCACGAAGCGCGGGGCGAGGAATTGCTGGGGCAGTTTGCCGTGGCCGAGGTCATTCTGAACCGGGTCGAGCTGTCCAACTATCCGGACTCCGTGTGCGGCGTTGTCCGCCAGAACGCCAACCGCCGCAACGCCTGCCAGTTCAGCTATGCCTGTGACGGTCGCCCGGATACGATGACCGAACCGCGTGCGCGCCGCCTGGCCGGAGCGATAGCACAGGTGATGATTTCGGGCGCGCCGCGCGAACTGACGGACGGCGCGACGCATTTCCATACCACCGGCGTGAGGCCACGCTGGTCGCGCACATTCCAGCGCACCGCGCAATACGGCGCGCACCTGTTCTACCGCGAGCCCGTTCGGCTTTCGAGCAACTGATCCTGAGGCGGATCCGAAGAGCGCCCCCCAGACGCCCAACCCAATTGGGCGGTTGCAGGAAACCTGTCGCCAAACGACGCCCCGACGCCGCAACTGGAGGGTGCGCGGACAGTATGACCCTCTAGAACCCGGCGCATAATGTCCGACTGCACGAGGCGAGCATGAGCAGCGAGAGCCATCTGGCCTTTGCCCATCCCGAAGAACGCGCCGAAGCCACGGCATCCGCCGCGCCGCGCGACCGCATTTCCCTGCGCGACTACGCGGTCGAGGCCGAGATCGGTGCCTTTCAGACCGAGCGCGGGCAGACCCAGCGCCTGATGTTCAATGTGGTGGTGGAAGTGCGTCCGCAATCTTCCCCGGTGAGCGATGATGTGGACAAGATCATGTCCTATGACCGCATCACCGAAGCGATCACCGATGAACTGGCGTCAGGCCGCGTCAATCTGCTGGAAACCCTGGCCGAGCATATCGCGGAACGGATCCTGGCCGCGCCGCAGGCGATGCGCGCTTTCGTGCGGATCGAGAAGCTGGATCGCGGCCCGTTCAAACTGGGCGTGGATATCGTGCGCACCCGGGCGGCCAATCCGGTTCTGGCGGCCGGCGATGACGCGGCACTGCACCCGGTCGTGTGTTTCATCGACAATCAGGCGCTTGCCGCCGATGACCTGGAAGCCCGGCTGGACGCCTTGAAGGCGCGGGGCGCGCCGGTGGTTCTGTGCGTCGGCATGCCCGAGGGCGCGGTGGCGCAGAGCGGTGTCACGGCGGTCCAGCGGCGCATCGACCTTTTGGCAATCGAACAGAACGCCTGGCGGCTGGCGGCGCGTGATCGGCGCTGCCTGGTGGTGGACTCGCGCACCGAAATCGACTGGGCGATCCGGCAGGGGCTGATGATCGTCTGGGCGCCGTCGAAACTGGTGCTCGACGCCGCGGACGGCCCGCTGGACCGTGCGGCCAATGGTCCGGCGCTGGCGCTCTGGCTGGCGGAAACGCTGGCCGCGCGCTGCCTGGTGGTGCCGGCTGGCAGTCGCTTGTCGGCAGGAAGCCGCGTGCCGGTCGAAACATTCCCGGCCTGACCCGTTCAGCCCCTTGCCAAGCCCCGCGCGCTTGGCTTACCCGACAGGCATGAGCGTTCCTCACCCGCGTGCCCGCACCGATCTGCCCCGCCCGGATGGCGCCTTGCCGCTGGCCGGCTCGGCTCATGTGTGGTTCGAACCGGGCGTCGGCGCCGCGCCTGGATTGTCGCAACCGCGCCTGGTTTTGCCGGATCTGCCGACTGACCGCCCGCTGGTGATGGGGATCATCAATGTCACGCCGGACAGTTTCAGCGATGGCGGCACCCTGCGGAACCTGGACGAGACGCTGCGCCGGGTGCGCGCCATGGTCGATGCGGGGGCCGATATCCTGGATATCGGTGGCGAATCCACGCGCCCCGGCGCGGCCGAGGTGCCCGTGGCCGACGAAATCGCCCGCACCATTCCGGTGATCGCCGCGCTGCGGGCCGCCGGAATCACTACGCCCGTGTCCATCGATACGCGCAAGGCCCGCGTCGCCGAAGCGGCGCTGGAGGCGGGGGCGCAGATTATCAACGATGTGTCAGCCCTGACCTGGGACCCCGATCTGGCGCGACTCGCCGCCGAGGCCCGGGTGCCGGTCTGCCTGATGCACGCGCAGGGCACACCGCAGACCATGCAGGCCGATCCGCGCTATGACGATGTGCTGGCCGAAGTGTATGGCTTTCTGGCCCAGCGCATGGATGTGGCAGTTGCCGCCGGCATAGACCCCGCGCGTCTGATCGTCGATCCGGGTCTCGGCTTTGGCAAGACGCTGACCCACAATCTGACGCTGTTGCAGGGTCTTTCGCGGTTTCACGGTCTGGGGGCGCCGATCCTGCTGGGCGCGTCGCGAAAGCGATTCATCGGCACGCTGTCGGGCGTGGAAATGGCCGCCGACCGGATGCCCGGGTCGCTGGCCGTGGCGCTGATGGCGGCAGGGCAGGGGGCGCAGATCCTGCGTGTCCATGACGTGGGGGCAACGGTTCAGGCACTGGCGCTGTGGCGGGCGCTGACCGTGGTTGCATGAAAGTTTATTTCGGAGAGCGTAGATGAGCAGGAAATTCTTTGGCACCGATGGTGTGCGCGGGCAGGCCAATACCCACCCGATGACCGCTGAAATGGCACTGAAACTGGGTGCAGCGGCGGGCCGCTACTTTCGCCAGGACGGGCTGAACGGGCACCGCGTGGTGATCGGCAAGGACACGCGGCGGTCTTGCTACATGATCGAGAACGCGTTGACCGCGGGCCTGTGCTCGACCGGCATGAACGTGCTGTTGCTGGGCCCGGTGCCGACCCCCGCCGTCGGCCTTCTGACGCGCTCGATGCGGGCCGATCTGGGCATCATGATTTCCGCCAGCCACAACCCGGCGACGGACAATGGCATCAAGTTCTTTGGCCCCGACGGGTTCAAGCTGTCCGACGAGGCCGAACTGGAGATCGAGTCGATTCTGGAGGGCGAGATCGACCTGGTTCCGCCGCTGGAAATCGGGCGCGCCAAGCGCATCGACAGCGGTCTGGGCCGTTATATCGAATACGCCAAGACGACCCTTCCGCGCGGCGCCAGCCTGAAGGGCCTGAAAGTGGTGATCGACTGCGCGAACGGCGCCGCCTACAAGGCCGCGCCCGAGGTGTTGTGGGAACTGGGTGCCGAGGTGATCCCGGTAGGTGTCAGCCCTGACGGCTACAACATCAACAAGAATGTCGGCTCGACCATGCCGGGTGCCGCCGCCGAGACCGTGGTAGCGCACGGCGCGGATGTCGGTATCTGCCTGGACGGCGACGCGGACCGTGTGCTGATCCTGGACGAACACGGTCATGCCGCCGATGGCGATCAGATCATGGCGCTTCTGGCGCGCCGTTTCGCCGAGGCAGAGCGCCTGAACGACGGCACGCTGGTGGCGACGGTGATGTCCAACCTGGGGCTTGAACGCTTTCTGCAAGGCCATGGCCTGAACCTGGAGCGCACCGGCGTCGGCGACCGCTATGTTGTTGAAAAGATGCGCGAGCGGGGCCTGAACCTGGGTGGCGAGCAATCCGGCCATATCGTGATGACCGACTACGCCACCACCGGCGACGGGCTGATCGCCGGTCTGCAATTCCTGATGGCGCTGGCCGATATCGGCCAGCCGGCCAGCGCCCTGACCCGTCAGTTCGAGCCCGTGCCGCAGAAATTGCACAATGTGCGCTTTGGGCCGGGGCAAACCCCGATGGAGGCCGATCGCGTCAAGGCGGCGGTCATCGCCGCCGAACTGCGGCTGAAGGGGTGCGGGCGGCTCTTGATCCGCAAATCCGGGACCGAACCCCTGGTCCGGGTGATGGCCGAATGCGAGGACGAGGCGATGCTGGATGATATTGTCGCCGGACTGGTCGGTGAAATCGAGGCCGCGCTGTAACGGCCCGCGCGGGCGTCAGCGGCCGACCCGCCCTATTTTGGCGCGGCTGACCAGCAGACCGGCAAAGATCAACGCCAAAGCGATCAGGAATTGCGGCGGCAGCGGTTCGGCCAGGATCAGCGTGCCGAAGATCACCGACCAGATCGGGACATGGTAGTTGGTCTGGGTCAGAAAGGTCGGCCCGGCGGTGCGGATCACATGCACCAGGATCAAGGTCGCCAGCGCGGTCGGCAGCGCACCAAGATACCCGACCGACACCAGGGACCTCAGCGGCGGAAGCTGCGCGGGCAGCCCTTCGACCAGCAGCGCCACGGGCAGGATCAGAACGCTGGCGATCAGCAGTCCGGCGGTGCTGAAGGCGATCGGATCAACCGTCGGGCTGCGCCGGGTGATGATCGCGCCGATCGCATAGGACAGCGTGGCGCCGATGGCCGCCAGGCGCGCCAACGCCACCCAGTCGCCCTGCGCGGGGACCAGCGCATCGGTGCCGATCAGCACCACCACGCCCGCCAGGCCCAGCGCGAACCCGATCACGCGCGGCACCGTCAGCCGCTCGCCCGGCAACAACGCATGGGCCAGCACCAACGTGAACAGCGGGACCATGGCCATGCTGATCCCCGCGAACCCGCTGGTCACATATTGCTGCGCCCAGGACAAAAGCGAAAAGGGCAGGACGTTGCTGAACAGCGCCATGCCGGTCGCGTGCAGCCAAACCTTGCGGTCCCGTGGCAGCGGCAACCGGCGCCACAGGCACAGCACCGACAGAATAAGGGCCGCAAGCACGATGCGCCCGGTGGCGACGCCAAACGGCCCGATGCCGTCCAGCGCGATCTGCACCGTCAGAAACGATCCACCCCAGATCACGCCCAGCGCGAAGATCTCGATCCAGTTGATCGGGGTCGGACGGGACGGCGCGTCAATGGCGGTCATGGTGGAAAGACCCTCGGGGCATCGGTCCGGGCTGGTTCGCACGGATGGTGACCCTGCGCAAGGCTGGGTGGCCTCCCCCCTCGCCAACACGGGTTTGGCGTGGCATTGTCGGGTCTGGAACACGCGGAGCACCATGGCAATGCCGGACGGCGGCAGCACATCCTCGGAGCTTGATATCGCCGGGATCGCCGCAGACATGCGGTTGCGTGCGGCGGCGTTCATCGTCACGCTTTATGGCGACGCCGTCGCGCCGCGCGGCGGCGAGGTCTGGATCGGCACCATCATCGAAACCTGCGCGCGGGTCGGCATTTCGGAAACCCTGGTGCGCACGGCCGTATCGCGCCTTGTTGCCGCGCGGCAGCTGGAGGGGCGGCGGCGCGGGCGGCGCAGCTTCTATCGCCTGACCGACGGCGCGCGCACTGATTTTGACGTGGCGGCGGCGCTGATCTACGGGCCGCCCGATAACTGCGACTGGCGCTTCACCTGGCTGGGCGAGGGGCAGGACGATACGATGGCGCGGCTGGAACAACTGGGGCATGTGCGTCTGCGTCCGGGTATGACGGTCGGACCGGCACGCGGGCCGGTGCCCGCCGGCATGGTGGTGTTCGACGCTGCGCCTGAGGGGGCAGAGGCCCGACTGGCGGAAATGGCGCAGGATTTGTGGACGCTGGAGCCGCACGCGCAGGCCTATCGCGCGCTGATCGACCGGTTTCATCCGGCCCTGGCGCAGGTCGATCATCTGGGCGAGGCGCAAGCGCTGTCTCTGCGCCTGTTGCTGGTGCACGCATGGCGGCAAGCCTTGCTGCGTGACCCCCGCCTTCCCGCAAAGGCCTTGCCGGATGACTGGCCTGGTCACGCAGCGCGCAATATGTTCGCGGCGCTTTATGCGGCGCTGTGTCCGAAGGCCGAATCACATATCGCGCAGCACTTTCAGGGTTGCGACGGCGTCCTGACCCCGACTCTGCCCAATCTCATCCGCCGTCGGCTTGAAACCTTGAAAAAACCGGGGATTTCGCAATGAATCCAAGGAAAGCGCAGTCGACGATCGCCGCCAAAACATCACACGTATAGCGAAAATTTTGATTGATTTGTGATGCTTTGGGTTTTATATAGTGACCGAACGGTCAGGGAATGCCGATGCCATGCACCACCCCTGCATCGTCCAGAATGGGAGGCCGAACCGAATGTATGCACAGATGGTCAAGTCCGAGGCGACGAATGACGATCCCGAAAAGCTGGCCGCTTTTCAGGCGCGCATCGACGCGGGCGAAAAGATCGAGCCCAAGGACTGGATGCCCGAGGGCTATCGCAAGACTCTGATCCGCCAGATCGGCCAGCACGCCCATTCAGAGATCGTCGGACAATTGCCCGAGGGCAACTGGATCACCCGTGCGCCGACGCTGGAGCGCAAGGCGATCCTGCTGGCCAAGGTGCAGGACGAAGCCGGGCATGGCCTGTATCTGTATTGCGCCGCCGAAACGCTGGGCGTGAGCCGCGATGACCTGACCGAGCAATTGCTGTCCGGCCGCATGAAATATTCCTCCATCTTCAACTATCCGACCTTGAACTGGGCCGATATTGGCGCGGTCGGCTGGCTGGTTGATGGCGCGGCGATCATGAACCAGGTGCCGCTGCAACGCACCAGCTTCGGCCCCTACAGCCGCGCAATGATCCGCATCTGCAAGGAGGAATCGTTCCACCAGCGGCAGGGCTACGACCTGATCCGGGTGATGGCGCAGGGTTCGGACGAGCAAAGGGCGATGGCGCAGGATGCCTTGAACCGCTTCTGGTATCCGTCGCTGATGATGTTCGGCCCGTCCGACAAGGACAGCGTGCATTCCACGCAGTCGATGGCGTGGAAGATCAAGATCAACACCAATGACGAGCTGCGCCAGAAATTCGTCGATCAGACGGTGCCGCAGGCGCATTACCTGGGCCTGACGATCCCGGACGAGGGGTTGGTGTGGAACGAGGCCAAGGGCGGCTGGGATTTCAGCGAACCCGACTGGTCGGAATTCTACGAGGTGCTCAAGGGTAACGGGCCGTGCAACACCGACCGGATGGAGGCGCGGCAAAAGGCCTGGGCCGACGGTCAGTGGTTCCGCGACGGACTGATGGCGCATGCCAACAAAGCGGCCGCCCGGCGCAAGGCCGCGAAGGTCGCGGCCGAATAAGGACCGGGGCAGGGGGCGTTGCCCCCTCTTCGGACCCGCCTACGGCGGGACCGAATTCACCCCCAGGATACTTGGGGACAGATGATGAGGGGATGTGTCATGTCAAACGAATGGCCGCTTTGGGAAGTGTTTATCCGGGGTCAGCATGGCCTCAATCACCGGCATGTCGGCAGCCTGCACGCGCCCGACGCCGAGCTGGCCATGCGCCACGCGCGCGACGTCTACACGCGGCGCAATGAAGGGGTCAGCATCTGGGTTGTGCCCTCGTCCGAAATCACCGCGTCGGCCCCGTCCGACAAGGGGCCGCTGTTCGAGCCGTCGAATGCCAAGGTCTACCGGCACCCGACATTTTACGACATTCCCGATGAAGTGGGGCATATGTGATGGCCCCCGCAATGTCTGACATCATGACGCCTGATGCGGCGGAGCTGGCCAAGGATGCACCGGGCGAGGGGCGCGCGCCGCTGGCCGAGGGCACGGCGGAGCACGACTTGTTCATCGGCCTGACAAGACTGGGCGATAACACGTTGATATTGGGGCACCGTGTGTCCGAATGGTGCGGTCATTCGCCGGTCCTGGAAGAGGATATCGCCCTGGCCAACATGGCGCTGGACCTGATCGGCCAGACGCAGTTGTGGCTGGGCCTTGCGGGCGAGGTTGAAGGCGCGGGGCGCGACGCGGATGCGCTGGCCTTTCGCCGCGATGCCTGGGACTTTCGCAACATCCTGCTGGTCGAGCGCCCGAACGGCGATTTCGGCCAGACGCTGATGCGGCAATTCCTGTTCGATGCCTGGCACGCGCCGATGCTGACGGCGCTGGAGGGATCGTCTGACGATCGCATTGCCGACATCGCGCGCAAGGCGGGCAAGGAAGTGGCCTATCATATCGAGCGCTCGGCCGATCTGGTGATCCGGCTGGGCGACGGGACCGAGGAGAGCCGCGCGCGCATGCAAACGGCGCTGGACACACTCTGGCCCTATGTCGGCGAGATGTTCATCGGGGATGTCACCGATGCGCGCCTGGCCAGCGCCGGGATCATGCCCGCGCCGGAAAGCCTGCGCAGCGCGTGGGACGCGAGCGTCGATCAGGTGCTGGCCGAGGCCACGCTGACACGACCCGAGAGCACCTTTGCCCACAAGGGCGGCAGGCAGGGCCGGCATACCGAGCATATGGGGCATCTGCTGGCCCCGATGCAGTGGCTGCAACGCGCCTATCCCGGCGCCCGGTGGTAATGGGATGGTGGCCGGTGTCGATCAGGTCTGGGCGTGGTTGGGCGAAGTTCCGGACCCGGAAATCCCGGTCATCAGCCTGACCGACCTGGGGATCATCCGGGGTGTCGCCTATCAGGGCGATACGCTGGTGGTGACCGTCACGCCGACCTATTCCGGTTGCCCGGCTACCAGTGTCATCAATTTCGAGATCGCCAAGAAGCTGCGCGACAACGGCGTCAGCGATCTGCGGCTCGAACGGCAACTGTCGCCGCCCTGGACGACCGACTGGATAACGCCCGAGGCGCGCGCCGCGTTGAAAGCCTATGGCATTGCCCCGCCGATTGACGGCACCGCCGCCGACGGGGTGATTGCCGGGCGCATCGCGCGCCTGTCGGGCGACAACCTTCGGGTGGAATGCCCGCGCTGCGGATCGACAGCGACCGAAAAGGTCAGCCAGTTCGGTTCAACCCCGTGCAAGGCCAGTTACCGCTGCACCGACTGCCTTGAACCCTTCGACTATTTCAAATGTATCTGAGGCACCCATGGCCCGTTTCCTGCCCCTTGAAGTGACCGATGTTCGCCAGGACACCCGCGATGCGGTGGTCGTCACCCTGCGCCCGCGCGATCAGGATGCCGCGCAGTTCGCCTTCACGCAAGGTCAGTATCTGACCTTCCGCCGCGCGTTCCACGGCGAGGAACTGCGCCGCTCGTATTCGATCTGCGCCGGCCTGGACGAGGGACTGTTAAAGGTTGGCATCAAGCGCGTGGATGGCGGCGCCTTCAGCACCTGGGCCAATGAAAACCTGTCGCCCGGCGAGGTGCTGGAAGCCATGCCGCCGATGGGCAATTTCCACCTGCCGCTGGATGGGACCAAATCCCGCCACTATCTGGGATTCGCTGGCGGATCCGGGATCACGCCGGTTCTGTCGATCCTGAAAACCGTCCTCGCACGGGAGCCGAAATCGCGCTTCACGCTGGTTTATGCCAACCGGCAGGTCAGTTCGATCATGTTCCGCGAGGACCTGGAGGATCTCAAGAACACCTATCTGGGGCGCCTGTCCGTGCTGCATGTGCTGGAAGCCGAGGCGCAGGATATCGACCTGTTCACCGGGCTGGTGGATGCCGACAAGATGAACGCGCTGTTCGCCAATTGGGTGGACGCCGGCGATGTGGACGCGGCGTTTATTTGTGGACCCGAGCCGATGATGCTGACCATCGCGCGCAGCCTGAAGGAGCACGGGCTGAGCGACGACCGGATCAAGTTCGAACTGTTCGCCAGCGGTCAGCCGGGACGCGCCGCGCACAAGGCCGTCAGCAAGACCGCCGACAGCGGCGAGGCCTGCGATGCCACCGTCACGCTGGACGGGACGACGCGCGCCTTTCGCATGCCCAAGACCGGTGAAAGCCTGCTGGACGCGGCGCTGGCCAACAATCTGGACGCGCCCTATGCCTGCAAGGCCGGGGTCTGTTCGACCTGCCGGGCCAAGGTGCTGGAAGGCGAGGTGGAGATGCACACCAACCATGCGCTGGAAGACTACGAGGTGCGGCAAGGCTATGTGCTGACCTGCCAATGCTACCCGCTCAGCGACCGAGTGGTCGTCAGCTACGATCAGTAAGGGACCCTTGCGATGACCGACATGTCGATTGATGACTATCTTGCTCATGGGGGCAAGCTGACCTCGCCGGGCAATGTGCCCGCGCGCTACCGTGGTGAGTTGTTGCGCCTGATGGCCTCGTTCGTGGACAGCGAACTGGCGGCTTCGGCCGGGTTCGCGGACACGATCAACGACGCGCCGGGCATCAAGAGTCGCATCGCCGCCGCGCGAATCGTGCTGGAAAAGGCCGATCATGCTGAAAAAGTGCTCAAGCTGATGGCCGAGTTCGGGGTCGATACTGCCCGTTACGAGGGGGTGCATCCCTGGGCCGCGCGTGTGAGCCGGGATGCCGATCTGGGCGCGACGCGGCAGGGTGGCGACATGCGCCTGTCGGTGTTTCATTACCCGTTGCAGGGCTGGGTGGATGCCGTGGTGATGAATGTCATGCAGGGCTTGGCGGCCAAGGTGCAGATCGGTGAGATGGCGCAGGTCAGCTACCAGCCGCTGGCCGAAGTGTTTCGCGCCATCGCGCCCGTCGAAGCCCGTCACGCCGAATTGGGCCTGGAAGGGCTGAGCCATATCATCGGCAGCCAGGGGGGGCGCGCCGCTGCCCTGGACAGCATCGCCTACTGGCGCCCGCGAGTTGCCGCCGGGTTCGGCGAAGCCAATTCGGCGCGCTATGAACGCCTGGCGCGGCTGGGCCTGCGCCACCGCACGAATGAGGCGTTGCTGGCCGAATGGGACGCAACCCTGGATGCACGGCTGGCCGATCTGACCTTGACCTGAGCCGAACTGACCCGTTCCCGAAAGGATACCCGATGACCGCGCACACCCCGTATCGGCTGAAAAGCTACATCTGCGGCGCCTGGAATGCGGGCGCCGGTGATGGCGTCGAGTTGCTCGACGCGGGCACCGGCGCGGTGGTGGCAACGATCGACGCCAGCGGCATCGACATGGCCGAGGCGCTGGCGTTCGGGCGCGGTTCCGGTGGCGCGCTTCAGGCGATGACCTTCCATGAACGCGCCGAGATGCTGAAGGCGCTGGGCAAGGCGCTGAACGACCACAAGGCCGAACTTCACGCACTGTCGCTGGCCACCGGGGCCACGCCGCGCGACGGGCAGGTGGATATCGAAGGCGGGATCCAGACGCTGTTCGCCTATTCGGGCAAGGGGCGGCGCGAATTGCCCAACACCCGGGTTCTTGTCGAAGGCGACCACGAACCCCTGTCGCGCGACGGCAGTTTCGGCGCCCAGCATATCCTGACCCCGCTGCGCGGTGTGGCGGTGCATATCAACGCGTTCAACTTCCCGTGTTGGGGGATGCTGGAAAAGCTGGCGCCGACGCTGCTGGCCGGCGTGCCCGCGATCATCAAGCCCGCCAGCCAGACCGCTTATCTGACCGAACTGATGGTGCGGCGCATCATCGATAGCGGTATCCTGCCCGATGGCGCGCTGCAACTGGTCTGCGGTTCGGTGGGCGATCTGCTGGATCACGTGACCGGACAGGACGTGGTGACCTTCACGGGGTCGGCGGCGACCGGGCGGATGCTGAAAGCCCATCCACGCGTTGTCGCTGAATCCACCCGCTTCACCATGGAGGCCGACAGCCTGAACGCCTGCGTTCTGGGCCCCGATGCCGGGCCCGGCTCGCCCGAGTTCGATCTGTTCATCAAGGAAGTTACCCGCGAGATGACGGTCAAGGCGGGCCAGAAATGCACCGCCATCCGTCGGGCCCTGGTGCCCCGCGCGCAGGTTCAGGCGGTGATCGGGGCGCTGGCGGCGTCGCTGGCCAAGATGGGCGTGGGCCTGCCCGGCGACGAGGCAACGCGCATGGGCGCGCTGGCATCGCTGGCGCAGCGCGACGAGGTGCGGGCGCGGATCAGGGATCTGTCAGCGGAGGCCGAGATCGTCCTGGGCAACCCCGATGCGGTGAAAGTGACCTCTGGTGACCCGGAGGCGGGCGCCTTCCTGAACCCGGTGGTGCTGTATTGTGACGCGCCGGGTGCGGCGCAGGCCGTGCATGACGTGGAGGCTTTTGGCCCGGTCAGCACGCTGATGCCCTATGACGATCTGGACGAGGCGGTGGCGCTGACCCATCGTGGCAAGGGTTCTTTGGTGGCGTCGGTCTTTACCGATGATCCGGCGGTCGCTGAGGCGGCGGTAATCGGCATGGCGCCGTTTCACGGGCGCATCCTGATCGGCAACCGGGTCAGCGCGAAATCCTCGACCGGGCATGGCGCGCCCTTGCCCAATCTTGTTCATGGCGGGCCGGGTCGCGCGGGCGGGGGCGAGGAGATGGGCGGCATTCGCGGCGTGACGCATTTCATGCAGCGCACGGCGGTTCAGGGCGCGCCGGCGATGCTGTCGGCCGTCACGGGGCGCTGGCTGGAAGGGGCCCCGACGCGCGCCGACATCCACCCGTTCCGCAAATCCGTGGCAGAACTGCGCATCGGCGATCAGCTGATTACCGAAAAGCGTCAGGTGACGCGCGAGGACGTGGAACATTTCGCCGAATTCACTGGCGATACCTTCTACGCGCATATGGATGACGCGGCGGCCAGGGCCAACCCGTTCTTCGATGGCCGCGTCGCGCATGGCTACCTGATCGTCAGCTTTGCCGCCGGCCTGTTCGTGCAGCCCGATCCCGGCCCGGTGCTGGCCAATTACGGCGTCGACAACCTGCGCTTCCTGGCGCCGGTCTATTTCGGCGATACTTTGGGTGTGCGGCTGACCTGCAAGGAGATCAACCCGCGCACCAATGCCGACCATGCGGAAGTGCGCTGGGATTGCCAGGTGACCAACCAGAAGGACGAGGTTGTCGCGCAATACGACGTGTTGACGATGGTCGCCAGGACCTGGCCCGCCTGAGGGACCTGGCGGAGTCGCTGACGCGACGCGCCTCTTGAGCGCCTGCGGCGCGGTTTTGGGGCTCTGCCCCATCGCCTGCGGCGATTCCCCGGGATATTTGCGGGACAGATGATGGGGGAGGGTCGGCCGTTTATAGCGGGCCGGGGCGGCGCTCTTCGCTGAGCAGCACGTTGGCATCGACATGCCCGACCCCCGGGAGGGTCATGATCCGGCGTCTGAGCACGCGTTCGAAATCCGGCAGGTCTCGGGCGACGACGCGCAGGCGGTAATCATAAAGGCCGAGAACGTGCTGCACGGTCTGCACTTCGGGGATGGCAGTCACGGCGCGTTCGAAATCCTCGAGCGAGACGCGGCCCTTGGTGGCCAGGGTTACGCCCAGAAAGACGGTGACACCGAACCCCAGCGCCGCCTGATCCAGCACCAGCCGCTGGCCGGCAATGGCGCCGCCGTCGGTCAGGCGTTTGATGCGCCGCCAGGCGGTGGGTTGGCTGAGGCCCAGGTGCCGCGCCACCGCGCCGGCGCTGAG
>TARA_R110002073_G_scaffold72157_3_pt1 | contig 27182 bp, 36 predicted proteins | sample TARA_R110002073 | Tara Oceans TARA_R110002073 (sample SAMEA4397174) | marine metagenome | biome: Polar Biome; feature: [DCM] deep chlorophyll maximum layer (ENVO:01000326); material: water (ENVO:00002006), including particulate matter (ENVO:01000060) such as... | depth 40 m | reverse complement strand
AAGAAGAAGAAGAGGAAGATTTTTTTGATAATCCTAACAAAGCAGTTAGTAAAGCTATTGAAAATCATCCTAAGTTCCGGGAGTTTGAAGAGCAGCAAAAAGTGCAAGCAGCACAAGCTACAACTCGTCAACTTGAAGCAGCACATCCTGATTATTTAGAAGTTGTTAAAGACAGTAAATTTCAGGAGTGGGTCAAAGGAAGTCCAATACGGACTCAACTATATGTGAACGCACATAATTATGATTTAAATTCCGCAATGGAACTTATGGGAAATTGGAAGGAACGATCATTAATTACAAATACGGCTATAGCGGAACAGGAAAAAAACGCTAAACGTAGCGAAGCACTAAAAGTTGGTAAAGCTGTATCAAGGACATCTTCTGAAACCACAGCCGGTAAAAAAATCTACCGTAGGGCTGATCTAATCAGACTTAAAACAAGGGACCCTCAAAGGTATGAAGATTTACAAGATGAAATTTTATCTGCATATTCAGAAGGTCGAGTTAAATAATATATAAAGCTTAAACAAGGAGAAATAAAATGGCTTTGGGAACAAATCATCAGACTACTACTGATGCTGCCAATTTTATTCCTGAGTTATGGTCCGATGAGGTCATAGCAGGGTATAAAAAGAATTTGGTACTTGGTAATGTAGTCACTCGTATTAACCATACTGGTAAAAAAGGCGATACAATCCACATACCAACACCAACTCGTGGGTCTGCTAACGCTAAAGCTGCTGATACTCAAGTTGTATTACAAGGTGATACTCACGGTACAACTAATATTAGCATTGATAAACACTATGAATATTCCGTAGTAATCGAAGATATTGTGGAAGTTCAAGGGTTATCTAGTCTCCGTAGATTTTATACGGACGATGCTGGATATGCTCTTTCTACACAAGTAGATACGGACTTGTTTACTCTTATAGAGGGCCTTCAAGGAGGTACTGTAACTGGGTCAGGTACGTCACTATTTGAAAAAGCAAAGATTGGTAGTGATGGTACTACGGACTTTGTAGGTGGTACGTCTAACGCTGCTGACATTACGGACGCTGGTATTCGGAAGATGATTCTTCTTCTTGATAATGCCAATGTTCCAATGGATAATCGTGTTATGGTTATTCCTCCAGTTGCAGCTAACGATTTGTTGGGCATTAACCGTTTTACTGAACAACAGTTTATCGGTGATGGTTCAGCTATCAAGACAGGTAAAATTGGAAGCATCTACGGCATGGACGTATTTGTCTCCGGTAACTGTCCTTCCGGAACGACAACAAACTCTGTTGCTGTTCGCTTTGGTGTAATGATGCACAAAGACGCTCTTGCTCTGGTTGAGCAAATGGGTGTTCGTTCTCAAACGCAATATAAACAGGAATACTTAGGTGATCTGTTTACTTCCGATACAATTTACGGTGTCGGGGAAATGCGTAATGATGCCGGAGTAGCATTTGCGGTTCCAGCAGCTTAAGAACTAAGGGGAGTTTTGAAGAGTATGCCAACATATAATTATAAATGTAAATTTTGTACTCACGTTCAACAGGAATTTAGGTTCTTTGAGGAACGTACAAAAATTGCAACTTGTGTTAAATGTGGCAACTCTTCAAGACAAACCGTATCTACGCCTGTAATTATTTTAGACGGTTCTAATCCTGATAATACTATTGCCCATGATCGTTGGGTTAAACATCATGAGCAAAAAGGAAATGGAGTTAGAACTTTATGAGTGGAATGACAATGGAGGAACTTTTATCTGGTACATCCTATAGTATGGAACTTGATAAAATTAAAAATAGAATTAGAAGTCTTTATAGAGATATGTTAACAAAAGTTTATAAAGCAGCAAAACCCGGAGCAACGGATATAGCTCTACAGGAATTTTTAGAGGAAAACGATATTGATTTTGGAGATGAAGTAGGGGAAGAAGAATTTGACGAGGAGGTTGAAAGTCTTGAAAACATTATGGAACAACTTACCAAAGTAGATTCTCTTGATCCTATTTCCGAAAAAGAATTTACATCACCAGATGTTGAATCCGGTAAAATACTTAAAAATAAAACTCATGATAAAGTAAAAGAATTTAATACTAAATCTCTTTTAATACCAAACGGAGGTTTATTTACACCAAAAGATAAACATAGTTTACCTAAAACTTCTGCTCTTCCTACTCCCAAAGGATCAATTAAAAGAGTAATAGACGATAAACCAAAAGTTAGTAAAGAAACTTTACAGGTTATATGGGATGCGGAAAGACAAAAATTACTTGATTTAGTCCAAAGGCGTAATAAGGAACATGGGGTTATCTTATGAGTATTAAAAACAGAACTGCTGGAAAAATTGTTAAGGATAAACCTAAAAAACCTATAACAAAAAAACAAAAAAAATCCAGAAGAGTTGCTAGACGTAGGATGTATGCATAATGGTCCGTGGTAGAATAAAACCTTTAATACGTCCTTTCCCTAGAGAAAGACAACATAATTGGAAGCAACAACAATTATTCATGAAACTAAGTAATCAAAATCAAGATACAAGATCACCGTTTGATTCCGATGACCAAGCTTTATACGGAGATTCCAGAGCATTATATGGGCAAGCAAGATATTATTCTTCATAAAGACAATAAGAGGTAAATTATGAGCGATTATAACTACGATAATAAATGGAGTACAAAAAACGATTTAGCGGATAGTGCAGCTTTGAAGGTTGTTGATGCTGATGAGTTCCATACAGAGTTTAATTTAATTGAAACTGCTGTTAATACTAAATCTAACAAAGCAAGTAATCTTTCCGATTTAGCTAGTAACTCTACGGCAGTAACTAATTTAGGGTTTACTGTAACGGCAGCAAGTGTAGCTGGTAAAGATACAGCAAATGAGTATACTAAAACTCAAAATTTTAATGCAACTGGTTTAACGGATGGTGCTACAATAGCTTGGGACGCTTCTATAAATCAAGTATGTAGCGTTACTCTTGCTGGTAATCGAACAATGGCTGCACCTACAAATCTTGTCGATGGTGGTTTTTATCATTTAACCATTATTCAAGACGGTTCGGGATCAAGAACTATTACTTGGAACGCTGTATTTAAATTTCCTTCCGATACTGCTCCTACGCTTACCACAACAGCAGCGGAACAAGACGAATTAACATTCCGGTCTAATGGTACTAATTTATATTTAATAGGTCAATCATTGGCTGTAGCTTAGGAGTAATAAATAATGTATTGTATACTAACTAAATCAGATTCAACTTGGAAACTTCCAATTACTTCTATAGAAAATTCCGGGTCTAAACTAGTCAAAAAACTTTTAGAACGTGATGACCTTTATTATCAAAAAAACATTATACAGCTTTGGACATCGGAAGAACTTTTTAATCAAGTTGGAATAGTTCGTTTTGAACAACCTCCCGTACCAACAGGAAAAAAAGAAAGTGGTTCTTTAGAAGATACTTTAGATGGATATGTAGTAACCAGAAAAAAAACATGGGCTGATGATCCTGATTATTCAGAACCTACTGACGCAGATAGACTTGTTAATTCTAAAAACCAAAAAAATAATGAAATAAAACAAAAAGCAAAAACAAAAATATTAGCTATAGCTCCGGAATGGAAACAACGTAATTTTTCATTATTGTATAAAGAAGTAACGGACGGTACAGTTAAAACTGCCGCTGAAGCTGATGGAGCAACAGACAAACAAAAAGCAGCCTATGAAAAACAAAAAGCGGAATGGGATGCTCAGGAAGCTATGTGGGTTAAAGTTAATACAATAAGAGATAAATCAGATTCCTTAGAAACATTAGTAAATAACATGACTGACCGTGATGATGTTATTGATTTTGATGTTTCCCTTGACTCTAACTGGGAGTAATTAATGTATATTTACCCTGCTGGTATTCCTTCTTCTTCTGGTGGCTACACTGTATCTAGCAGTGTGATGTTTAATCGTGGATCATCTGAGTATCTTAACAGAACGCATGACGCATCAAACAGAGATACGTGGACATTTTCAACTTGGTTTAAATTAGGTGATGCTGGAAGTAATGAGTTAGGATTGTTTTCTGGTGGAGCAGATATTAATAATTCAACTCGTCTTGTTCTTGATGCTAATCGAAAACTTAAATTCCAGCATTTTGATAGTGGCAGTACAGCTTATGATTTAATAACGACTCAAGTTTTTCGTGACACTTCAGCTTGGTACCACGTAGTTTTAGCTGTTGATACGACAATTGCTGATGGCTCTGCTAATAATCGTATTCGCATGTATGTAAACGGATCTGAAATTACATCGTTTGGAACGAGAAACAACCCCAGTCAAAATACAGACACAGACGTTAATACTGCTGATGTGCATCTTGTAGGTTCAGACGAGCAACCAAATTATTTTAACGGATATTTAGCAGAGACAGTTTTTATTGATGGAGCGCAACTTGCTGCATCATCATTTGGTGAAACTAATGATGCTAATATTTGGGTTCCAATAGATGTTTCGGGATTGACCTTTGGAACGAATGGCTTTCATTTAAACTATTCAAATCCAAGTGCATTAGGCACGGATGCAAGTGGTGAAGGTCATAATTGGACTGTTAATACTCTTGAAGCAGCAGATCAAGTAGAAGATAGCCCAACTAATGACGCTGATAATGATGTCGGAAATTACGCAACTTTTAACCCTCTTGGTGGTGCAGGTCCAAGTTTAAGTGTTCCAGCAAACTGGACATTATCAAACGGAAACTTAAAGGCTGTGTCAGCAGGAGGCGGTTGGGACTGTATACAAGCTAACATGGATTTTCCAACTACTGGGAAATGGGCTGTAAAATTTATCTGGGTTTCTGGAGTTCACGGTCAAGTACACGTTGGTCATCGTTTATCGACAGGGGCAGGTGATTCAGGAGCAAAGTGGAGTTTAAATGAAAGCAAGATGGAAACGAATAATGGAGGAGAAACATCAGCAAGTTACGCATACACGAAGGGAAATGTTGGCGAATGTTTATATGATGTTGATGCAGGGACTGTTAAATTCTATCAATCCGGTTCGTTGGTATACACTCACACAGGGGTGACTCGTTCTTTAGCTACTACTTTTGGTGTTTGGACTTATCATCCCGGTGGGGTTGGAACTTGGACTGTTGATTTTGGGCAACTAGGATACACGCCTACTGATACAGATTACCTACCTTTGTGTACAGGCAGATTTCCAGAACCTACTATTACAAAACCATCCGACCATTTTCAAACTGCACTGATAGATACTCACGGTGGTTCTTCTGAAACTGTTACGTGCAACTGGAGCCTTGATACCTATGACACTTTAGTTATGGCAAAAGCTGTCAATACTTCAGACATTTGGTATTTCGCTGATGGGTTACGAGGTTACAACAAATTTTCAAATCTCAATTCTAGTGGCTCTAATAGTGGTGAAGGTGACAACGCTAATATGTTTGCTGTGTCAGGAACTACTTTAACTCTGGGTTCTTACTGGAGTAGTGGGGACATAGTGTACGTTGCCATGTGGAAAATGGGGGCTGCTGGTGGATCATCAAATACTGATGGCACAAATATTAGTTCAACTGTTGCAGTAAATTCGACAGCAAAGCAAGGCATTGGATTATACGAGGGCACAGGAAACTCAGGCGACTCAATGGGACATGGGCTAGGTGTAATCCCCGATTATTGGTGGTGTTCTGGTCGAGACTCTAGCGCATCAAATCCAGTGCAGCATTCTAAATGTCTTGTTGGTGGAAGTCCTGGGGACAATGCGTTGTTGATGGAAGAAACTGATATAGCAAACAACCACCCTGCATACTGGAATGACGTAGACGCAACTGCATCTACCGTTACTTTTCAAGCTAACAATGCAACGAATGGTGATGGTAGACTTTATGCTGGATATGCATTTTCTGATGTAGAGGGATATTGTCGAACTTTTGCTTATGAGGGGAATGGTGCTGCTAGTGGAAGTTTTATTTATTTAGGATTTAGACCAGCTATGATATGGCTGAAATCAGCCGATTCTACTAGTGATTGGCACTGCTATAATAGTTTAAGATTAGGATATAATGCTGATAACAATCGCAGCAATTTAAACGGAAGTGCCAGTACAAAAACAGAAATTACGGCTGATGAAATTGATATATTAAGTAATGGTTTTAAATTACGAATTACAACTGATCCAAACGTAGCTGAGACTTATGTGGGTATAGCGTGGGCAGAAACACCGCTTGCTTCTAATAACAGGGCTAGATAATAATGGTAATCGCAGAAACCTTGGTTGGTATCCAGCTTGTTAAAGCTAGTGTCTCAGGAATTAAAGAAGTAATTAATACTTGCCAAGATATTTCTGAGCTATCTCATCATATAGATAATGTGTTTAGTGGACAAGACCATGTAGAAAAAAAGATAGCTGATAAAAAAAAGAAAGCTAAGTCAGGTATTGGAGGAAAGTGGCAGACATTTATAGGTGCTAGATTAGGTGGCGAAGAAGGAGATGGGACAAGTATACAGGAAATAGCTGCTGAAATTATAGAGCAAAAACAAGCACAAAAAGAAATTCGTAATATGTCCTTAATGCTTAATAAACGCTTTGGGGCAGATACGTGGACTACAATTATAAAAACTAGACAGGAACGTATTAAGGAAAGAGATGAAAGATTAAAACAACAAGCACAAGAAGCTAAAGAGTTTGCTTGGGAAAATAAACGTAAGTGGAAAAAGATTGGCGAGGAGTCTGGTAAGGTTGCTATTTTAATAGGGGTTGTTCTTATCATGTACTTTTATATTAGTTACGCTTGCAAGGGATGCATCTAAATGGAATTAGGTAGTCGAGAAGCTATTCAATTTTTATTTGTTGTTGCTACATTAGCTGGATCATTTCAAATGGTTAAGTCTAATTTAGGAAGAGTTATGAAAGACCTTGAACATTTAAAAAAAGAATTAGAAGACATTAATATGCGTATTGATAATGTAGAATCCGCTTCCGCTGTAATACACCATCAAGTAAAAGTTTTAGGAATAATTTTATCTCCTGATAATTTAGAAAGACACAATCGAGAAATACAAGATTTACAAGCTAGAACAGATGTTAACACTAGAGATATACAAAATATGCAAAAGATGCACAATGGTTCCCACCCACAAGTTTAAAGGAGAATAACGATGTATAAAAATCCTACAGTTCCTAAGGTAAAAAAAATAAAAAAGAAAAAGAAAAAAGTTAATGGCAGTTACTAGAGCCGGAGAAACTTTTTCTGGGTATAACAAACCTAAAAATTCTAGGAAAGGTGGTAAGAAATTTGCTGTGTTAGCTAAACAAGGCGATAAAATAAAATTAATTCGTTTTGGTGATGCTAATATGCCAATTAAAAAACACCAGCCTAAAAATAGAAGTAGTTTTAGAGCAAGACACAAATGTGATACTGATCCACCTAGTAAACTAACAGCTAGATATTGGTCCTGTAAAAAATGGTAAAGGGAAAGTTAAATGGCTAAAGGCGTAAAACATTACTTTAAAAATGGTACTGAGTTTAAAGGACGTATGCACAAGATGCCTAATGGTGCTATGCACTCAGGAGCAAGTCATACAAAATCTAGTAAACCAGTTGTTCATTTTAAAAACTTATCAACAACTGCTAAAAAGAAAGCTAAACTAAATGCCTAGTTTTGGAACTAAAAGTCAAGAACGATTAGAAACTTGCGATCCTCGAATACAACTTGTACTGCAAGAAGCTATTAAACACTATGATTTTTCCGTATTGGAAGGACATCGAACTGAGGAAAAACAACAGGAATATTTTGAATCGGGGGCTAGTAAAGTTAAATTCCCTCATTCAAAACATAATGTGTTTCCAGCTATGGCAGTGGATGTGGTTCCCTATCCTATTGATTGGGATAATCTACAGCGTTTTAAAGACTTGTCGGAAGTTATTAAGGAAGCTTGTAAAACAGTAGATGTAAGTAACCTTCACTGGGGTTATGATTTATGGCAATGGGATATGCCCCACTGGGAGCTTAGGTAAAAATGATACCACTTTTAGGTCCTTTAGTAAGCGGTGTTTTTGATATTGGTAAGCAATACTTTACCAATAAAGCAGAAAAGTCAAAAGCTAAACATGAACAGGAATTAGCTGTTATTAAAGGTGACCAGACTTGGGATGAGATACAGGCTAGAAATAGTAATGAAAGTTGGAAAGATGAATATTTAACAGTTGTTATAACATCTCCTTTTATTGCTATGTTTTTAGCAGCGGTGTTTGACGATAGGGAAATGGTTAATCGGATTGGGGAAGCTTTTGTTATTCTTCAACACGAAGTACCGGAACAATATTGGACGTTACTAATAATAGCTTTTGGTGCATCCTTTGGTGTCAAAGGTGTTATTAAGGGTGCTAAAACATTTATTGATGGGAAGAAAAAATAATGTCATTCCGTACCACACTTAATAAAGTCTTAGTAAGACTTAGGGAAGATACAATTAGTTCCGATTGGTCAGGAGCAATTAATGATTCTACGGCTGTAGATGATTATCAAAAGCTTATAGGGGAATTTGTTAATGAAGCAAAACAGATTGTTGAGGACTCATGGAACTGGGGAGCTTTGCGAACTGTTATTTCCTTAAACACAACTTCCGGAACATCCCAATATACTATAACAGGTGTTAATAATAGAAGTAGAATTTTACAGGTTATTGACTCAACCAACAATGTAAATTTAACTCAAACTTCCGATAATTATTTTTATAGAGTAACACACACAGGATCATCCTCAAATGGTATTCCAAGTTATTATCGACTAAATAACAATACAATAGATTTTTGGAATACTCCGGGAGGAACTTATGCAATTAAAATTCATGCTGTCGATGCTCCAGATGATTTAACAAATGCTGCCGATACTATATTAGTTCAGGAAAATTTAATTGTCTTAGGGGCTTATGCTTTGGCATTATCGGAACGTGGAGAAGATGGAGGAACACCTAGTGACCAAGCTATGCTAAGATTTAAAACTGCCCTTACAGATGCAATTTCTCAAGATTCACAAAGAACAGTGGATGAAACGACTTGGTATGCCAGCTAAACCTATTACACCAATTCCATTAAGTGGTATGGGTAGTTCAGGTTTGAACACTCAGGCCCAAGATTCGACATTAGGTCCTGAGTGGCTTACTGAAGCAAACGGTGTTGTCTTTGACCTACAGGGGCGTATCGCCTCTCGAAAAGGGATTAAGATGGTATCTAAAGCTATTGCTAGTCCAGTAAAGTCTATAGGTGAATACATTAAATCAAATAGAACTAGGGAGTATTACGCTGGTGCTGGAAATGCTATTTATAAAATTGATACAAGCACTACACCATATTCTTTAACGGCTCAATCGTTTACTGGTACAGCCCAGACCATATCGGATTCTAACTGGACATGGGTAAATTTTAACGATGAGTTATGGGGTATCCAAACAGGACATAAAGTAATAAATTATAATGGTTCCAACTGGTACGATAGAGATGATATTCCTGTTAGTGTAGCGACAGCTAATGTAAATGGAACAACAAGCAGTACAACAACACTTGTAGTTGATGGTAATTCCGGAACAATAGTAGCTGGAATGTTTGTAACTGGAACAGGTATTTCCGGAATAGTCACAGTCGCATCTTTATCGGATCAAAATAATTTAGTTCTGTCTTCCACTCAATCATTAACTAATGACGTTGCATTAACATTTACAGAGACATACGCTGTACCAGCCGGAGTTACTACCTTTGACCCCTCATGTGGACTTGGTGACTTTGGACGAATATGGTACGGAGGTATTACTGAAGCTCCCGGAGTTGTTTATTATTCCGATAGTTTAATAGGAGCTAAACTTAACGGAGGTGCTGCTGGTTTAGTTGATCTTAAAACAGTATGGGGTAATGATGAAATTGTTGGTTTAGCATCCGTTATGGATAAACTTATAATTTTTGGTAAACAGAATATTGCTATTTACAATGGAGCTTCCAATCCAGCATCAATGGCTTTAGATGAGGTTATTAAAGGTATTGGATTAGCTGGAAAAGATAATATAGCTTACGTTGGGACAGACGTAATGTTCCTAAGTTATGAAGGGTTAATGTCCTTAGGACGTTTACAACAGACAGATGGTAAAGCACCTCTTCAAGACTTATCAATTACCGTTAGAAATGATCTTGTTAGTATTGTGTCTAAAGCAACAGTAGCAAATATTAAAACTTCATATTATCCGGAAGATGGTTTATTAGTTATTTTTATGCCCGATGAAAAAAAGTGTTATACGTTTGATTTAAAACTATCACAGCAATTACCAAGAGTAACTACATGGGAATTTACTACGGCTCCTTTATGTGGTTTAGGTAAAATAGATGGTTCATTTTTCATTGGATTACCTACAGGTGTAGCGGAGTATACAGGATATTTTGACGTTACAATTACTTCCGATGGAAGTGGTGGATGGACAACTACAAATAATAACTACAGTTACACATTTCAAACATCTTGGTTAGATTTAAATTCCCCTACCTTTGCTAAGATTATTAAGTCCGGATTGTTTGCCATTACAGGGGGAAGAGGTTCCAATGCAACTGTTTCCGTATATAAAGATTTTGAGTTAGGTTCTCCTTACTCCAAAACTTTTGCGTTAGTTTCCGGAACTACAATCTCATTATATACGGAAGGTGGTGATGGTTCTGCCTTAGTAGCTGGGACAAGGTCATTTTACAATAATACAATATTAGTTGAAACTGCTCCAACAGCTAATGTAAATGGAACAACAAGCAGTACGACAACATTAGTAGTTGATGGTAATTCAGGAACAATTAAATCAGGAATGTTTGTAACTGGGACAGGTATTTCTGGAACAGTTACTGTTTCATCTTTATCAGATCAAAATAATCTAGTCTTGTCTTCTACTCAATCGTTAAGTAATGATGTTGCATTAACATTTAAATCACCAGCTTACGGGTCTACACTAGCTACATATGGAGCTTCCTCTGGCCCTAAGGACTATAAAGTATCTTTAGGTAGAACAGGTAAGGTTATTAAATTAAAAATGGATACCGAAGTTAAGGGACATTATTCAAGTTTAACCGCAGCCACGTTATTAACAAAACAAGGTAAAATAAGGTAAGGGAAAAAAAATTATGGCGAACTGGTATGATGGACTTTTAGAAGCAGCCCTTCCAAGTATAGTCGGAAGCGGTTTAGGGTTATTAGGTGATTACCTAACAATGGACGATGCTACGGAAGCGGAAAAAATACGAGGGCAAACTTTAACGGCTAATGCTGATGCAGCTTTAGAAGCAGCTGTACCCTATGGTGTTGGAGGGGCTGGAGGAACTGCTGATTTTGATGCCGATAGTAAAACAGCTTTATTAAACTTATCTCCGGACTTACAGGCTATTTTTGCTGGGGCTTTAGGTCGCAGTGGTATGTGGGGAGATCAGGCAATGAATTTAGGTGCTGATCCTTTTAAAGCTGCCGATGCTTTTTACGATCAACAACAATTACGATTTGATCCTATAGAGGAACGATTAAGAAGTGATACTGAATCACGATTACTAGCTCAAGGACGCTTAGGAAGCACAGGAGGTATGCGTCAATATCAAGCTGTAGAAGATTCAATTTTACAGGGGCAGGGAGAACGAAGAATTAATTCTCTAAACCAAGCACAACAATTAATTAATACACTCTTAGGCAGGGAATCAGCCGACATAGGAACAGCTACAGGACTACTGGATATTCCAATGCAGTACGCTAAATTAGGTAGAGGAATTGGGGGTGATTTAGGTCAAGCCGCTCAATATGGATTAAAATCAAGAAATGACGCTGCATCAGGATTAGCAAATGTTACTGGAGCAAGTCCTTTTGGTTCCGCATTGTCAGGCTTAGGAGGTTTATTTACACAGCCTACATCTAAAGACGTACCTTCCATTGCTACTCAATCTTGGGGACAGTATTTTAATAAAACTTAATAGTAAAAGGTTAAACTATGGTTAATAGAATACCATCTTGGTCATCAGTAAATTTTCAACCTGATCTTGATACTTCCGTCAGTAGAGGATTATTAGGTCCTGATGCAGTCTTAGGACAAGATTGGCTAGAAGAGTGGTTAAAAACTCAAGGGGCAAAAAATCTTTTACCGGGGAGACATCCACCATTAGCGGAAGGTGCTGGGGAAATATTTAAAAATTTAGGTTTGAAAAAAAGAAAATCAATAGGAATGTTTACTCAAGAAGAGCAATTCGGTGATGACTCAGGTTTTACAAATCAAAATAATAATTCAAAACGTGGTCCTATGCACTATTCAGAGTTAGTGGATATTCCTATTGCAGATGATGATAAAGAACTAACAATTAATGGTAAACCTTTAAGTGCTTATAGTTGGTCAGGTTTAAAATCTTCCGCAACTAGTCCTATTAATACAGCAAAAACAGGAGGTATGTTTGGTAATTTAGTAGGAGGGCTACTTGGTAATGCTATAGGATCAGGTTTCGGAGCTTACTCTGGTTCATATGCAGTCGATGATGCCATTGCACAATCAACAGGGTATAATCCCGATGTTTCCGCTTGGAGTCAATTTTTTAATTCACTAACAGGAGGACTTTTTGGACGTAGTGGTAGTGACCAACAACAAGATGAATACGATGCTTTTAGTGGCATGGATAATGTTTTTGGGGATGATGACGATGATACGTCTATTTCACAGATAGAAAGTATGATTGCAGACGCCCAAAGAGATCAAAATATATACGATGAGGATATGGCTTATTGGGATAGTGGTGATACTGGTAGCCCAGATTATAGTGTTTCTGATCCGGGAGTAGACGATCAAGGACAAGCTACTGGACAAGACGATCCAGAGGGAACATATGACGGATGGGATCAAGCAGCCGCTGGCATGGCTAACGCAGAATCAAACTATGGTAATGAAGATGAAGACTTTGATAATGATGGTGGTTGGTTTTAATAAATACATGGTTAGAATAACAAGGGAACAATATTATGGCAATAAATAGGAATTTAAGTAGACAAGGAGGACCTCAGCAAATAAGTGGATTATTTGGAGGCTCTTCTGTTCCTTTAGCTCAACAACAAATAATGAACCGAAGAGCTTCTTCTGTAGATAATGCTTTTAAAAGAGCCCTTGAAGGAGGAGGTAATTTAAATGCTGCCAGAGTTGACAGAGCTATTGAAAGTATAAAGCAACGAGGAGCACAACTAGCCTCTAACCTCTTTAGTTCCTTTGAGGAAGGAGCTATGTTGCCAAAAGACCCTCTTTTAGCCGCAGCAATAAAAAGAAAAGAAGACGCTGACAAGTTTATGGATAACTATAAAGATTTTACTAAAGACGGACCACTTACTGAGAGTGAAGAAAAAACAATGATTAATGATCTTGTTGGGGGTGGGTATCTTGAGGAAGCTAAAAAACTAGCTGATATTTTTCAAGGTAGACGTAAAATAAAAGTTGATGAAATTGGTAATCAAGCAAGATTACAAACAGCTAAAAATGCTTTAATAAAAAACGATAAATTAAAATTTGAAGGCCCAGTAATGCAAGATGCAAAGGGAAATATTTGGCAATCTGCATTAACAGAAGGTGGTAAATCAAAAATGTATTTACTAAGTGGAAATCCAGAAGGAAAAACGTATAATCCAGATGGAGCTACTATAGTAAACGAAAAAGAAGTAGGTAAACTTAAAATTCAAGATTCTAATTCCTTTATTAAAGCTGGAAACATAGCTTTACAAGAACTTCCTAAAATGAGAGATTTATTAGAACTTGTTAATAGTGGTGCGTTTAAACAAGGTGGTTTAGCTAAAAATATAAATGCAATTAAAGTATTTCTTGGTGTAGAACCAAAAAATCAAGCTGAATTTAGAACTAAAACTCAAAGATATTTAGTTACAAATCTTAAAAGAATTATGGGAGCAAAGCCTACTGATAAAGATTTAGAAGAATTAGCTAAAGCGTTGGCTAATTTAGGACAATCTCCAGAAGCTAATAAAGCTATTATTATGGACATTATAAAACAATTTGAAAAAGAAAAAACCGCTGGAATTTATTTTACGGACAATCCCGGTGCTACAGTAGCTACATATAATAACTATTTAAGAACACAACAGCAAAGATTAGGTCAACCTTCTGATCCTGCAGGAATTAGATAATGACTCTTAAAAAATTTAGAGATAGATATCCAGAATATAACGATTTATCAGATCAAGAATTAGCTGATAAACTTTACAATTCTTCTTATTCCGACATGCCTAGGTCTGAATTCAATAAAAAAATGAAAATTAATTCTAATGTACCAACACCGCCACAACCGGATCAAGGATTTATTAATAATGTTGTTAATACATTCAAAGAAATAGGTGAAGATTTAACCTATGATAACGTAGTTAAATATCTTGTGGAAAACCAAGGATTACCTATTGGAATTGCAGGGTCTATTGCTGGTGTTATTATAGGTGGGACAGTAGCTGGCCCTGTAGGAGCCGTAGGTGGTGGAGTTATTGGAGGGGCTCTTGGGACAGGAGTTGGATCAGCAACATCAGATATAACTGCTGGTAGGGACATAGATGAAGTACGAGTTCTTACTGAAGCTGGTATGTCATTAGGAATAGATATAGTAACATTAGGTCTTGGTAAATTTGTAGGTAAACCTATACTAAGTTTAATAAAAAAAGCTAGAAGTAAAGGAACACCAGCTACAGATATTGTCCAAAAAATAGCAAGAGGTGAAATAACTCCCGAAAGCACAGTTTTAAGAGAAGTCGGAGAATCTCAAGAACTTGCTGAAACAGTAGGTGCGTCTTTAGTTCCATCACAATTAGAAGGAGCCGTTGTTCCTAAATTTCAAATAACTAAAGAACTTTTAGGACGAACTGGTATTTTAAGTAAAAATGTATTTGAAGACAACCAACAAAAAATTGTAGATTTAGTACGTCAACGTCAAGCAGAGTTATTATCAGGAACTAAAGCCGGATTAACTGATGATGTCGTTGGTAAAGGACTAATGGATGCTTTTAATGAAGCAAATAAAGTTAACATAAAAAATTACGGAACTGCTTTAGAGGAAATTAGAAACCAAGCATCAAAATTTACAGTCAGTGCAGACGGAATAAGATCATCTCTTTCACGCTATCTTAACAAAAAAGAATTAAAAGATGAATTTGGTAAATCTCTTTTAGATAAAGATACGCAAGCAGTAGTTAAAGAACTTAAAGACGGAATACCGGAAAATGTAAAGACAGTATCCGGAAGTTATTTAATTACATTTGAAAAAAGATTAACAGATGCTATTAACAAAGCTGGAAATTTAAATTCACCAAGTTTTAATCCTAACGCCAAAAGAGAATTAACTAATATGAGAAGGCATTTTCAAGCTAGAACTCGTATGAAGTTATCAAAAGAAAACCCAGTTTTGCGTAAACAATATGTAAAATTACAAAAAAGTTATGGAGAATTTCAATCTGCTGTGTTTCCGGAAATTAACAAAAGTTTTGTTAGGAATGCCGGAAGAGAATCATATGCGTCTTTAGGAGCTATGCTTACTCAACCAAATAAAGTTGAAAGTGTAAAGGCTGTAATGAAATCTATAGATAAAGCATATTCTACAGTAGGTTCGGAAGCATCTAAACTTCCATTTAAATCTGCTGCGGAAGCTAAAAATGTAATTAAACGTCATTATGTTGAAAAAGTTCTTCCTAATTCAGATATGCCGGGTTTTGATCTTAAAAGTTTTTCTCGTTTGTCTAAAAATCTTAAATCTGATGCTAATTTAAGGGAAACAGTAAAAACTGTTTTAGGTAAAGATTATGGATCATTTAGAAAAACTGTAAATTTAATGGCTCTAGCAGCTAAAAAACCAGAAGGCGGTCTTGCTACTTTGTTCTTACGATCTAGGGAATACGCAGCTGGGGCTGCTGGGGCTGCTGCTGTATACACAGGAGGAATAGGAGCCATTCCAGCTATTGCTACAGTAGGTGCAGTATTTTTTGGTCCAGTAATGTTGTCTAAAATAGCTACAAATCCAAAACACATTCGTAAACTTTTGGAAATAGATCAGGTAGGTGGTAAAAATCCAGAAAGAGCGATGGCAATTGCTAATGTAATTATTAACGATGTTACAGATGATTTACTTGCTCAAGGTGAATCGGAAGATAATGTTTTTAGAATGCTTAAAACAAGACCGGGAAATAACTAATGGGTCTATTCGATGATTACGAAAGAAGAAAAAAACAGTTTAATGAGGCTACATCTTTAGGCTTTTCTAACCCTAGAGCATATCTAAGAGTGCCCGGAGCGGTTGCCGGAGGAATAGGTGATCTTATGGCGGCTCCTTTAGAAGCTATAACACCGCAATTTGTTACAGATGCTATTGGTTCTTTAGCACAAAAAGCTATTCAAACTGATGGTGGAAAATACTTAATGAAATTAGCTAAGGAAAATCCAGAGATAGCTAAAGATTTAGGTTCACTTGTAAATATAGTGGGTATTATTCCGGTAGCCAGAATAGCTACTCAATCGGGAACTGCTGGTGTGAAAGCTATGGCTAAGGCAGTTATAGAAGGCAAAGGCTTTAAAAAGATTGTTTCTGAAGGGGTAAAAAAATCCGCATCCAGACCGGAATTTGTTTCCGATATAACTAGAAATATGCCTACTCTACAAACAGGAGGTCCTGTTGGTGACGTAATAGATTTGGTTAAAGGCCAAAGAACTCCAAAGGAAATTTTAACTGGAACTAATAAATTTGTAAACTCTGGTCTACCTTTTTATCCTTACGGTTTACTCTCGTCCGGAGGGGAAGCAATAGGAGCTTTACCTTACGCTGCTTTAGAAGCAATAAGGCCAAATGCTTTAGCTAGAAGAGAAGGTACTGGACGTTCTTTAAGATCATGGTCAGAAGAAAAAGCATTATCAAAAGACCGGAAATCAAATGTAAATATGGGAGGAAGGGCAGGGATGGAAGCAATGCAATTATCTATGCAGTACGCTACCACAGGTAAACTTCCTAAAAATATGGGACCCGGAACTCCTATATTTGATTATATTTATAAAACAGCCCCTATGGATATTGCAGATAATTTAGGAATTAAAAGTTCAGCATTTAAAGGAATACCGGACAACATAGCTGATCGTCATCTACACCACATACGAAACGCACATAGTTTAAACCCAAATAAAAAAACAAATGTATTAATAAAAAGACCGGAAAGGGACGGCATAGGTAAAGAATTTGCAGGGTCAAATAGGAAAACAGCCCCTATTTTAAGAGGGTTTGCAACAGGTTCCTTACTAAAGGCATATAAAAATATATATGGTACAAAAGTTGATCCAAGAGGAATGATTGAAATAACTCAGCTTATAAATGGATTATCTAATAAAAATTTAAAAGAATTAGGGAAGGCTTTAAAGCAAAATACACCTAAAAGAACTGAAACTTTTGAGTATCTTTTGGCAGCTAGAAAAAAATCACAGTCCGGTGAAAAATTAACTTCTGATGAAAAACGATATTTAAATGCTTGGGAAGAAATAGAGAACCCATTAGCCACAATAAAGGACACTAAGGGAAATATAATTAGTAACAGTAATTTAGCAGATATTGTTATTCCGGAGGATGGTTTGATACACTCTGCCGGATCATTTTTATCTTCCAACAAAGAATTAGGAGGTGTTAATTATTTTCTTACTACCGACATAAAAAACTTAAAGTCCTACATTACCGGAAGTGATAAAGCGGATTTATTTGATATGGAGGGAGGTAAAAATTCAATTCAAGTATTAATTACTGTACCTACTCAAGTAATAAACCATAACTCTAAACAAGCGTTTAAATACAATAGAAAATTTGCAAGATCACAAAAAAAGGGAAAAGGTGAAACAGCAGTAAAAAAACATAGGCAAGATATAAAAGATATGAAATTTGCTCCGGAATTAAAACATTATAAACAAGCTCTTTCCAATCAGGCACAATTAGGTACTACTTTTTTCCAGACTGATTCCGGTCTTTTCACTCCTTCGATTGAAGATCAACCTTAAGTCTCTCAAGATACACAGCAGCATCTAATAGCTCCTCAATGGTATGATCTATCCATCCAATTGAATCTATATCTTCTCTCATCATTGAACATCCGTACTTTTCCATCCCCACTTTACTGCGATCCCTCATCCGTTTCATAACGGTAGCGACAATAGGGTCAGGCTCAGTAACAGGTATATCCGGTGTATATGTAGGTGTTTCCCTAAACCACTTTAGAGGTAGTATAGTATTCAATAGTGTACCCATGTTATAAAATCCCCAATAAAATCATTATTATATATACCATTATATACCTTCCAATTAAATTAGTCAATTAAGAACATTCCTTTTGTCCTGTCTCCGGATCAATAAAACACGCTAACCCTTCCGGTTCATTAACTTCTGCTTTCTGTAGTATACCTTTACGTTTACCATCAATTCTAAAAGTAGTTACTCCCTTAAGTTTACCTTTCCATGCTTTGATATAGATGTCCTTGAAATCTTCAAAAGATACATTGCTACCGACATTAATGGTTTTAGATACAGCACTGTCAATAAATGGTTGAACAGCAATTTGCATATTAAGATGTTCGTCAACTGTGAGTTCGTCCGTAGTTTCCCCTTTAAGGTTAAAATTGTTATAAACGTAATCACGTAGTTGAATAATCTCAGGCCCATGTTCCGTCTGTACTGTTCGATTAACTTCATATTGCCACACTGGTTCAATCCCACTGGAAATATTATCTGCTGTAAAACTTATTGTCCCAGTAGGAGCAATGGAAGTTAGATGGGAATTTCTAATACCATTTGTCTCAATTTTATTCCGTATGTCCTCTGGTAATCGAGCAATAAATTCACCACTTAAATATTTCTCTTTGTTAAATAATTTAAAGGAACCTTTTTCCTCTGCTAAATCCGCACTTGCGGAGTATGTCTCACACATTAAAGTCTTTAAAACTTTCCGTGTAAATCTTAAACCGACTGTAGAATTATACTTATACCCACACATGGTAAGGCAATTAGCAAGACCTGTGATTCCTAAACCCATTCTTCTTTTTTGTTGTGCCTCCATTTTTTGTTTAACAAGTGGATAACTTGTCCGATCAATTACATTATCCATAGCCCTCACAACATGGGGTATGTCTTCCTTAAACTGAGCAAAGTCAAATTTCCTATTATAAATATACTTAACTAAATTAAAACTTCCTAAAAGACAAGCACCATAAGGAGGTAGTGGTTGTTCTCCACATGGGTTTGTAGCCTCAATTTTTTCCGTGTACCACAAAGGATTTTCACTATTAATTTTATCAATAAATAGAACTCCAGGTTCTGCCCAATCCCAGTTGTTCCGCATAATCTCATCCCATAACGCTTTAGCATTAATTGTGCGGTAAGGTTGGTTTTTGAACTGAAGAGTAAACGCTTTATCGTCCTTTACACACTCCATAAATTCATCAGTAACACCAACAGATATATTAAAGTTTGTTAATTTGTTTGAATTTCTTTTTGATCTTATAAACTCTTCAATATCTGGATGATCAACACGGAGAACAGCCATCATTGCTCCTCGTCTATGCCCTGCCGACATAATCGTTTGACAGACTGCATCAAAAATCCCCATGAAAGACACAGGACCACTAGCAGAGCTATCAAGAGAAACAATCCTATCGCCACTAGGACGTATATGAGAAAAATCAAAACCGATTCCACCACCCCTACGCATTGTTTCAGCTGCTTGATTAGCCCTATCCATAATGCTATCCATACTGTCTTTAATTGTACCGGATACGAAACAATTGTATGCTGTGACTTCTCTTGGTGATCCCATTGCTGCTTGGACTCTTCCAGCTGGCATAAACCTTTGATTAAGTAAAATGTATTTATAGGATTTTCTATGGTCTTCGTTGTCTGCCATTGACGCAGCCTGTCGCGAACACGCTTCCTCGAACGATTCATTAGGTAACCTATATTTTTGTGAATGTAAAGTATCGCAAGCTTTAACTTGAGGTCCTACTTTTATTTCTTCTAACGGTTCCATTTTTTTCCCTTCTGTAAATTTCATTTCCCTAGCACAAATTAAACTAAACATTACACGCCTTGTCCTTTAGGATTGTCAGTTTGTTTTTTAGGCTCCAATACAATTTTAACACATCGTCCATGAAAATTCAAGGCATAAGGTAATTGTTTTTTAAACTTTGTTAATGTATCAGGCAAAGCAAAATTTTCACATAAATTCATAGTTGTTTGAGGTGGACCTCGAAACGAAACAGCATCGGCTTGTCCATTTGGAAACAAGACTGTAATAATTACAAAAATAATTGTCATTAGTTTTACTCCTAGTTTAATAAATCAATAAGATTAGGTGTTTTATAATTAGGTCCTTTGAGAACTTTACCATCTTCACTGTAGACAGGCTTGCCGTTGTTATCTAATTTGTTTAAGTTAGAGGAATGCACACGATTAAAAGCTGTATCTAATTCATGAGGAAGTTTACTAAAACTAATAACAGTTCCGGAAAGAACATATTGAACATCAGCTAATTCCTTTAACAAATGCCCCCATTGCTCATCGGTTGGTTTTCTACCCCTCATTAATTCTACCTGTAGAACTGCCATTGCATCAATTGCTTCCTTAGTTTCCTCCAGTAATAAATTTTTCCGTGTCTCCAATAAGGAAACTCTAGCTTCACTGTTAACATCTAAAGACATAGCTTTATGGAACAACGCAACTTTATCTTCTCTGGTTGTTTGTTTATTAGCCATCATTAATGCACCACACCGGAAATAGATTTAACATCAACTTCCTCCGCTATTTCCATAAAACAACTATGAAATAATAAATTAATTGCTTTGATTAACATATGCTTTTGCTCCTGTGTAATATCGGGGTTGCCTAAATCTGAAACTAATATCCTAATCTGTTCTGTACGAGCTACAAAAAGATCGCCTGATATATGGATTTCCGGTGGTGGTAAGTTAGATTCTTCAGTCAATATCTTCATCCTCTACATTCATCATTGAAGGAATATCAACATCAAATATTTCCCTAAGTTCCTCTTCGTTTTCCTCAATTAAATCTCCAAATCTTTCTATAATATCTTCATTGGTTATATCAAGAATTTCACAAAGAAGGGAAGGTTCCGCTAACAAAGATAACCTTTTTAAAAATTGATTATTTGGTAAAGACATCACGGATATTCCCTGTAACAAACCATCTAAAGCCTTCTTTTTCGCACCACTGACTCATATTCATTTTACTTCCCTTCCTTAATTTTTTTAAAGGGTTATGGAGGACAAAAACAAGTTCTTGATTTTTAGATAATGAGTCTCGAATAGCTTTATATTTTTGAACATCACCAACTCTAAAAAATCCTTTGCACTCAATAAGAATATTTCCACCTATAAAATCTGGGGTGTAATGCCTATGAGTAACATAAGGAACTCGAATAGATTCATAGTTACATAAATCTCCAAGGATTATCCCTGTCTGTTCCTCAAACTTGTTTCGGTACTTTTTTGTTTTCACTTTTTAATGCTTCCAATAAAACTTTTTTAATATCGTTTTTACTTTTTGCTTCTGTAACTTTTTTAGTAAGATCAATAGGTTTTTTGTTTGGTAATACTATTTCAAAACTAGGCATTTAATTTCTCCTTTTTTTGTTTTTTTAGTTTTGTAAACCAAAGTTTTTTATAATTGTAAAATCTACTTTCCCTTTTTCTAATTTCAAAATGAGTTAATTTTTTTTCCCTTAATGGATCAATAGGAAATAATTTTTCCATATGTCGATCTAATGTATCATAATTAAACTTCACTTGTTAACTCCTCTACTCTTGGTGTTTTATTAACTGTAGTTAAAAACTTAGGACCGTAGGAATAAATATAAGTTTTTAAATCTGGATAACAATGATTTTTGTATTGGCAATAAGAGCATATAGTATCCAGCTTGTAGTTTCCCGATTTTCCATCCGGAATGGGCATTGAGCATTGAGAGGGACGTTCTTCGCCCTTTACGGACTTTTTTACAGCTTCCACACGCTCCTCTATATCTTCACTATAGTATTTATAGTAAGGGTTTTTTGTATCGTCTAAGTCATATGTAAGGACACACAAAGTTCCATTTTGTTTATCCATCGCTAAGTAAGACCACTTCCTTTGACCTTCAGAGTGAGCATAAGCTTTAACTTGGTCTATATAACCAAACGGATCATCTTTAGCTAAGGAACCATCTTGAAACTTTTTAAAACCAAAGGAACTAACAGATTTAATATCGACTGTCTCCCCATCAATCTTACAATCCATATGCCCCTTAACTCCTCGAACTTCACACAACTTCTGTTCATCGGTAACTTCATGTCCAGACATACGAGTAAGGAATAATAAAAGCTCCTCAATAATATTACCATACATAAATTTAATATAAGTATGTGGAAGTATCTTTTCCCCTATCCATTTATTAAAACTAAACCATTGTACCCTATGAGGTTTACCAATTGAGGACAAGCGTAAACCTCTCCTGTTTTGATAGTTATTGTTTGGTAAAAACTCTTTACGCATTAGAGTTTTCATAGCTTCCCCAAACTTTTCTATCTCCGCTTCCGGATCAACATCCTTAGCGACATTTCGGTTTTTCATTAAGGAATAAATATCCCCAACTAATGTTGATAAAGTTTTACTCATTTACTATTTCCTTTAAAGTTTTATTCCCAAAATCATACCAAGTTTGTTCCTGTCCTAACTTACACCATCTATCTTTAGTAGGGGCAATTCTTATAATATTCTCTACTATAAAATTAGAATAATCCCAACTAAAATTACAGCCAATATCTTCAAGCTGTTGCGTTCTAATTTCTTTTGTTAGTGTGTTTCTGCCCATGTTTTCCCTACCTTGTACTCGCCATCCAAAGGACAGCGGAGATTAAGTTTAATTCCAGCAGCTTTAATACACTCGACTGCCAACCATCCAAATTTTTCCGCTTGATCTTCTCTAACTTCCGCTTGAAACTCGTCATGAATATTACCTACAAATTTATAGTCTATATTATATATCTTAGCGTATTCATCTAAGAGTGTCAAGGATTTCTTCATAACAACTGAAGCAGCTGACTGAAGAAGAGTATTAAGTGAAGCATGGCTACTCCTTATTATAAGTTTACGTCCATCTAGTCCTTTGAGATAGCCTCGAACAGAGGCATGTTCAACTCTTTCTCGTAGAGTTCTAAGAGATGGTGTGTTTTCGAGAAATATTCGTTTAAGTTCGGCTCCAGTTCTCTTAGAACCTCCAACAATGCTTCCGATTTTGGCATCTCCAGCACCATATAAAAATGCAAAGATAAAAGCTTTTGAACTGTTTCTCGTTTTAAGTCCAGCAGCTTTCTGGTTTGCAGCATGGATGTCTCCGTTGATGACTTCATTCGTGTACTCCTTATCATTCATGTAATGTGCCAACATTCTTAACTCGATTCCGGACGCATCTGCCCCAACTAACTTTTTACCTTGAGGGACTGTCCAGCAACTTCTACACTCTTTTCCGTAGGGAGAATAACTAGCTGGGACTTGAGACATATTCGGACTACTATGCGTCATTCTGCCTGTGACTGCACCTAGAGTATTAACATACCCATGAACCCTACCGTCTTCCTCCGTAGCCTCTAACCATGATTGTATTTGAGCAATACGTTTCTGCACTAATAAATATTCCGCAATTAATTGAGCTTCGGGAATACCTTTAACTTTAGACAGTATAGCTTCATCTACAATAACATGACCCTTTTCCGTAAAACTATCAGGCTTCCAACCAAAATATTTTAAGTATCTTCCTATCTGTTGTCTTGATCCTAAGTTAAACTCCGGAAAGTCAATGCGACTAAAAGGACCAGAAACATTACAAATCCTATCACTGAGAAACTTAAGACCGACAGTAGATAAAGACCCATCTTTTTTATAACGTGGGGTAACCTCCTTGATAAATACTGGTAATGGTTTAAACTTCTCATGTACTTCCAATTCAATATCAATTTTCTTTTCCTTTAAAGTTGCTAATAACGTCCAACATTTCTTTTGATCCAAGAACCAACCGTTTTGAATTTGTTTTGTGACCACTGTTTGAACTCGATGTTCAAGATCAATACTCGTATCACCAAAATTTTCCAACTTATTAATAAGAGTTTCATAAGTCTTTTGAGTAACTTTAAGGTCTTGGATGCAGTATTTAACCATATCCTCACTAAGACAGGACCAATCATTATGCTCCCCCTTCGGGAAGTTCAGCCGTTCACCCCATGCTTTGAGTGAATGGCCTCCCTCCAGTTGTGGATTATACAGCCTTGATAAAACTAAAGTGTCGGTTACCTTTAAACCATCGAATGACAGACCGACAATATTTTCTAAGTGGACTTGATCGAAATCTATAAAGTTGTGACCGATAATTTCTTCGTATTGATTTAACCATTCTTGTATCTCCTGTTTGTTAAAGGGTGAAAGAAAGTTGCGTACCTCGCCCGATTCGTTCATCGTACCAATCATCCAGACTTTCGTAACGGGTAACTCTGTGGTTTCTATATCTACGATAAGCTGACGGGTCATTAATTAAACTCCTACCGTGTTTTAAAGCAACGTGTTCAAGTCTATGGCAGTTACTACATAATATCACACATTTTTCTGCCTCGTCAAGTGTTTCTTGTTTTGGTCCTTTAACTCCTCGCCAAGCATCGACTTTTAATTCAAAATTTTTAACGACATTTAAAGGATGGTGAAATTCCAAAACTTCCTTAGGGAATTTTTCTCTACAGACTTCACAAGCCATTTTTGTACGTTTCATAATATATTTTTCCTTATTATAGGGTCCACTTAAATCACGCTTAAAACTCTTCATCTTCTACCGCCTTTACTTCCGGAGGTGATCCGGCAACCATACGCCCACTTTTTTCCTCGTAGTATAACCATCCGGCATGGCCTGTACGTCCGGTACGTCTACACTTAACTAACTGCACTTTTGTACTGTTTCGAGTGTATTCATCTTCCGACATTTTATCACGGCTTAATAAGATCGTGTTAAAGGCAATCTGATTAATTGAACCTGACCCTTTCATATCGTATTCGTGAACGTCATGAGGATTATTAGTTGATGGCTTCCTCATGTGTGACACAAGAATAATACTCACTCCAGTTTCCTTCGCTAATTTTAAGCACCGATCCATGAAACCATCAATCTGTCCATTCTCGTTAGAGTGAACAGCCGAATGTAATGGATCAATAATTAATACATTACAATCATCACCTATAACCATCCACCGCATCTTATTAAACAACTCATCAACATCGGAAAATCCTAAGTGTTTAAGAATATGAACATCGCCTTTACTAGAGAAGTCATCATAAAAAATACGATAGGCTGAGTTATCACGCTCGCCATGTGGTACTAATGATATATTCTCTGCACTGTGTAGCGATAAAACTTTTTCCGTAGTTTCCCCTACGTCTGCCTCTAGGAACACCGCACCGATCTTCTTATTGGACTGTAGGACCATATCATAAAGAAGGTTATTAACCATTGTGGTTTTACCTATCGTAGTCAACGCACCGATTACAGTGACTTCTCCGGCAGCTAATCCCCCATTCATCATGACGTTAAGCGATCCATAGGCATCCGGAAGAGGTATAATCTCTTCAGTTCCACGTTTAACAAACGCATCCCAACACTCTTCGTCACCGAATCTTACTATACCTACAGGGCGATATGATTTTGCAGCCCACCAACAGTCTACAAAATCTTTAATTTTCCCTGCTTTTAACATATCTCCAGCGTCTTTGAAATCTTTGGGCAAAGTTACATAACTGACTTTATTATGGGAAAATAAGGGCAATACATCCTCGACTGCTTTTTTACCTGCGGTATCGTTATCAAAACAAATCCTGACATTTTCAAAAGTCTCTAACCAATCTAAATTTTCTTTAATGTCGGACTTAGCTCCAGCGGAGCCTGTTTTTATGGACACAACAGGCCATTTACCATCAAACATTTCCGCTATAGCTAAAGCATCGGCCTCGCCTTCTGTAACTGTAATATACCTACCACCTTCTCGCCACAAATGCTGTCCGAATAATCCTGTATTGTTTAATGTCCCTGTAGCATAAAATTGTTTTGTTGCTACATTCCTAACTTTTGTACCAATCACCGTTCCGTTATCTTTAGCACAATATGGATAATGGTGTTTTGTAATTGCACCTTTATCGTCCTTCTCCAGAGTCACACCAAATTTTGTAACAATGGCTTCACTAATGCCTCTATCTTTAATAGGGCCTGATGTTCCCAGCATTTCAAATTCCTTATTAATAGGTTCAGAAATATAACCATCTTTAAATTCCAAATAACCACACTTGTAGCAATAGGAATGTCCATCATCGTATACCGCTAAATTATCCCCTTTCTTATCTTCCCCTTTTATACGGCATTCGGGGCAGGGAGCTTTATGTAAAACTGTAGATTTTTCTTGTTGAGCTAACATTTAACCTCCATTAAAAAAAAGAGGTGGCACATTAGGCCACCCCTATAAGTTAGCAGGATTAAAAATCAGATTCGTCCTCGCTGGAACCACCCATTCCCTCAACATCTGCATATTCCAAAACTTTAATCTTTTTGAAATATGTAGGGGTTCCATGTACAGGGTGGGGTTTATCTTTAGACCATAAAATTCTAACTTTAGAACCCCACGGAATGTCCTTGGAAACCGAATCACCTTCAGCATTAAGAACTTGGAAACCTTCAAACTTAGTCGTAAATTTTCTTTGAGGCTGGTTTTTATATTCCCTTAATACAACACCTTCCTCAGCTAGTTTGTCTGCCTCTTCTTGTTCCATAAGTATCACAATGGAATACTTCCCTGTGTCTTGCCCATTATATAACTCAGTACGAGTAAGATTTGAGAAACTCACTACACCTTCTGTAATCATGTTAAACTCCATATTATTAAATGTTATACTATAATACCACACTGATTAACCATGTCAACAATAATTATCCGGCCCCTCCATTTGCCAGCCATTTATCCCAGTTTTTAATTTTTATATACGCTTCCTGTAATTGCTTTTGTAACTCAAAAACATTTTCCTCTAACAAAGAGATAGTCAATTGAGCATCATCATATTTTTTC
>TARA_R110002073_G_scaffold68296_2_pt1 | contig 27330 bp, 21 predicted proteins | sample TARA_R110002073 | Tara Oceans TARA_R110002073 (sample SAMEA4397174) | marine metagenome | biome: Polar Biome; feature: [DCM] deep chlorophyll maximum layer (ENVO:01000326); material: water (ENVO:00002006), including particulate matter (ENVO:01000060) such as... | depth 40 m | reverse complement strand
CAGTTACGACATTATCAATTTAATCAAGACTTGATCAAAAAACTCCCCGAAACACTGGCAAGACGATTCCGGGCCATTATTCTCGATGAGCAGCAAGGTGAGTTGCTGGTGGGTATGGCCGATCCGATGGATCTGATGGCCTATGATGAAATTTGCCGGGTTGTAAATCAGTCGATTAATGTCGCCGTTATTCGTGAAAGTGAACTGCTAAATACACTCGATATGGTATATCGAAGAACCGATGAGATTAGTAACTTAGCGGTTGAGTTAGATAGTGAGCTTGAAGACGATGGCTTTGATCTCGCTGCTTTAACGGCAACCGGTGATGATAGTGATGCACCCGTTGTTAAGTTACTTCAGTCTATTTTCGAAGATGCTGTTCAGGCAAGAGCATCCGATATACATATTGAACCTGATGAAAGCGTGGTCCGTATTCGGCAGCGAATAGATGGTGTACTGCAAGAGCAGGTGATGAAAGAAACGCGTATTAACGCTGCGCTGGTGCTTCGCTTAAAGTTAATGTCGAGTTTGAATATTTCAGAAAAGCGTATTCCACAAGATGGTCGATTTAACATTCGTGTCAAAAACAGATCGATCGATGTGCGGCTTTCAACGATGCCAACCCAGTATGGTGAATCTGTGGTGATGCGTTTGCTGGATCAGACGGACGGTATTTTATCGCTCGAAACGGTCGGCATGCCGCAAAAAATTCTCAGTCGATTCAGAGTGGCAATCACGCGTCCACATGGTTTGGTCTTGGTTACCGGTCCAACGGGTAGCGGTAAAACCACCACCTTATATAGCGCTTTATCTGAATTGAACAAACCCGAAGTAAAAATTATCACCGCAGAAGATCCTGTTGAATATCGCTTGCCTCGCATCACCCAGGTGCAAGTTAACCCGAAGGTTGGTTTAACTTTCGCCAGTGTTCTTAGAGCGTGTTTACGGCAAGACCCTGATATTGTTCTGGTCGGTGAAATGCGCGACCAGGAAACCGCAGAAATTGGCCTTCGCGCTGCTATGACTGGGCATATGGTCATGTCTACTTTGCATACTAATGATGCCATCGGCAGTGCCATGCGTTTGATCGATATGGGTGCGGAACCCTACTTGGTCGCCAGCTCTTTGCAAGGCGTGTTGGCACAGCGGCTGATTCGTCGAATATGTCCTAATTGCGCGAAAGAGTATCAACCAACTGCCCAGGAAAATATCTGGCTAAACGCCATGCTCCAGAAAAATAAAGATAAAGTACCTGAAGATATTACAACGTTTAAGTTCTCAATTGGTACGGGTTGTTATCAATGCAGTAATACCGGTTACAAAGGGCGTATTGGTATTTATGAATGGCTCGAAATGGATGAGGCTTGCTTGGGCGCCTTAAGGCGCGCTGATTCTGATGGCTTTGCCGCAGCTGCATTGCGAAATGCTTATTTCGAGCCGCTTGAAATTTGTGCATTGCAGTCTGCAAAAGAAGGTATCACCTCGCTGGATGAAGTGTTCCGGGTATCAGCGACACTGGGAGAAGGCAGCGATGTCTTGGAAGATGACTTGATTCTTGATCTGGATATTGACTTGGAGGTTGATGATTAGCATGGTTTGCAGGATGGTATTAGCAACGCAAGCGTTCATCTTCATCGGGAGAAAGATGCTGGATGGCTAAGTTTCAATTTCAGGGTAGAGATTCAAAAGGCGCAGCTATCGAGGGTGTGCTCGATGTGGCGAGCGCTAACCTTGCCGCGGCTGAGCTGTTAAAAAAAGGCATCACTCCGATAAAAATCACCCCGCAGGCCGAAAAATCGGCTGGTGTGAGTAGTATCAATATTCAGATATTTAAGCCAAAAGTGAATCTGGATGAACTCATTATATTTTGCCGCCAAATGAATGCCTTAACACGGGCCGGTATTCCGATTATCCGAGCAATGAAAGGTTTAGCAGATTCGACTAATTCTGAATTGCTGAAAGAAACCTTAGTGGATGTATCAAGGCGTTTAGAGTCGGGCATTAATCTGGCTTCTTCCATGCAAGTACACTCAAATGTGTTCTCTGAATTATTTATAAGCATGATCCATGTCGGAGAAAATACCGGCCAATTAGAAACCGCGTTTAAGCGTTTAAGCGAAAATCTGGAGTTGGAACGTGATACACGCAAGCGCATTAAATCGGCAACGCGTTACCCCACGATGGTTTTCTCCGCTATTTTTATCGCTTTATTTATTGTTAATTTATTCGTTATTCCCAAATTTGCGAGCGTGTTTGCCAAATTTGGTGCAGACCTGCCATGGCCAACTCAGGTACTAGTTGCCACGTCTAACTTTTGCCTAGATTATTGGTGGCTGGTCATCGGGTTAATGATTGCTGCCATCATTGGCTTTAAACAATGGGTTAAAACAGAAGGCGGTGCTTACCGTTGGGATAGGAAAAAGCTAAATTTCCCTATTGTGGGTATACTGTTTGAGCAAATAGCCTTATCTCGCTTCACGCGTAATTTTGCTATGATGTTATCCGCTGGTATGCCGATTACACATGCTCTGGCGATCGCTGCTGAAGCAACAGGCAATAAATATATAGCGAAGCAAATTGTCAGTATGAAAATAGGCATTGAACGCGGTGATAGCCTTTTAAGAACCGCTAGGTCTGCTGAAATATTTACCCCTTTAGTGTTGCAAATGATGGCCGTGGGTGAAGAAACCGGCGCTATAGATACCTTGCTTAATGAAGTTGCTGACTTTTATGATGAAGAAGCAGATTATTCACTTACACGTTTATCTGAAGCGATCGAGCCGATCCTGATTGTGGCGATGGGCGGTATTGTGTTGGTTCTTGCCTTGGGTGTGTTCCTGCCAATATGGGATTTAGGTTCTGCGGCCATGGGTAAATAGTGGGAATGGGTTCTGTATTGAACATGAAAGGAAATGCGATATATAGCCGGGCCTTCGGTAATCATTATTTTCTGATTGCGGTGAGCTTATGTTTGATCTTTATTCTTATGGGGCTATTGTCTGCACGCCTTGAACGTGAGTTTGAACAGGCTGAACAGGTTCAGTTTGATTATCGTGTGGCGGAATTAAAAGCAGCGGTGCGTTTAATGGAAGCTGATTTGATTAGCCGGGGGGAACTTCAGGCAGCAGGTAATTACGAAGGTGCAAACCCAATGGATTGGTTGGAAGATGATACCAGCCATTACGTGGGCATGATGGAACCCATTGACGCGATCAATTATCCTGGTAACTGGTTTTTTGATGACCAGATACAAGCAATTTCGTTTGTGCCATATGCCTTGAATGATTCAGGAAAAGTAGAAAGTAAAGATGAAAGTCTAGATAAAGTCTTGCGATTTAAAGTGCGTGCGCTAAGGTCAAAAGAGTTAAATTCAAAATATAGCGGATTGATGCTAGAGCAATTAGATAAGCAGCCAATCCGTTAGTAGCCGTTAGGTTTAGGGGTAGAAAAATGAATAAACACCAACAAGGTTTTACCTTAATAGAATTAGTGGTCGTCATTGCAATATTGGCAATACTCGCCTCTTTTGCTTTACCTAAATTCGCAGAGCTTTCGGATACCGCCCACATAGCAAGTGTTCAATCGACTGGCGGTAGTTATGTGTCTGCTGTCAATCTTGTGCGTGCTCAATGGTTGGCTAACGGAGTGAGAACTACGGTGATTGATTTGCCGGGTTATGGCGAACCAGATAATTTCATCGACGTGAGTATTGATGGTTGGCCTACGGGCGTCAGCGGCAATACTAATCCTTCAGCGATGACGGCTGTTGAGTGCAATGACTTATGGCTGGAGTTGATGACAACTAGCTCGATTTCAGTGTCAATAGCGGTGGGGCAAGACTATTTGACGTCGGTTAATTCAGGTAATTGTTTGTATACCTACCAGCTAACTTCAGATAACTATACTATTGAATATGACCCGGATACCGGCAGTGTTTATGTCGATGCTATCCCGTAACTTTTTTCATACAAAAGTAAACATGAGAAATGTGCGTTATTTGCTTTTCATGTCTATAGTTAAATTATTGTATTAGTGAATGTAATTCAAGTAATGAAGAATACGTACAGTTTAAACGCTTAATAAAAACATTTTGAATATTTAGGAGCAAGTTAATGAAACGTCAGGCTGGTTTTACTCTGATTGAATTAGTAATGGTAATTGTCATTTTGGGCATTTTGTCGGCATTCGCATTGCCACGTTTTGCCGATTTGGGTAGTGATGCGCGCGGGGCGGCATTACAAGGTGCTTATGGCGCAATTAAATCTGCTTCATCTATTGCTCATGCGGATGCTTTAGTTAATAACCAAAATGGGGCAACCGGCACAGCTTCATTAGAAGGTGTGACTATAAATTTAGTTAATGGTTATCCCGCGGCTTTAGGTGGTGCGGCTGGCGGTATTGCTACTGCGGCTCAGATTACTGCTGATGATTTTACTGTTTCAGGCACTTCTGGAACCAGTACGATATTTACCGCAATAGGCGCTACAACTGCTACTAGCTGTCAAATTACATATCTTCCAGCTGCTACTAATGGTAGCCCAACAATCACAATCTCTGATCCGCTTGATTGTAATTAATTTATTTTGATCAATACAAAGCGCTTTCGGGCGCTTTTTTGCGTTTACTTGGGCACTTAAAAATATGCGCCATTTTGTTATCACCCAAAAAGGCTTTACCCTGATCGAGTTAGTTATGGTTATTGTGCTGCTGGGTATTTTGAGTGTTAGCGCCACGGGTTTATTTTCCTCTAAATCGACTTATGCAGAATTTATCGCCAAGGAGCAGTTAATTGCCCAAGGTTTATTAGCTCAGCAAATCGCTTTTGGTATGAGTGGTAAACTATTTGATCCTGCAAACCCTAACCTCGTGAGCCTGAGTATTAATCGTTCAGCGGGCGGGGAAACATCCTTTAGTGTGACCAAAGGCACTGAAACATCGCTTACAGAGACTTTAGATTCGTCACTTAACAGCCCTTTAGTTAATGGTGCTGCGATTGCTAATGGTGGCAGCGTCATATTTTCTTGGAATAGCCAGGCGCGTTTATCAGACAACAGCAATCATTCTGTTTCTTTTGTTGGCGATAACACTTATAGAGTGTGCTTTTCCTCCTCTGGTTATGTCTATGAAAGTACGGGGCCTTGTCCATGAAAGGCGTATTATTATCGACAGCAGGTAAGTCTCGTCAACGAGGCGTGACCTTGGTTGAATTGGTGATTTCGATCATTATCATATCCATTGCAATGGTCGCCTTAATGAATGCTTTTAGTGCGAGCATGTTAGGTAGTGCCGACCCCTTATGGCGCAATAAAACCTTAAAGCTTGCCCAGCTCTACATGGATGAGATTCTGGCTAAGAATTATGACCATACAACGCCTGTAGGTGGAATGCCTGTTATAGAGAACCCTGATTGCACAAATTTAGGTAAAGATGGTTCCGAAAATAGAGAAGACTTCAACGATGTGGATGATTATGATGAGATTAATAATCAAGTAGCGAAGAGTTTAATTGCGTCACTCGATAGTTCTTATAGTGCCTATCTAGTGAGTGTCGACGTGGTGTGTGTGGGTAATGAAGTGGGCGCAGTGGATAAAAATGATGCCATTGATCGTGATCAGGCAAAGAAAATTACGGTGACCATAACGCCGCCAGGGCAGGCCGCTATTCCCTTTGCCGTTTATAAGGCAAATTTCTGATGATCGTCCGTACCACCTATAAAAAAGCGAGCTTGGGTTTCACGCTTATTGAAATGGTCGTGACCATTGTGATCGTCGGTATATTAGGGGTGGGTATCTCCAGTTTTATCGCTAATATCACAAAAGGCATGGTCGATACAGCAGAGCGTTCACAGGTAGCCTCGATTGCCTTACTGGTTTCTGAACGTATTAGCCGCTCCTTAAGGCAGGCTTTGCCTAACAGTATCAGAACAAACGGTGACTGTATTGAATATATACCGATTTACGCCGGGACCGATTATTTGTCAGTACCTGTTTTGGTCAGCGCTAATCAATTTGAAGTTGCGCCATTTTCAAACGTAAACAATGGTTTCAGTTTTTCAGCACAGCCGCTTCGCGTGGCTGTTTATCCGAGCAGCCTGACCGGTCTTTATTCCTTGTCGGCAGGTGGCGTGATTAGTTCAGAAATATCTCAAATCAGTGCAGGTACAACGAGTAATGCGCAATCAATATTACTTGATGCAAACCACCAATTTCCCGGAAACTCACCAACTAAGCGCTTGTTTTTGGTTGATGAACCCAATATGTATTGTTTTGATAGCGGAATGCTTTATCACTACAGTGATTATGGCTATAAAACAACGCTACCGACATCAAATTTAAATAATGAAACGGTGGTGGGGTCACGTTTAAGCCTAGGTCAGTTTAACTATTCACCGGGTACCTTGCAGCGCAATGGCGTTGTTATGATGCAATTTGATGTCTTGGGTGAGGATGATCTTAAACAAACCGTGAACCAAGAGGTGCAAATTCGTAATGTACCTTAAACATTCATCTGGCCTAAACAAGCAACAAGGTATCGGCCTGCCGGCCACGATTTTTTTGATTGTGATTGTCTCATTGATTGTCTTGGCTTTGGGTGAATTGAATACCAAATCTAATATCGGGTTTGGGCAGGATTTTTATGCTGTCAAAGCCTTTTATGCCGCTGAAAGTAGTGCCCAGATAGCACTTAATAGAGTTTTTATGGGGCGGCAGTCTTGTATAACGGGCTTGGTTACCATCAACTTTGATACCGTTACTAACAACACCGGTTTGGAAGGCTGTAGTGCTCAGGTATCTTGCAGTCTGGTTGCCGTTGATTCTATTGACTATTATACCTTTACGAGTGCCGCGATGTGCGGAGCGGGTTATGAACAAGCCCAACGCAGCATCGAGGTTCGGGCTAGATCAGAGTAAGTGTGATGTTTTCATTATGTGTCTGCATTAGAAATGTATTGTTAGTCAGGGTTTTTCTGAGCCTGGTGATGCTTATACCCACATCTGTTTTTGCCGCCACCTATACGGTGTCTGAGCTTTTACCAACCCCTCTGGATAGCCCTGATGTTGTTAATACAGTAAGCTGGGATAGGACAGATACAAGTTACCCGGACGATGATGATAAAGTTCTGGTAAATATTGGCTTTCCATTTACCTTTAAAGATGTCGCTTACAACCAAGTTCGAATCCTGACGAATGGCATCTTGCATTTTGGCCTGGATCAGAGATTTCATCGTGACTATCGCAACGATTCATTGCCTACGGGTGAAGCCAATCGTTTTATAGCCCCTTATTGGGATGACTTGGTCGATGATGCACAATCCAGTGTTACTTATGGTTTAAAGGGAGACGCGCCCTCACGCTCGTTTATCGTGACATGGAATAATGTCAGAGCCTATTCGAATAACCTTCGGTACGATTTTCAAGTTGTCCTCTATGAAAATGGTGATATTCGATTCCGTTATGCTAACAATACCGCCAATGGTATTAGCGCGACCATTGGTATCGAAGTCGATAATGGTGACTTCATTCAATATTCATACAACTCATCAAGCGTCAGAACGGACTTTGATTTATTCTTTAAAAACGCGTTATTAAGCCTGCCGAATGCGGTGCTGGATATCCGGATGGATGAGAATGAATGGTTGGGTGATGTCGGTGAAGTAAAAGACAGCTCTGCAAACGCCTTGAATGGCTCTGTGTTTGCCGGTGCCTTGAATGCGAATAGTAACCCACCTTTACCCGGTAATCCGGGTTCATGCCGTTATGGCATGTTCAATGGTTCAGATCAATACATCAATATTCCTGACAATAATGTTTTGGATCTAACGGGAAGTTTCACTGTTTCTGCGTGGATCAAAATTGATTCTTTACCTGCTTCAGGTCTAAAGACCATACTGTCCAAAGATGAAAACTACGAATTTCATGTCAAACCAAATGGCACAATCAATTGGTGGTGGCAGACTGTTTCGCCCACTGCAACGAATCAATTTGATTCAACGGGAGTTGTTACTCCGGGGGCATGGACGCATATCGCTATTCGCTTTCAAGCAAATAACCAAACCATTTTTATCAACGGGCAAGCCAGTGGCAGCGCAACGTTTACCGGTACGCCAGTCACGAATAATGACCCCTTACAAATTGGTGCCGACCAAGGGGCTGCCAATAGAGAATTTAATGGTGATATCGATGAGGTCAGGGTGTTTGACGCAGCCTTATCGGACGCCCAGATGGTCTCATTAGCCAGTGCAACTCACTTCTGCTCGCTTGCTAACCCGGGCTGCTCAGCGGCTTTCGCAGATGCGCTTTCCAGTAACAATGATGGTGTCTTAAACTTTTCCGGCACGGGGCAATTGGTCAATAGCCCCGACAATATACTTCAGTTTTCATCTATTTCACCCAGTGTTAATACGGTTTGTAATGGCGCAAATTGTGCGGCAGATTCCGGTAATCCCGTTAGTGAAATGGGCTTTGGCTCTTTCCCTGATACCTCAGTATTTAACCAGGACTTATCTATATCAAATAACCAGACAGGCACCTTAGGTGCTGGAGGTCAGCAGCAGTTTGATGATGTGGTCTTGGGCAATGGTGCGGTGATGAATGTCAATAGTGCTGTCAGTACTTACTATATCGATACCTTAACAATAGGGCGTTTTGCAGACGTTAATTTAAGGCCGGGGAATTATTGGGTCAGGCGTTTAGCTATCGCGCGTGATTCAAAAATCAATGTAGTCGGTTCAGGAACTGCGCGTATTTTTATAAAAGACGATGCACGTTTTGAAAGAAATATCTGGTTCAACCCGAATGATAATTTAGGTGTAACCGGTGATCCAAGCAAGTTACTAATCTACGCTGAAGGTAACTTAATATTTGATAGGAATATCAGGGCATGGGCGGGTATTTATTCAAAAGCTGACATCTCATTAGGCCGAGACTCTTTATATACTGGGGCGCTCACCGCAGATAATATTTCTATCGAACGAAATACCTCGATTAATTACGATGCAGCCGCCATCGCCAAGTTAGATTTCGGCCCTTTGTGTACCTCTGGAAGCTGTAACTTGGGTGGTTTTGATATCATTAGTTCACCCAGTGTCGCCTTAGCTTGTCCGCAATCGCGTGCGGAAATCGGTTTTCAGGCTATGTGCGATGATGGCATTAGTCCGAAAACAGATTATATCGGCACGATTAATCTTTCTACCGATGAAAATGCCCTTAGCCAATTCTATACCTCGCTTTCGGGTGGTTCACCAGTGACCAGCATTAGTTTAAATGGCACAGAGTCTGGCGTGGGCTCAGTTTATCTTTATCATCAAAATGAGAATGTTAATTTACAAGTGAGTTTAGAAGATCAAGTAAGTGCGTTGGATGAGATTGTAAGTATTGATTTTAGAAGCGCCGGTTTTGCTGTCACTGGGCCAGATGATTTTGTTTGCGGTAATCCAAAACCATTAACCTTAACAGCAATCGGGAAGGTGGATGATGGCTCCAGCGCTTGTGCATTACTAACAGGCTTTACCGGTAATAAAGACTTGTCTGTCTGGGTGAATGCGAATTATGAGCAAGCGGCCCCTACTGTAAGTGAAGCTGTTAATTCTCCTATCATGATAAATGGAGCTGCTATTTCGAATAGCGCACCGCACACGAGTACAAGTGTGTCAGTAAATTTTTCATTGGGGCAGGCAACGGTGGATGTTGAGCACTTGGATGCGGCTCAAATTCTCGGTATAGAGTTTGCTTACGATGATGGCGTGTCAGCCACTCCTGAGCTTCGCGGAAAATCAGGTATATTTGTTGTTTCTCCTGATACCATAAAGGTGGCGGCATCTAACAACCAGTGTACTGCAAACTATGAGACCTGCGATAAATTTGTGAGTGCAGGGAGTCCTTTTCCAATCACCGCAACCGCCGTTTGTGCAGATGGCTTAGAAACGAAGGCTGGCAGTTATCGTTCAAACGGTGATATTACTTTAGCGTTGAACTTAGTCGCGCCATCGATTGATGGCATAAATGGCGCACTAAGCGAAGGCGTCATAGCCATCCAGGATTCTGATAACGGCGAAAAAACCATAACAAACCAAAAAGTAAGTGAAGTAGGGGTATTTACTATTTCTGCTCAAGCACCTGCTTTTTTCGGACAAACTATCACCACAAGGGCATCAGCCAATATTGGCCGTTTTTATCCTGACTATTTCGACCTTAGTTTGACGCCAGCAAGCTTCGCAAATTCATGCAGTGGTTTTACGTATCTTGATCAAGACTTTTTCTTTGATCTTAATGCCGCGCCTGAACTAACGATACAGGCCAAAAATGCGGATGACGTGCTAACTCAAAACTATGAAGGAGATTTTTGGAAGCTGGGTGGCTCTTTAGTAGAGCAAACAAATTGTAGCATAGGGCCAGCGACAGAGGGGTTTTGTTATACCGATAATCTAAGCGGAGCGGCAAGTTTTTCTTCGGCCAATGCCGCCCAAAGTTATGGTGGTATAAATGGTATAAGAAATATAAATGGCCAGAAAGTCATGATCTTGCATAATCAAAGCTTTGATGGTTTTAATTATTTAAGGTCTGTCGCGACGGGTATCCAGCCTTTCGATGCCGATGTTAACCTGCAAATAAATTTAGAAGATGATGATGGCGTAACGGGGTCTGTTTCCTTAAATAATATTGGGTTTACTTCGGATTCAGATAGCGGAGGTGTTAGCTTTAATACCACTAACGATCAATTGCTGCGCCATGGCCGCTGGAAAATGGAAAATGCCTATGGCCCGGAAACACAGAATTTAGCCATTCAGGCACATGCAGAATATTTCTCGACAAAAAATAAGTTTGAATTTAATCCTGACGACAGTTGCACAGCTCTGAATGCAGCAAATATTAGCTTGAATGGGGGGAGTGCTAATCCTGTGGCGCTTGGTTCAGGCACGACGACCTTTAGTTTTAATTCACCACTGATAGTAAAGGAAAATGAAAACTTCTCGCTGAGTGCCCCTAATGCAGGTAATACCGGTGATGTCTTTATAGAGGTGGATTTAACAAGCTACCCGTGGTTACAGTTTGATTGGAACCAGGATGGTAGTCTGGAGGATCACCCGCGGATTAAAGCAAGTTTTGGCCTGTATCGAGGTCATGATCGAATTATTTACTGGCGGGAAGTGATGAATTAACCCTAAATAAGTTCAGCGTTTCATAGAGCGCATTTCGACGGGGCTCAATGAGCGGTATTCTTGTTTGTGGACAATACTCTGCAGACTTCCCGTAAATACACCAATACTCACGTTCCCTGAGCCCCGTCGAAGGGGCTTCCAAATTAAACACTTAGTGTATTACCCGCTATTCTTCTTCTGACGCCTTCACACTCATATCTAATTCTTTAATTTTTCTGGTTAGAGTGTTTCTACCCCAGCCAAGTAGAATCGAGGCATCGCGTTTTCGACCACCGGTATGGTTCAAGGCGGTTTCTATCATAATGCGCTCAAACTCCGGTACTGCCATTTGTAAGACACCTTGTTTACCTTTTTTCAATTCCTGATCGGCCCACTTCCTAAGGGCTTCTTGCCAAGACAGGCCTTTGGGGGCGCTCTGGTCTTCATTAAGCAACTCAGGCGGAAGATCGGGTACATGAATCTCTCGACCGCTCGCCATAACGGTTAACCACCGACAGGCATTTTCAAGCTGTCTGACGTTGCCAGGCCACGGCATGACACTTAAATAACTTTCTGTTTCGGGGCGTAGTATTTTGGTTTCGACAGACAGTTCTTTCGAGGCTTTCTTCAAGAAAAAATTGGCCAGTTTGGGAATATCTTCACTTCGATCCGCCAGTTTAGGCAAATGCATACGAATAACGTTTAAACGATGAAATAAATCTTCCCTAAAGTTACCCGCATTGACTAAACTCTCAAGGTTTTGGTGTGTCGCTGCAATAATGCGCACATCTACTTTTACCGGTGTGGCTCCTCCAACGCGATAGAATTCCCCATCGGCTAATACCCTTAATAAACGTGTCTGGGTATCGGCAGGCATATCACCAATTTCATCTAAGAAAAGTGTACCGCCATTGGCCTGCTCAAAGCGCCCCGTTCGTTGGCTTCCGGCACCGGTAAAGGCACCTTTTTCATGACCAAATAACTCTGATTCAATTAAGTCTTTAGGAATAGCAGCCATATTTAAGGCTATGAAGGATTCCGTTGCTCTCGGGCTATGCTGGTGAAGTGCCCGAGCAACGAGCTCTTTACCTGTGCCTGATTCACCATTGATCAATACCGTAATATTGGACTGGGATAAACGGCCAATGGCACGGAATACTTCCTGCATAGCAGGTGCTTTACCAATGATTTCTGTACTTTCAATTACTTGTTCTGCTGTGCCAGGAGCATTTTTGGCGCGTTGCTCTTGAGAATGGGCAATTGCACGTTTGATTAAAACAACCGCATCATCTAGGTCAAACGGCTTCGGCAGGTAGTCGAAGGCGCCGCTTTGGTAGGATGAGACAGCGCTATCTAAATCCGAATGAGCAGTCATGATAATCACGGGAATTTCAGGTAAACCGCGATGAACATGAAAGGCCTGAATTTTCTCTAAGAGCGCTAAACCATCCATACCCGGCATGCGGATATCACTAATAATGGCGTCCGGGGTACTTCTTGTCAGCTGTTCAACCACGCCTTCAGCTCTGTCAAAAGAGCGTAATTCGAAGTTTTCCTTTGCGAGGGCTTTTTCTAATACCCAGCGGATTGACCGGTCGTCGTCAATGATCCATACAAGTGGTTTAGAGGCCATTATTTTGCTCCAGAGGTAAATAAACAATAAACTTTGTTTCGCCTGGTTTGCTCTCGCATTCAACCAGCCCGTCATGTTTTGTTAAAATGCTTTGTGTGATGGATAAGCCCAAACCGGTTCCATCTGGTCTACCGCTGATCATTGGGTAAAAGATGTTTTGAATGGCTTCTTTAGGAATGCCTGGGCCGTTATCCATGATTTCTACGTTCAATACTAAACGGTGTCGGGAATGGCCAATGGTAAACTGCCTTAAAGCCCGTGTGCGCAGTGTAATAATACCATCTCGACCTTCAGCGACTTGATCAGATAAAGCTTGTAAGGCATTTTTTGCCATATTCAAGAAGGCTTGAATCAACTGGCCCTTGTCGCCTAAGAACTCAGGAATACTGGGGTCATAATCACGAATGATTTTTATTTGTCCTGCAGACTCAGCGTGAATCAAGGTGCAGACACGCTCAAGGATTTCGTGAATATTGGTTTCACTGCGCTTTAGCATTTTGTTTGAACCAAGCATTCTATCGACAAGGCTGCGTAATCGATCAGACTCATCCATAATAATCTGGGTATATTCATGATGGTCCGGGTCTGTTAGTTCTGCATCTAATAGCTGGGCAGCGCCTCGTATACCACCAAGTGGGTTCTTCACTTCATGCGCGAAACCACGAATGAGTATTTGGGCCGTTTCTTGGTTTTCATGGAGCTGTTCTTCTCGGCTTATTCTTAGCAGCCTGTCTTTTGTCTGCATTTCGATAATCAAAAAACAATCATCATCAATCAAGTGTGGCGCAACAGAGCAGTCGACTAAAATAGATGCGCCATTATGAAGCTCGAATTCACAATCCCGCTGAGTATACGAATGGCCATTTTCAAGAATGGATCGAAATTCATTAAATAGTGTGTGTTCGTACTGTGTAAACAGTCGACTTAACTTACTTGATAAAATTCGTTTATGGCTTGATTGCAATAACATGGCTGCAGAGGGATTGGCATAACATACTTTAAGGTCTTCATTTAAGAGAAATACCGCTGTAGATAGGTTTTCCAGTATCCTGGTATGAAGTTCATGACTGACATTTTTTGAATTCATGATCTGTGAATAAGCTCTCTAAGTTGCATGATGGGTCAAGTGATTGTCTTTTGAACTGTTTATTAAGGTGCAGAAATTGGATGTAGATATATCCGTATTAAAAGCTTAAAGCAAGAAGTAAACCAATTTACTTAATCATCTTAAGATGAGTTGCTAAATTGACTCTTTAACGCTTTTTTAGCGGCTATTTTGTATTGAATGAGCAAAATAGTGCTTGATATGGATTCTAAAAAGGTCACTTTTTCGAATGTCTTAGGAGAGTGTAGAGCCTAAACAGGTTTTGCGCACCAAAATGATGCGCTTATTGCGATGTGTTTGGCTTGTTATGCTCTAAAAGGAGGCGCGATGATCGCTTAGTTGCGTATGCTTGGTTTATGAACCGTAAATGTTGATTGGCTTTCTTTCAGGGTATTGCCATCAGAAGAGAGTAACTTAACCTTTAACGTGTGCGTTCCTCTATCCACTAAAGGTAAACGCACTTGGAGCTGTCTATCTGTCTGTACTAGTTTGTTATCTAAATAAAACTCTAGTTTATCTTCTCTAAGCAAGGCGGGTTTTACATCAACAATGACATCGACATCACCCGATGCAGAATAAAATGCACTATCATTTGCAGGTGCCAAGATCAAAAGGGATGAATAACTATCAAGCTCTGTACGAGGGCTCAGGATCTGTGGGGCTGATCGTACTGTGTCTGGGTCGATAGCTGGGATAGTAATAATAGGTGGTACCAAAAGTGTCTCAGATTGAGCATTGGGTTGATCAGAAAAAGAAACGCTGCCATCGTCACCAATGACTTTATATACTTTCGTGAATGACTCTGTTTTGGCTTCGTTTGCCAGTAAATTACCTGACAAGGTGTAGCAGAGTAATACTGTAAGACTTAGCCATGCTGCTGAAAATATTGAATGATTGCGCATAAACTGTTTATAAAACATAAGGCTTACCTTTAATAAAATAAGGAAAGTAGAAGGTGATAAAACCTGATTTTAAACTCGAAGCCACGCGCTAGATAAGTCTTCCGTAACGCGACCTAATTTGTAAATAGCTGCTATAGTTAAAAATTATATCTTGATATTAAACCTTAACGTAGCCCACTGTGAAAGGCGACTCTTTTGGATTAAGTTTTTGAAATATCGTTTAGATTTGTTAAATAAGTAATATTTATTCATCAGGCTATTTTGGAGTGGGGTAATCCGTTGTTAACGTTTTCTTCTTGGCTGTCGGAACAAGTGTATGTGTTGCGAAAAGTCTATCGCGATAGTTTAGTCGCCTCCCTGCTTATTAATATTTTTGCGCTTGCCAGCCCACTATTTGTGATGAATGTGTATGATCGAGTTGTACCAAATCAGGCATTTGAAACCTTATGGGTGCTTTCAAGTGGCATCATTATTATTTTATTGTTTGACTTGTTATGTAAATTCTTACGCCATAGCTTTATCGATCGCTCGGCTGCGCAGCTTGACCATGTCTTGTCGGAACGGCTTTTTGAACGCATATTAAAAACCCGTCTCGATTGTATTAATGGCTCTATTGGTGGTATGGCGAGCCAGCTAAAAGATTTTGATGCAATTAAGCAGTTTCTCACAGCGTCGACCATGGTGGCGTTGATCGACTTACCCTTTGCGCTGTTATTTCTATTCATCATTGCTTATATCGGTGGCTCTGTTGCCTTTGCGCCGTTGATCGCGATGCTGATATTGCTGGCTTACGGTATGCTCATGCATTTCCCCCTGAAGAAGCTGTCGGTCGAATTACAGTCAGCGTCTGCTGAAAAAAATGCAATTGCGGTTGAATCGCTTAGCACACTGGAAACCATAAAATCATTAAATGCTGAGTATCACCAGTTATCGCTTTGGCAAAAAAGCCTGCTTAAGATGATTGCTTTAAGCCTGAAATCTCGTCAATACGCTGACTCTATTGGTTTGGTGTCTACCTTTGTTATTCAAATGACGGTTGTATCGGTGATTATATTGGGTGTTTATCAAATCAATGCCCAGAATATGAGTTTGGGTGCCTTAATCGCGTGTGTGTTGCTGTCTAGTCGGGCGCTTGCACCGATGGTGCAGTTAGCCTCTCTTATTTCGCAATTCCACCAAGCAAAAGCAGCGTTAGTTAGTCTCGATGCCCTTAGCTCGCAAGCGGTTGATGTTGAACAAAATAGAACCTACCTGAATACAGACCGACTTCTTGGGAAAATTGAATTACGAGAGCTTTCCTATTCCGTGTCTCAGGGAACGATTTTGAATCAGTTATCATTGACGATTCAGGCGGGCGAGAAAGTAGCGCTTATTGGTAAAATTGGTGCCGGTAAAAGTACCCTGCTGAAACTGCTGATGGGGTTTATTCAGCCTGGCTCAGGGCAGGTCTTGATTGATGACATAGAACTTCAGCATTTAGATATGTCTCAACTGAGGTCGCATATTGCTTATGTTCCCCAGGAAATCTCGTTATTGCGAGGTAGCTTGCGTGACAATATTTTATTGAAGAATGCCTCTGCCTCCGTCGATGAACTGACGCAAGCACTTCATGTGGCATGCCTTGATGCCTTTGTTCAAGCGCATCCGATGGGCGTGGATATGCTGATTGGTGAGCAAGGGAAAGGTTTATCTGGCGGTCAAAAGCAGAGTGTTGCCATTGCCCGGGCGATGATCAATCAACCTGACCTGTTTTTATTCGATGAGTTGAGTGCCGCCATGGATAATCAAACCGAACAAGAGGTGATTCAGAATATTAAAACCCTGACGAAAGACAAAACAATGATTTTAAGTACCCACCGCTCTTCTTTGTTGTCGTTGGTTGACCGGGTTATTGTGATGGATGCTGGGAAAATTGTCGCAGACGGGCCCAAAGAAAAAGTATTAGATGCCTTAAAACGAGGCTTGATTCATACCTCAAATTCAGAGGTGAATAAGTGAGCGATTCTATTCCAGATGTTAGCACTTCGTCGAGGCGTATTATTCAGCTAGTTTTAGTCTTGCTCGGGGTATTCATCAGCTGGTCTTATTATGCCGAAGTCGATGAGTTGGTGCGCGGTCAAGGTAAAGTGATTCCTTCAAAACAGTTACAGCTGGTGCAGAATTTGGAAGGCGGTATTCTCTCTGGGTTATTTGTTGAAGAAGGGCAGCGGGTTAAGCAAGGGCAGGTGTTATTAAAACTGGATGATACCCAGTTCAACTCGTCTTTTCAGGAGCGACGACAAACATTATTTGCAGCCAAGGCAAATATCGCACGTTTACGAGCAGAATTATCTGGGGAGCCCACCATCGCTTTTTCAGAAAGTTTGTTAAATGATGCGCCAGACATTATTCAAGAACAGCACCGATTATTTTCACATCGACAGGCTCAAATTAATACTTCACAGCGTTTAATTGACTTACAGATCAAACAGCAAAAACAGGCTTTAGCTAAGGCAAACTTTGAACAAAAACAGGCCAAGCGTCAGCAGCGCCTTGCTGAAAAAGAACTCGCTATTTTACGACCACTATTAAAAGCGGGTGTTGTCTCCGAGATGGAAACGATACGTGCTGAAAAAGAAGCCTTGAAGGCTTCGGGTGACGCTGCGAGTCTTGAGTTTGCTATGCCGAGTATAGAAACCGCTATCGAAGAGCTGAAAAATAAAAAAAACCAGTTAAGGATGAACTTCAATACAGAGACCCAAACAGAGTTAAATCAGTATCTGGATCAATTGGCAAAAATTTCCCAGACAAGTGGTGCCTTGGAAGATCGTTTGGATAGAACGCAGGTGAGATCGCCGGTTAATGGAACGATTAAGCAGATTATGCTGAATACTTTGGGCGGGGTTGTTCAGCCAGGTATGGATCTAATTAGTATTGTGCCTTTAGAAGATAGTTTGTTAATTGAGACGAAAATCCGCCCTTCAGATATTGCACGGCTGTACCCAGGGCAAAAAGCAATGGTAAAATTCACCGCTTATGACTTTACCATCTATGGTGGGCTGGAAGCCGAACTGGTGCATATAAGTGCTGACTCCATTAGTCATGAAAACGATGAAAGTTTTTATCTGGTAAGAGTGAAAACCTATCAAAATAACTTGGGTAGCACCGATAATCCTTTACCGATTATTCCCGGTATGATCGCCGAGGTGGATATTTTGACGGGTAAGAAAACACTATTAAGTTATCTGCTTAAACCGATCTTAAAAGCAAAACAAGTTGCCTTGTCTGAGCCATAAGCAGGATGCAACATCATAATAAAGCAGTCAAAAGTACTCGTTTCCTCTTCGGGCTTTGAGTCGGCTGATAGAGGTTTAATACATGCACATTATATTAAAAGCGAACTTATGTTTTATTTTGATAAGTAGCTTTTTTCTCTCTTTTTGCCTAGCAACTGAAAAAGTAGAAGCTAACCCGGTTCGAAGCATCAGCCAAAGTGCGTACATCGCCTTGGAGTCCCACCCTAAAATACTGATTTCCAGAAACGATATATATTCGAGCCAGCAGCAATTAACAAAAGTTGAGTCAGCTTTATTGCCTAGTGTTTCGCTTAGTTTGGGCATTGGTCGTGAAGACAGTAATAATTCGTCGACCAAGGTGAAAGCAGGGTTTAGTTCACTTGATATGGAGCGAAGGGAGTCTGCCATTACGCTTTCTCAAATGATTTTTGATGGTTTTAATGCCGATAATTTAAGACGAAGCCAATTAGAGAAAATAACCGCAGAAGAGGCCGACTACTTCAATTTAGCGAGTGAGGTAGCGCTTAAAGCTATCGAAACGCATTTGGATGTGGCCACCAAAAATAAAATTTTAAACGATCACTTGGCCAACTTAAAAGTGCACGAGCAAATCGCAAAGGATATTGGTTTAAGGGTCCGCTCAGGCAAAGACAATAGAGCCCGGGTGAGTCAGATTAGTGCGCGCCTGTCGTTGGCATTGGCAAACCTGGAAACAGCGAAAACCCAAGTGTTATCAGCCAATGTGGATTACCTGAGGGATGTCGGAGAGATGCCTTCCCGGCAACTTAATTCCCTCGGCCAGTTGTTTAAAATGCCTGAAACAGAGTCGGGATTTTTAGAGGTGGTTATTCGGGACAACCCATTTCTTGATTCAAAAACCAAAGAAATAAATGCTCAAAAGTTTGTTGAAAAAGCCAGTCAGTCTAGTCGTTTGCCGAATGTTTATTTCGAGTCCGGTGCGTCATGGAATGATAACCTGGATGGAGTGAGCGGCAGAAACAGTGATGCATTTATTATGTTAAGAATGCGTTATAACCTTTATAAAGGTGGCTCAGATAGAGCTGAGGAACGTTTAGCAAAGTATCAAGCGCAATCTTTACGTTATGAACTTGATGACTTACGCCGAGAGTTTAAACGAGAGGCATCGCGTGCTTGGTTTAGTTATCAATCTAACGCTAAACGCGTGAGTTTTTTGCAAGATTATGTCGAGTCAGCCCAAACAACGAAAATCGCTTATGCTCAACAATTCAATATTGGTCAAAGAAGTTTAATTGATCTCTTGGATGCAGAAAATGAATTATTGAAAGCGAAAGGTCAGTTACATGAAGCGCAACAGGCTTTAAGTTTATCGAAATATCAAATTCTACATTTACAAGGAAAGCTACTTTCAACCCTTAGCCTTGATTCATTAGTGGTAATGTAAAATGCCTAAACATAAAAAACATGAGATTATTGATGCCTTAGCAGACTCAGATGCTGCTTTAGCGCGAGTCACCGAGGATCTAATCGGTTTACTGGTTAAGAAAGGGACGATTTTATTCACGGACCTTCCTGATGCCGTACAAGTGAAATTGCTCGAACGGGAAGAGCTCAGGCACAAGTTAGATGACACGAATGTGTCATTTTTATCAGAAGATGAAACGCTTTAAAATATGTTTGAACCGATACACTATTAACTTATAGGGATGTCACTCAAATTCTGGCTTAGCGGGTTTCCGAGGTTATTCGCATCGCCATTCATGTAGATGCTTGCTTCCAGCTGATAACTGCTTTCGCCCGTATTCTGGGGCGTTAGCTGAACATTGTTTTGTTCACTTTGTCCGTTTAATACGCTAGATAGGCTATCGTTATTATCTTGTCCATGTTCAGTGAGTAACTGGTTAAGCGCGAGGCTTTCTGAATCAGCGGTGCTGGTATTTGTTTGCGAATAAAGTGGCGTGTTGCTTCCTTGTATTGGGATATGAATTGTTTGGCTGGTGCCATCAAGGGTAAATACTTCAAAACTGTCGATACGCGTTTGCCCATCAGCAATGGGGTTTGAACTGGTGAACTCGCTGTCTAAAGCAAATGTCCAGTTTCCTTGTGAATCAATATCTGCTGAACCATAACCTAGTGAAGACTGGATGTTGGTGTATGCTTGAAATGCTGATTCGCCAAAGTCAGGGTCGTTTATAGTCAAGCTACCCTGTGTATTGAGCTCTGTTTCTAGGTCGAGAACGGCTACGTTTTTTCCACTCAAGAGTGGTTTGTCATCGACGCCTTGTATTGAAATCTGTATAAGCTGCTTACTACCGTCTAATGTTTTAACTGAAAAAAGGTCGAATATTTGTTCACCTGAACGCAAACCCTGAACAGCATCGCTGGTATTATTCAGGGTATAACTCCACTCCCCGAGTGCATTGATTTGTGCGCTACCAAAACTACCTTTTATATCGAAATTTGTGTCGAATCGAGCCTCTCCTGCATCAATGTCAGACACATTAAGTTTCCCGCTAACGCTTGGTTGAGTATTAGCAATGTCATTTAGTGGCAAGGCTTCAACGCTTGCTTGTTTTTGACCTGTGATAATAGCTTGATCATTGCTCCCATTAATGGTGATGGATAGTTCAATTCTGTCACCAGAGGTAGTTGTCAGCTTAATTGTATCTTCTACTGTACTGCCGGCAGATAAGGATTGAATGTCGCTTTGTTGATTATTCAGGGTGTAATCCCAGCTGCCATCGCCATTAGACACTAATTTGCCATATTGGGTGTCGACTGTTTGAGCTTTAACATTGTTAGCCTCGAATGAACCGCGAGTATTCGTGATAAAGTCTTCGCTCACATTGGATCGAATTTGATTGGTATCTGAGTTGATTGAATCATCTAAAAAAGGGTCGTCATTATTCGCATCGGGGCGAGAATCAAGATGGGTGTTTGCTGCGCTTTGGGTGTTATTCGCTTCATCATCGCTATTACTTTGGTATTGAATCAACAGGCTGTCTTCATTGAGAAGTATCGGCGAGGATGAGATGCTTTTATCATTGCTCATGTTCAGGTTTGTTTGGCCTGCAGCGGTTGCTTCTAGTGTTGTGAAGTCAAAGCTTTCATTGTTTGTCATGGCATCTTTAATCGCTTGGATTTCAGATAATAAATCTTGTGAGGCTGCTTCGCTAAGCGTTGGGGTGATGATGTCTGTAGGGTTAATGTTGGTTTCATGACTATTTGGAGAGCCAGGATTTTCAGCTTGATCGCTATTTAATATCAGGCTTGAAATAGTTGCCATGAGTGTTCTCCAAATAAATAGTCTGATGAATTATTCGTGTGCGACTGTCTTTACTTTGCACTAACAACCATTAACTATAAAAGTTTCTGTGGTCTATGTAAGTAAGTATTATGTCTGTTTTTGTCTTATAAATGTAAAAACCCCAAACAGTGTGCACTGTTTGGGGTTTTTTATATCAAGTTGAACGAAGCGACAATGCTGAGCTCAAGCCGATAGGGTTTATCATTTATAGAGAATAGTACATTTCAAACTCAAGTGGGTGAGTTGTCATGTTGATACGCTCAACATCGCCACGCTTAAGTTCAATAAAGGCTGCAATCATATCTTCAGAGAAAACGTTTCCACGTGTCAAGAATTCATGATCTGCTGCTAATGCATCCAATGCTTGCTCTAATGTTGCAGCAACCGTTGGAATGGCTTTTGCTTCTTCAGCTGGAAGATCATATAGATCTTTATCCGCAGGATCACCAGGGTGAATCTTATTTTGGATGCCATCAAGGCCAGCCATTAACATTGCTGAGAAAGCAAGGTAAGGGTTGGCTGTTGGATCAGGGAAGCGCGCTTCAAGACGACGTGCTTTCGGGCTGTTTACATAAGGAATACGTATAGAAGCTGAACGGTTACGTGCTGAATAAGCCAGCATAACAGGCGCTTCAAAACCAGGCACTAAACGTTTGTAAGAGTTAGTTGATGGGTTGGTGAAGGCATTTAGTGTGCGGGCATGTTTGATGATGCCGCCAATATAGTATAAACACTCGTCAGATAGACCCGCATAGCCGTCACCTGCCATGATGTTTACGCCGTCTTTAGCAAGAGACTGGTGAACATGCATGCCTGAGCCATTATCACCGACAACAGGCTTCGGCATAAATGTCGCTGTTTTGCCATATGCGTGTGCAACGTTATGTACACAATACTTAAGAATTTGAACTTCATCAGCTTTCTTAACAAGTGTGTTTGCGCCAACGCCGATTTCACATTGACCCGCAGTTGCCACTTCATGGTGATGAACTTCAATTTCTAAGCCCATTGCTTCCATTGCGCCGCACATAGCTGCGCGAAGTTCATGAAGTGAATCAACAGGAGGAACAGGGAAGTAACCGCCTTTCACAAATGGGCGATGGCCTGTGTTACCGCCTTCTATTGTTTTGCTGCTGCTCCAAGCTGCTTCTTCAGAGTCGATGGCATAACCAACACCGCTCATATCTGCATGCCATTTAACGTCATCAAAAACGAAAAATTCTGGTTCTGGGCCAAATAATGCTGAATCAGCAATACCTGTTGACTTTAAGTACTCTTCCGCGCGCAATGCAACAGAGCGAGGGTCGCGGTCATAACCTTGCATTGTTGAAGGCTCAACAATGTTACAGCGAATGATGACCGTACTTTCTTCAGTGAATGGGTCCATAACAGACGTGCTGTCGTCAGGCATCAGGATCATGTCTGAATCGTTAATGCCTTTCCAGCCGCTGATAGATGAGCCGTCGAACATTTTGCCTTCTTCGAAGAAATCTTCATCGACTAAGCCTGCAGGAATAGTCACGTGTTGTTCTTTACCAATGGTATCTGTAAAACGAAGGTCAGCCCAGATTGCATCGTTTTCTTTGATCAGGCCGAGAGTTTTCTCTGACATTCTAATTTCTCCATAGTGGATAAGTGTTGAAACAAATTCTTGTCTCATTTTACGAGAGCCCGGCCTGAAAAAGGTCGGTGCAATATTTTCGTAACAGGCGGTACTAGCGTGCTACTGATAGCCTGGAAATGCATCAGTCTTAAAGCTGATTGCTTAAATTATGACGATGAAGTCTTTTATAGCAGTGTCAGTAGTTTGCCTGTAAAGGGAAAAGGGCGAGAATAACATGACTTTCTCGAATATTCCCTAACTATTTTTTTTCATAAATGAACTGCAAAAAAGCACTATATTACGGCTTATAGCTAAAGCAAATTAATTGCCAACTTTTTAGTGTTTATAACTTGTTGTAAAATAAGATAATATTAAATGAACTTACTATCTCCAGATTATTTGGTGCATTAGTTTGGTGCGTTAAAGGTTGCTGGCGCACCGTATTAGTGCTTTTGTGGCTAATTAGTTATAAGGTGCAGAGCCGGGTGTTTTTAAAAACGCGCTTCTTTCTAAGGCGTTTTTGAAAAAAAGTGTAGTAATTTGCAAAATCTTTCGTAATTGCATTCTAAACTCTTTAGCTTCCTGTATAATTCGCGTCCACTTTTAATCCAGCTTTTCTTTTAATCCCTGCTTTATTTTGGGAAATAGGTAATCAGATTGTGATAGAAAATCTTAGAAATGTTGCCATTATCGCGCACGTTGATCATGGCAAAACCACCCTTGTTGATAAGTTATTAAGCCAATCTGGCACCTTAGACAGAAAAGATCAGGGTTCAGAGCGAGTTATGGACTCTAGTGATCAGGAAAGAGAGCGGGGTATTACTATCCTAGCTAAAAATACAGCGATTACTTGGAATGACTATCGTATAAATATTGTTGATACGCCTGGGCACGCCGACTTTGGTGGTGAAGTGGAACGTGTTTTGTCTATGGTTGACTCTGTTTTACTGTTGGTTGATGCCGTTGATGGGCCAATGCCTCAAACACGCTTCGTCACCTCTAAAGCATTTGAGAAAGGCTTAAACCCAATTGTTGTTATCAATAAAGTGGATCGTCCTGGTGCGCGGCCTGATTGGGTGGTGGATCAAGTTTTCGACCTTTTCGATCGTTTAGGAGCAACGGATGAACAGCTAGACTTCCCGATTATTTATGCCTCAGCGTTAAATGGCGTGGCGGGTATGGAAGCCGATGAGTTGGCAGAGGATATGACACCGCTATTTCAAATAATCATTGATAAAGTACCGGTGCCAAAAGTTGACCCGAACGGCCCTTTGCAAATGCAAGTCTCGGCTTTGGATTATGATAGTTATGTCGGTGTTATCGGTATTGGTCGAATCGTGCGCGGAACATTATCACCTAGCCAGCAGGTCATCATTAAAGATCTTCACGGTAAAGAACGTAAAGGTAGAGTGCTAAACGTTAAGGGCTATCATGGCCTTGAACGAATTGATACAGATAAAGCGTCAGCGGGCGACATCGTGTGTATTAATGGTATTGATGGTTTAAGTATCTCAGATACGCTATGTGACCCGGATCATGTAGAAGCCTTGCCCCCATTAACGGTTGACGAACCGACGGTAAGCATGAACTTTATGGTGAATGACTCGCCTTTTGCAGGTAAAGACGGTAAGTATGTCACCTCTCGAAATATCAAAGATCGTCTTGATCAAGAGTTAATTCACAATGTGGCGTTAAGAGTAGAGCAAGGTGATACGGCGGATAAGTTTAAAGTCTCGGGTCGTGGAGAGCTTCACTTATCAGTATTAATTGAAACAATGCGTCGTGAAGGTTATGAACTGGCGGTTTCTCGACCACAAGTTGTTGAGAAAATGGTGGGTGATGAGCTACAGGAACCCTATGAAAATGTGGTTATCGATATTGAAGAGGTTCATCAGGGTTCTGTCATGGAAGAGCTTGGTTTACGGAAAGCTGAGCTGACCAATATGGAGCCAGACGGGCGTGGTCGCGTTAAGTTAGAATTCAACATCCCTTCGCGTGGCTTGATTGGTTTTAGAGGCCACTTTTTAACGCTGACTTCTGGTAGTGGTATCATGACAAGCGTTTTTGATCGTTATGATGCCGTTAAAGCAGGTGAAGTTGTGTCTCGTCAAAATGGTGTTTTAATCTCCATGATGAAGGGTAAAACACTGGCTTACTCGCTGTTTACATTGCAAACCCGTGGTCGATTATTCTTAGGGCATGCGACAGAAGTATACGAAGGCCAGATTATCGGCATTCATGCTCGCTCAAACGATTTAACAGTTAACCCAACAAAAGCCAAGCAGCTCACCAATATACGTGCGGCAGGTACGGATGAAAACTTAGTTTTATCACCACCTATTAAGCAAACCTTGGAGCAGGCGCTTGAGTTTATCGAAGATGATGAATTGGTCGAAGTGACGCCAAATAATATACGTTTGCGTAAAAAACTTCTGACAGAAAATGAGCGAAAGCGCGGCGTGAAAAAATAGTGTCTAACTACGCTAAGCGAGCTTAGTAAAAAAACCAATTAACAATGTGTTGATTGGTTTTTTTTTGCCTTATGATTTCTTAGCTGAATTTTGGACGATGAAAAAATGAAAGTATTATTACAAAGAGTCAGTCAAGCCTCTGTCGAAGTCGCGGGCAAAGAACTGGGTGCAATTAAGTCTGGTCTTTTAGTTTTTCTTGGTGTCCACAAAGAAGATACCGAAGAAATTTGTCAGAAAATGCTAGAAAAAGTACTCGGCTATCGCATGTTTTCTGATAACGAAGGGAAAATGAACCTTAATGTGCAGCAAGTTTCAGGAGAGTTATTGATTATCTCTCAGTTTACCTTGGTGGCAGATACTCAGAAAGGCTTGAGGCCTGGTTTTTCAAGTGCAGGTCGCCCCAGTGAAAGTGAGCGATTGTACGAATTATTTATTACCATGGCTAAAAATAAGGGAGTGGTTGTGAGAACGGGCCAGTTTGGTGCAGACATGCGTGTGTCACTCATCAATGATGGCCCCGTCACTTTTTTATTAGAAATTTAGGTGCTAAATCAAGAATGTTCTATCGCTTACTGCGTATAATATTTAGCTCTTACACTGCATAAAAAGCAAACGGAGTAATTGTGGCGACTGAAGTTGAAATAAAATTAGCGTTTAAGGAAGGTCTAAGTGATTCACGGCTCGATGCTTTAGAGTCAGTGTTAAAAGATCTGGGATGTCATCATCGCTATGCTAAGAAAGAACTGAAAAATGCTTACTTCGATACACCAGACTTTAGTCTTCATCAGCACAAAGTGGCCTTGCGAATCCGCCAATCCTTAAATGATCAAGGAAAGTTGAATTTTATCCAGACATTCAAAACCGCAGGGAAATCTGTCGATGGCTTGAGTCAACGCGGAGAGTGGGAATGGACGTTACCGGAACATAAATTAGATACTGAACAGCTCCAACAATGTGAAGCGTGGCCAACAGGCGTAACCATAGAAAAGCTGGTGACCTTATTCGAAACCAATTTTGTTCGTTATGTTTTCGATGTGAGGTGGCAAGACAGCCTGGTCGAGCTGGTGTTAGATTGGGGCGAGATTCTTTCAAATAACAAACACGAAAAAATTCATGAAATAGAGTTAGAGCTTAAGCAAGGCAATCAATATGATCTTAAGTCTTTAGCGCAAATTTTAACGGAAAAGCTGCCTTTGTATGCTTCTGATATGAGTAAGGCGGAAAGAGGCGTTAAGCTATTTCAAATGAGTAAATAGCTGAGGCTTTTGCAAGCGTAGTCGTCGGGTAAAGACCTCAGATACAGAGAAGGATGAACAAGCCAATGCCGCAAAAAAACACATTAGAATCTTTCATATCCAGATTTCCAGAATTTATTCGCACACCTATCGCTAATACTTATAATCAAATTGTTGAATATTTTGAAGCTCAGGGTGATGCCTTTAACAGCAATACTTATTCGCCCTGGTTTCCGGGAGAAAATAGTTTCGTTGAAGATATGCTCACTATTTGGTCTCGCAGTGATTATGTAAGAGAAAGCAGTGCTCGTTTTCCAGAAATACTTTACTCGTGGTCTCAAGGCAACTCTCCCCTATATCGTCAGCAAGGTGAATCATTTTATTTTCAGACCTTGCAAGAACATGTCTCCGGGCTTAATGATGAAGAAGGCTTAATGAGCACGCTGCGTCGTTTTCGCCGCGAAGAGATGATGCGTTTAATGGCTAGGGATGTACTTGGACGAGTCGATTTAAAAGAGACATTGGCGGATGTTTCTTCTCTGGCAGATGCATCAGTGGTGGTTTCTCTCAGTTTCTTATATGGCATGCTTGTCGAAAAATATGGTCGGCCGTTGTCTAGAGCCAAAGCAGGTAAGCCTGCTGAGCAGCAATATATGTTAGTGATGGCCATGGGTAAGCATGGT
>TARA_R110002073_G_scaffold336551_2_pt1 | contig 27359 bp, 22 predicted proteins | sample TARA_R110002073 | Tara Oceans TARA_R110002073 (sample SAMEA4397174) | marine metagenome | biome: Polar Biome; feature: [DCM] deep chlorophyll maximum layer (ENVO:01000326); material: water (ENVO:00002006), including particulate matter (ENVO:01000060) such as... | depth 40 m | reverse complement strand
CAGTGAATCAACACGCGCTCACGCTCTTGGTGAATAATGCGGGTTAAAAATTGTCAATCGCGAGTGTTGGCGCTCGCCACGGTTTTTGTTCTCGGGCTATCACGTTGAAGTCCCCTAGGAAAAACGCAAGGCAAAGCGACGCAATCCAACGGGCAAACGCATTCGTCGCGACCACTCCACAAAGTGGCTGGCACCTTACGAGTTTTGATTGTTGCTCGGCCATACTTCGGCCAGTATTCTAAGGTTCGCGACGTTCGTCCCCTTGGAAAGTCTTCCGCCACACAAGCCCAGTGCAAGAACCAAGTGGTGCACACGAGTGGCGGCAAGCGTTCCCCGACTGAAATCGGTACATGACCTATCGGACATTCGACCTGCTGCTCCTTGTCGTCGCTTTTGCGGGCGTGTTCGCCGCACACCGACTTGCGCCAGCACCGGCGATATGCGTCTCGGTCGCAGTTTGCACATTTTGCGCTGCTTTTAGGTCGGCACGAACATCCAGGGCATCTCCGCGTATTATTGCAACCATCGTCTCCGTTTCAGCCTACTGGTTGCTACTCCTTATTCGGGGTGTCGCTTTCCCGTTGGTATTGGACGGTGGCATTGGCCGATTCTCGTTAGCGTCTCGGTTCATCGATCCTCCATTGTTCTTCCTACTTGTCGTAGGATCGACTATTTTGGTCGCGTTGTTTGGACTGCTCGTCGGGCACTATTTTGCGATGTGGAGAGACCACGGCTGGACGCACATATTCGATGAACCTGGCGGGTAAGCAAAGCGGGAACCGGAGAACGCGAGCTAGGCTCTTGGCAATGGAAAATCTTTCGCGCGTGCCCGGTTACGCTTACCGTTCCCCGACTGTTACCAGCATAGCGATGCAACTCGCCACGTATTCCAATGATTCATGAATCCTTACGCCCTTCCGCCGTCCGAACACACTCCTGAACTCGACGCGGACACACTGCGATCCGCAAAGCAAACTGCAAGATCGCTCGCATCCAGTGGAACCGTAGTTGGCTCGATCAAAAATAAGCTCAAGTCCAAGGGACTCGATCCGGCGAACGCCGAGCGAATTGCAACCGATGCTGTCATTGCACGCTCGAGGCTGAAAGGTTCACCGGTGTTTGCGTAGCCGGATTCGGTGTTTGCCTTGTCATCATCGGCTATTTGCTCTCATTCTACTTTGTGCGCCGGATTCCAGTCTACGTTGCCATGACTGGCCTGTTCTTCGTCATGCTCGGCGTGACGAAGGCCTTTCATCGATCGAAACTACATAGGCCTGAACCGACTGCAAAGCGTCTGCGGTGAGTCCAAACTGCGGGGAACCATGCGATGAGCCGAAGTCGCGGAGCCGTCGTCATTGACAATGAAAAATCAATCGCCGCGACTCGGTGATCGCGGACCTTCTGGCATTCAAAAACTCGTGCTCGTGCTCAGTCGCGTCAGCGACGGTGCTCGTACTCGTGATCGAAACCAGCCCTTGTGTCCGCGCAAACCTTTGACCAAGAACGACTACGTTGCTCGGTCTTTCGAGACATCACAATCGCTTCGCGGTTTGCATCGTCACGCTCGCGACCAATGGCTGCGTGCCGCCCAATCGATTCCGCTAAACATCGCTGAGGGCAACGGCAAACGAAGCCTGAAGGATCGTGCCCGGTTTCTCGACATCGCACGCGGGGCCTCCTTGGAGTGTGCCGCCATCCAAGATGTGCTGCTGAGGACCAACGGAATCAAAGTTCAAGACGATGTCGCGATGAAAGGGATGCTCTATCGGATCGTCGCGATGCTGACCCGAACGGCGATGAAATTCGATGGTGTCGCGGAGTCCGGCGTGGAGCACCATGCTGACATCGATTACGAGCACCGCTTCGCTGAGCACGAGCACGACGATGAGACCTCGGGTTGAAACCCGAGGCTGACAATTGTCACCGCTCCGCGGTTGTTGGCTCCCACCCCAAAACACACAACCAGTCGCCGAGCGACGACAGTTGTTTGCCGCTACGTCGCCAGGCGATCCCCCGTTTCAGGTCCACGTGCGATGGTTATCAAAGCCGATCGACCACATCCGTTTCTTAGTGTGGCGGCACTCCCATCGGTCCACCCCCAAGCCCCGGCGGGTCGACAGAGCGCGATCGTCTCTGTCACCCCTTCGGGGTTTTGTATTTGTGTGGGCATTCTCGTCCGGGGCCTGACGGCCCCGGCAATGGCTGTGTCGACCCTTCGGGCCTTGTTGAATGGAACCCAAGGTGAGTGCCGCCATGCAGAGTCCGTCGCTCCGCTGCGATCCGGCCTGCGAAGGGTGGAACTGCTTGTGCCAATGTGGGGCGACGTGCCCGGCATGGCGGACTAGCGTTTGGCGAAGGCTCGTTTGAGTTCGTCGAGGCTAGTCAGTCCTCGCGCGACCGTGAGGACGGCTTCGGATTGGACGGGGCGGAAACCTTCGGATTTGGCGATTGCGGTCAACTGGCCGGCATCTTGAGACTTGGCCAATGCCGCTTTGAGTTGCGGGCCTGGAGTCAGCAGTTCGTACAGCCCGATGCGACCGTGGTAGCCTCGTGAGTTGCAGACGGGGCACGGTGTGATTGGCGCAGGCCGCCCGTTCTCGTCGACTTGTTGTTCGATCGGTGGTGGGATGAAAGGCTTGTAAAGCAAAGGAACTCGACCGGCGGGGATGCCCAGTTGAGCGAGCAGCTTTGGGGGCGGTTCAAACCCGACTTTGCAGTTGTCACACAAACGTCGAACCAGTCGCTGATGAATCACACAGCCGATGTTGTTTGCGATCAGGCTGCGACATTCCGGGTAACGGCCCAGGAACGTGAGCAAGGCGGGCATGGCACTTTCGGCCGCCATCCGGTGGATGACTTGTCGGTCAGCCGCGACGACTTGTTCCAACGCAACCTTCAGTGATTCAGGCTGCGGCGGGTTGGGGAACATCAACACGTCCGGTTCGCGCAGAACCATTCGGTTGACCATCTCGAGTTCGGTTTTTCCCGTGTCTCCACCGAACAAGTTGGGCGAGATGTTGATGATCTCGGGTTCGGGTGATTCCGCAGGTTCGAACGATTGGAAGTCACGGACCAACCGGTCGGCGGCGCTGATGGCGACGTTCCAGAAAGTCGAAACACCTTCGCTTTTCTTGGCCGTGATGAGGACGATGTTGCCCGAACCGTTCAGTTTCTCTTTGAACTGTTCGATCATTTTGTCCCGCATGCCGAGGTCGCCCAATTTCTTGAACGGCATCTCTTCGGCTTCTAGGCGACAGATCACACGTTCGCCGGTGGGCACGCCTTGCGATTGGACGTTGAATTGGTACTTGTCCTTGACCAATTTGACTCGCATGCCGCCCTTTTGGCTGCCACGACGATCGGCCGGATTCATCAAGCACAGTTGCTTCAACGCGTACAGCATTGCATCGCCGCTTTCGCGATCCAGCGGCGGTAGCTGTTCCCATGCTCCGTCGATTTGATAGCGAATCGCACAAGCGGACTTGGAAAAGTCCATCAGGATGTGCGTGGCTCGCGAAGTGATTGCGTGCGCAATTTGGCCGCCGGCGATGGCATAGCCGGCGCCTTGGCGGGTGCTGATCAGCAACGCTTGCAATTCGTTGTTGTCTTTGATCCGAGGAACGAATTCCACGGGAGCGACGGTTTGCCAGAGTTGTACTTCTTCGTTGGATTGCTTTGCCACTTACAGAATTCCTGGTGCTTTGACGTCGATGCCCTTGAGCGCCATCTTCAGCGCGTCCTTGTTCGGTGCGACTGCGAACGCGGTCGGCCGATCAATCAATTCGTCGTCGATCAATTGTTTCAAACTCATGGTGAAGTCTTGCATGCCGTCTTCGGCACCGATGCGAATCGCGTCGGGTAGTTTGTTGTCGTGGCCTTCGAGAACCAGTTTGCGAATCATCGGCGAGAACGTCATCACTTCGCAGGTTGGCACTCGCGAGACGCCGGGCTTGATGCTCTTGAGCAGTTTCTGGGCGACGATGCCTTTCATGTTGAAGGCGATGGCGCTGCGGATAGCGTTGTGCATTTCTTCGGGGAACAAATCCAGAATCCGGCCAATGCAGGTCGAGGCACTCGCGGCGTGGATCGTTCCGAAAACCAAGTGACCTGTTTCGGCAGCGTGAATCGCCGTCATGAACGTTTCTTCGTCCCGAAGCTCACCGACCAGAATGATATCGGGGTCTTCCCGCACGGCGTGTTTCATTCCGACGGAGAAGTCCACGACGTCCTGACCAATTTCGCGTTGGTTGATCAGCGATTTGTCTTCCGTGAAGATGAATTCGATCGGGTCTTCGAGTGTCAGAATGTGTTTTCGATAGATGCTGTTGATGTAGTTCAGCATCGAACCGATCGTGGTACTTTTTCCCGAGCCCGTGACTCCGGCGAGCAGAACCATGCCCTGTTCGTAGTGGCAGAGGTTTTCAATCGAATCGGGCAGGAAGAGGCCGCGAAAGTCGGGAATGAAGTTACTAATCCGACGAGCGACCAAACCGATGTTGCCCAGCGATTTCAGCATGTTGATCCGGAAACGCCAGCGGGTGCCGTCGACTTCGCATTGGTATGAAAAGTCAGCCCCGCCTTCTTCTTCGAAGATGATCAGGTTGCGATCGTCCATCATCGGGAGCAGCAGCCGCACCATTTCTTCGGCTCCGATTGGTCCCCGATTGAGCGGTTTGAGTTCACCGCCGACGCGAACCATGGGTGGCTGATCGACTTTCAGGTGAAGGTCAGAACCTTCCAGTTTGACCAGCGCCCGGAAGATCTTGTCGACTTCGAGTTCCTTCTTTTCCTGCAGCAAACTGCTTTTCAGCCGCGCTGCGACCGCATCGGGCGACATATCGCGGGGGGGGCCTGCGGGAACCTTTTTCGCTGCGCCGTGTGCCATTCGTTTTGATCTCGCGTGACCGGGAATGTTCACCGGGATGGCGAAATTCCCCGTGAATCGGAGGAAGGAGGAAAAGAATCTTCAGGTTGAACCCGGGCCTTAGCTTAGTCGATCAAGGCCAATTGTCGAAAGACAAGCCAGATGTTTGTAGGATGTCATCCCATGGTTTTCCAGCGGGCCTCGGCACATCACCTCCGCGACCCCCGCTCGCCCCGTTTGACTCACCGTCCTTCTTCAGTCTTTCGCAAGGCAAGTGCTCGATGCTGACCGCCAATTTGATCCGGACCAAACGGGACGGAGGGGTCCTGAATGCCGACCAATGGCGGTTCCTGATCGAGGGTTACTGTGGCGGCGAGGTCACGGATTACCAAATGTCAGCCCTCGCGATGGCGATTTTCTTCCGCGGACTGGACCGACGCGAAACGGCTGAGCTGACCCGGTGCATGGTCGACAGTGGTGAACGCCTGCCCCGGGTCAACGATCGGCCTCGAGTCGACAAACACAGCACCGGAGGGCTGGGCGACAAAGTCTCGCTGATCTTGGCTCCGTTGCTCGCGTGTTGCGAAGTGGACGTGCCGATGATCAGCGGTCGAGGCCTCGGGCGAACCGGTGGGACGCTGGACAAACTGGAATCGATTCCGGGCTACCAAACACAGCTGTCGATTGAACAATCCAGCCAGGTCCTGAAGGAAGTCGGGTGTTTCATCGTGGGGGCCACCGAGTCGATTGCACCAGCGGACCGTCGTTTGTATGGACTGCGCGACGTCACCGCGACCGTCGAATCCGTTGGGCTGATCACGGCCAGCATTCTGAGCAAGAAGCTGGCAGCAAGCTTGGATGCCCTGGTGATGGATGTGAAGGTTGGATCGGCTGGCTTCATGCCGACCATTCAGCAAGCAACCGAATTGGCGGACTCTCTGCAAGCAGTTGGTGCCGAAGCCGGGCTGCCGACCATTCCTGTTCTGTCCGACATGGATCAGCCACTCGGACGAGCGATCGGGAATGCGAACGAAGTCAACGAGTCACTCGATGTGCTCGACGGCGGTGGACCGGAAGAGGTGCGAGCGTTGACGCTGCGATTGTCGGCCGAGTTGCTGGTGGCAACCAAACAAGCCGATGATCTGCGAGCGGCGGAGGAATTGTTGGCCCGCAAACTCGATTCGGGCGAAGCGATGCAACGATTTGAACGCATGGTTCACGAACAAGGCGGCAAGCTTTCCGGTCATCTGCCGCTGGGCAAACAAAGCGACACTGTCGCGGAGCGTTCCGGATGGGTCGAAACGATTGATTGCCCCGCGATCGGCGACGCGATCATTTCGATGGGCGGTGGTCGACGCAAAACATCCGATCCAGTGGAACCGTCGGTTGGAATCGATTTGCACGTTCGCGTTGGCGACCGCGTCGAGATTGGTCAACCTCTTTGGACGGTGTACGAAGGCCAAGTCACTTGTCCGCCGATCCAACCCGTTTTGTTGTCGGAAACAAGCGTTCCGGCTCGACCATTGATCCTGCAGAGAAACACAGCCGGTTAATGCCGTTGCCGCGGTTTTGGAACCGCGGCGAACGTTGATCGGCTAAATTGTGAGATCCAAATTTTTCTTTGGATGTCAACATGTCACCACGATTCGAAGGCAGGTCTCTTATGGTCGCATCATCATTCTGTTGCCATCGATTTAGCTCGCGGTCGCGAGCGCCAATGAAATGCATGTTGGCTTTGTTTGCGATGGCGATTTGCATCCTTGCAAGCGAGGTGTCTGCGGTTTTCGCAAACGACCAACCAAACGTGTTGATCATCCAAACCGATGAGCACAACTTTCGGACGTTGGGTTGTTACCGCGACACGTTGCCAATCGAGGAAGCTGAGATTTGGGGCCAAGGTGCCGTGGTCGAAACACCCAGCATCGATTCCATCGCTGCACGCGGAGCGATTTGCACGTCGTTCTACGCGACGTCTCCCGTTTGCACGCCATCGCGAGCCGCTTTTTTCACGGGGCGATACCCACAAAACACAGGTGCTTACCAAAACGACCGACCGCTTCGCGGTGACATGGTCACATTCGCAGAAGTACTGCGGCGAGACGGCTACGCAACCGGCTATGCGGGCAAGTGGCATCTGGACGGGCCTGGGAAACCTCAATGGGGACCGGAACGCCAATTCGGTTTTTCTGACAATCGATACATGTTCAACCGCGGCCACTGGAAGAAATTCGACTTTGAAAACGGACAGCCGATCGTCGCGGCGACGAACAAAAAGGGCCAGCCGAACTACGACCTGGACGGAGCGGATGAGAAGACTTTCAGTACGGATTGGTTGTGCGATCGAGCTGCTGATTTCATTCGTGAGCATTCGCAAGAACCGTTTTGTTATCACCTGTCGCTGCCTGATCCTCACGGTCCCAACACGGTCCGTCAGCCCTACGACACCATGTTTGAAGACATGCCGGTCCGGCCACCGATGACGTTTCAGTTGGACGGGACGAAACCAGGTTGGTTGCCGGGGACCAATCGCAATGCGGAACAGAGATTCAATGCGAGGTTGATGACGCAATACTTTGGAATGGTTCGATGCATCGATGACAACGTTGGCATGCTGCTGGCTCTGCTCGATGAGCTCAGCTTGACCGAGCGAACCGTGGTGGTGTTCACTTCGGACCATGGCGACCTGTGCTATGAACATGGCCGCCTGAACAAAGGCAATCCATACGAAGGCAGTGCGAAGGTCCCGATGATCGTCGCGGCACCGGGGCTTGTGCCGGCCGGATTGCGAATTGATGAAGCGATGGGCACCGTCGATTTTGCTCCCACTTTGTTGTCGCTGCTGAGGAAGGAAGTGCCTGAGGGAACGCAGGGACGAGATCTATCAGAGTGGTTTCGAGACATTGAGTCCTCCGACCAGGAATCCCATCGAAACAGTGTCACGTTTTTGCGGGCCGCTTCCAGTAAAGCCGCTTGGATCGCCGCGGTCACGGATCGGTACAAGTTGATTGTCTCGGCGGACGATCAACCATGGCTGTTTGATCTGAAAGAGGATCCGCACGAAACCACGAACCATATCGGCAAGCCGGAGAATCAAGCGATCGCCGCGAGGCTGGCGCGTTCGCTGCTTCGCTATGGAGATTTGATGAAAGATCCTCAGCTGAGCGAAGGTAAGTTGCGGAGCGATTTGCAAAAGTTGCAGATCCAACCCTGAGACCGTGTGAAGTCGACGCGGCGGAGCCTTTTGATGATTCAGCCGCGTTGTATTCGTCGCGGTTTCTGTTTGTGATCGGGGCCGATGACTGATCGGTTCATGGGTTTTGAAGATCTCTGCCCGCTCGATTGAAACGCAGAAATTTGCATTTCAGCGGCTCAGACGCCATGATCACCTTCAGGGTGTGACCGCCCTCCCCCCTTTTCTGCTTTTTCAAAGGCGAACGAATGAAGCGAGCTTTGTTGGTCATCGATGTCCAGCGTGAATACTTCGATGGTGCCTTTCCGATTCGACACCCGGTCGGACACTTGGAATCGATCTTGGAAGTCATGGACCAAGCCCGAGACGCAAAAATTCCAACGGCGGTGATTCGTCACCATCAACCCGATCCGGATTCACCCGTGTTCTGCAAGAACAGCGAGATGTGGCAATTGCATCCCGAGGTGGAGTCGCGGCACCGAGATGCGTTGATCGACAAGGCTTTGCCGGGTTCGTTCACCAACACTGACCTCGAGGATTTCTTGAAATCCAACGACATCGACACGGTCAGTATCGCGGGCTACATGACGCAAGTTTGTTGCGACACAACGGCTCGACAAGCCTTTCACCGTGGGTACCAGGTCGAGTTTTTAAGTGATGCAACCGGTACGTTGGATGTGTCCAACAAAGCCGGTTCGGTGACTGCGGAACAGTTGCACGAATCCATCTTGGTGGCTCAGCAGATGTTTATCAGTGACGTGATTGATCGAAACGAATGGTCGGGACGCTTGTAAGCGAGTGGAGAGACGCCATCGCGTTTGCCACGAATTGAACACGAACGTCACACTCAGATTTCTTTTTAGGTGGGATGAAGTCATGGGAACGAAGCATCGCATAAGGTTTGTCGATGTCATCACGCTCGGTGTTGCGTCGATGGTGGGTTTGGTGTTGCTGGCCGGCGTTGTCCCTCGTATGCGGCAAAACGCGAGGAGGTCGACGTGTGAGATGAATTTCAAGCAGTTGGGTCTGGCACTGCACAACTACCATTCGGCCCGTCGAATGATGCCGATGGGATGCGGTGGAACATCCTCCGGAAGTGCGGACGAGCCGACATTGGGCAACGCGAATCGTTTGAGTCCGTTGGTGGGTTTGACTCCATTCATGGAACAACAACGGTTGTGGGAAAAAATCTCCAATCCCTTGCGACTAAATGGAGAGGTCTTCCCTGCGATGGGTCCGGTTCCTTGGTTTGATCCAGAGAAGTACACGCCTTGGGGTCAGCGACCCGAAGTGTTGGTTTGCCCGGCCGATCCAACCGCACAGGATTTTCCAACGGTCGCCAGTTACACGATCAACTATGGCGACGCGGTCATGAATGTCGGGGCATCGCCGCTAGAAGAAATGCCACCCTATGGACGAACGCCCGGTGCTTTAAGAGGCATGTTTGGCTATCAAATGGTCTTTCGTTTTCGCGATGTGCTGGATGGGTTGTCCAATACGTTGCTGATGAGTGAAGCCCGAATCGGTGGTGTCCGCGTTGCGAAAGACGTCTCCGGATTGATCGAGCGACCCGCGGTTTGCCTCGATGCTCACGAAGACGATCAAACCAGATACTGGCCCGAGGGACGCGGTGCGTGTTGGGCCGATGGGTCGCTGTTGTCGATGGGTGTTCAAACCATCCTGCCACCCAATTCTCGCTCGGCGACATCGGAGAAAGGTGAACTCGAAGGCGTGATGTCAGCGTCCAGTCTGCACGGCGAGGGAGCTCACGTGTTGATGGCAGATGGAGCCATTCGATTCGCGAGCAGTTCGATCGATGCGGGCGATCAAAAGTCTTCGACCGTTGCCGAAGGACACTTGGACAATGGCAAAACGCTTCCTCCAGGAAGCCCCAGTCCGTTTGGAGTTTGGGGAGCGATGGGAACGCGTGCGGCGCAGGACCGATTTGATCCCAGCGAGCTATCGGAACCCGTGGACACGTTTACGGAAAAGGAATTGGTAGAGTTTGCCGAGTTCGAACTGGAAACGTGGCATGCGGCAAAAGGCACCGGGAAGATTCAAGCTCGGCAAATCGATCTGACGGACAAAGGGGTTTTGGTTCTGATGTCCGAACGAGGTGACATTCGACGGTTGGGGTTGTCAAAATTCAGCAGCCAGGATGCCTACCGAGCGGTGACAACTCAGCGGCAACGCATGCAGGATAAGATGCGATTGTTGGCGGAACATTTGTCGGCGCAGCTTGATTTGTTGGAAGACAAACAGTTCGAAACCTTCGCTCGCCAGTGGATTGCATTCGAGGATGATCAGCAGAAGGAGAATCCTTCAACCATCGCGATGTTGGCGAGAATCTTGAAATCACAGCGAGACGCACTGATTACCCGTTACGATCAAGCACTTGCTCTCGTTAGCACGGCCTCGCCGGAGGTTCTGGGCAAATTGCAGAAGTCTTTAACGAATGGCAAAGGCTCCAATCGCGGCTTCCAATTCGATTTTTCGGAAGGCCATTGGAAGCTAGTCATCGACGGACAAATGAATTAACGCGGTGGACCGCAACCTATTCAGTTCATGCGCGCGATGATGATCAAAGGCGATCCTTTTGGCCCGAATTGAGTGAGCCGCAACGACGATGCCAAGTTTGAAACTCACTCATCCCCGTGCGGATGCCGCCGCCTTTTCCTTTGGAGTTCTCCGATGAAGTCAAAGCTCACTCTCACAGATCTGATCATCGTCGGTGTGGTGGCGTCAGTCGGATTCAGTTTGTTGTTGCCGGTGATGTTGCGTCAGCGTGCTGCTGCTCGAAATATTCAGTGTTCGAACAACCTCAAGATGTTGGGCTTGGCGATGCACAACTACCATGCGGCTTTCAACCAATTGCCGCCGGGGTTGGGAGGAACTGTTGGTGGAGAAGATGACACTTGCAATCAAGGACGACTCAGCCCGTTGGTCGCGCTCTCGCCTTTTTTGGAACAACAGGCATTGTGGGAAAAAATCGTGAATCCCTATGTGTCGCCCAAGACTGGAAAGCGATTCCCACCAATGGGCCCTGCGCCCTGGTTTGATTCAACGGAATACACACCTTGGGCATCGGCATTTGTGACTTTGCGTTGTCCAGACGACATGCAAACCAAACCCGAAGTGCCGGAACAAGAAACAATCGTGGTGACGACGTTGGCGATGCCCGAGCTGCCGCCCGGAGCAATCGATCCAGCTACGTTCTGCAACTATGTATTGAGCTACGGCGACGGAACGTATTTGATGGGTGAGAAGATTGACCAGGAAAATGCCGAATCGATGCGGCGCGTGCAGGCGGGTATGCGAGGTGCGTTCAGCGGGAATCGGCGAATGAAGTTTCGTGACTTCTTGGACGGGTTGTCCAATACAATTGGAATGTCCGAAACGATCACGCCGGATGAGAATGACGCGAAGGAGTCCCACATCGCTCAGGGGATTAAGGGGTTGAGCTTGAATCCATCGTTGTGCCTCAAGACGCATGACGGCAATCATACGGATTGGTGGGATGTCCGCCGGGGATCGCGTTGGGCAGACGGAGCTTTGGCGATCAGTGGGTTCCAAACCGTCTTGCCACCCAACTCGCCGACCTGTTTGTCGGATTTGGGAATGGAGGACCCGATTGCATCGGCATCCAGTCGGCACGCTGAGGGCGTGCATGCTTTGATGATGGATGGCCGGGTTGTCTTTATCAGTGACAGAATCGATTGCGGTGATAGTTCGCAGCCGGGGGTCTCCATCGGTCAAGATTACACTCCTCCGGGATCGAAGAGTCCCTACGGGTTGTGGGGTGCGATGGGTACCCGGGCATCCATGGAAACTTTGCTAAAGCCGATTCCAAATGTCTTTCCCACGGAAGTCGATCGAGATGAAAATTCGCCTGAGGTGTCCGATACAACCTGGGCCACATGGACCGATCGCGATGGCGAACATCGTTTGAAAGCGAAGCTCAATCGGATCATCGATCGCGAAACGGTGGAACTGGAAGACGGCAAAGGCATCCTGCATCGGGTGCCTCTGAACACGCTGTCCGACCGTCACATCATCATGGCGGTGATGATGCACGAATCACAATTGGAAGCAGCGTCCGCACCAAAGTGATCGAGACCGATCAGAACTTCAGCGATTCACGCGGCTGCATTGGATTGGCAGCGTCGAACTGTTCGATCAGTTTTTTGGATTCGTCGTCGATCGATTCAGGCAATTGAATTTGCAGTTCGACCATCAAGTCGCCGTCCGTCCCCTTTGGGTTGCGAACGCCCTGTCCTTTCAAACGCAAACGTTTGCCACTGGAACTGCCCGCTGGAACCGAAAGCGTGATTGTTCCTGCAGGAGTTGGTACGTCGACCTTGGCACCCAAGACAGCTTCCGCAACGGTGATCGGAAGTTTGAGTTCCAGATGGTTGCCGCTGCGTTTGTAGAACGGGTGATCGTCGACCTGAATGATGAGGATCAAGTCACCTGCGCCACCGGGGCCGGGATGTCCCTGTTCACGCAATCGGATTTTGCTGCCGGAACTAACACCGGGCGGAATCGTTACCGACAGTTTTTCTTGTTTGCCACCGCGAGCAAGATAGAACTCGACTTTGTCACCCAGCACCGCGGTGCGGAACGTGAGGGACAATTCGTGCCGAATGTTTTGACCGCGTTGCGGTGGTGCCGATCGCTGACCACCACCGAATGGTGAACCGCCACCGCCCCGTGCTCCGCCACCGAGGATTTGTTCGAAGAAGTCATTGAACCCGTTCTCAAATCCAGGTTGTCCTCCTCCTCCGCCACCGCGACCGGCCGCGCCAAAAATTTGCTCCAGATCCAAGCCGTCAAATGATGGGCCCGCTGCTCCGCCACCACCGCCGGCTCCCGGATTCCAACCCCCGCGAATTTTTTCGAAGTCGGATCCGTAGCGGTCGTAAGCCGCACGCTTTTGTTCGTCGTTGAGGACTTCGTACGCTTCCTGAACGCGTTTGAATTTTTCTTGCGCGTCCGGGTTATCGGGATTCATGTCCGGATGGTACTTCCGGGCTAACTTGCGATAGGCTTTGGTCAGTTCGCCCTTGTCGGCGTCGCGAGAAACTCCCAGCGTTTGATACAGATCTTCGGCCACAGCGTGTCAATGATTTTGAAGGCGATTGTGTCATTTTGACAGGAACAGTCTTTTGTGGATTCACCATAGCAAACACCGAACCACAGACCGATGGGGGAATGCCGTGAAGTCAATTTGTCCCCTTTTTGCCCTGGTTTTGTGCGGTTTCTGCCCACCTGTGCCGCTTTGGGCCGACGGCGACCTGACGCTGCGAGTGGTGGACGAGTCGACGGGAGAACCGACGATCGCACGCATGGAGCTGACCCGACAACTACCCGCCACGGTGCGGCGAACGTCCCGGCCGAAGTCCGTTTCGGTGTCGCCGCGTCGTTCGCTGTCGTCGGGGCCCGGGTTCGTGCTGGACGAATTCGCGGAGCTGTCGCTGCAAGACGGCGCATACGAGTTCAAGCTGACGCGAGGTCCCGAGTCGCGAGTCCTTCGAGGCACTTTCGACGTTCAACGCGGCAGTGAAGACGAGCACCAACTCGCGCTGCCGCGAATGGTCCAGATGCGACCGGAAGGCTGGACCAGTGGCGATTGCTTGGTGCCTCGTTCGGCGGACAGTTTGCCAATGCGAATGACGGCGGAAGATCTGCATGCGGCAAACGTCATCCGCGATTCTGAAGTTGCCGGACGCGGAACTGAAAAACCGATCCCACGTCGCAATGCGAAAAACTTGTTTGGTGACGACGAGCCCGTGCAAACGCCTGATGGTTGGCCGACGGATCCATTGTGGATTGAAACCAATGTCGACTGCATCGGCGGTTTGGCGTTTTATCGAAGTCAGAACGATTCCGGTTGGAATCCAGTTTCGACGGATGAGTTTGCTTCGCAGGAGCTGGCGTCACTCGGTTGGTTATCGAGTCTGCCGGCCGATTCTTCCACGCGTGTCGCGATCGAAAATCCGTTCGGTTGGCTGCTGCCGATTTGGTTGGCCAGCGAGAAGATCGATGGTGTGTTTGTGCTCGGCGATTGGTTGCAACTGAACGAATCCGTGATTCGTGTTCCCGACGGACGCATGTTGCAGCCCGCCAATCGAGCCGACGCGACTCAGCTTGGACGCGACGCCGGGCAGATTCATTGGCATTTGTTGGACGCTGGTTTTCGACTGGCACCGATGGCGGGCTCGGGCGATGAACCAGGCGACTCGCCGGTGGGATACAACCGTTTGTATGTTGCCGCTCGATCGCAGGCATCTTCGTTTGACTCGCGGGAAGACGCGGTCGCTGTCGGAACGATGGAAGAATGGTGGAACGCGGCTTGGGACGGTTGCAGTTTCGCGACCAACGGTCCATTGATGCGGACCAATCTGGAGGGACGTTTGCCCGGCCACGTCTTCGAGATCAATCCGGCCGACGTCAGCGGTGACCAATCCGTGGAGCTGACCGCGGAGGTTGTCCTGAACGTTCGCGACCCGGTCGAATACCTCGAAGTCATTCACAACGGTCGTTTGCACTATGGAGCGAAGCTGGACGAATTCGCGAAAGCGGGCGGACGAATCCCTCCTCTGAAAATCAAGGAATCGGGCTGGGCGACCGTTCGAGTGGTGACATTGCACAAGGACCACTATCGAGCGGTGATTTCGTCGCCTTGGTATTTTCAGGTTGGCGGGCAACCGAGGATTTCCGCACGCAGCGTCGCTTTTTTTCAGGAGTGGTTGGGCGAAACCGAGCAGCAATTGACTAAGCTTCCGGCGGACCAACTGAAGGCATTCGTGCCCTACGTTCGGGCGGCTCGCAAATTTTGGGCGGAACGAGCCGAGAAGGCCGGATCTTGAACAAGCCAGCTGAATGAGGCAGCCGGCGAGAGGTTCGAACCGCCTGGAGAATCGAAAGCGGATGGCGACCGAGATTTGGATTGCCGCCTCTCGTCAAATCGCCGCGGATCGTCGAAACTAGCCGCCATGACGAATCTTGCCAGCGATCTGTTTCCTCACCCGTCGTCGGAATTATCCATCGACGGTCACACCTTGCGCTACATCGATACGGCGGCCGGTTCTGACCTCGCGAGTTCCGATGTCAGATCTTCCGATGGCGAGCCAACCTTTGTTTGTGTGCATGGCAATCCGACGTGGAGCTTTTACTACCGGCGAATCATCGAGCGGTATGGCAAGCAGCAACGAGTGATCGCGGTCGATCACATCGGTTGCGGTCGCAGTGACAAACCGTCGGCGGATGAATTCCCGTACACGATGGCCGCCCATCGAGACAACTTGATTCACTTGGTCGATGAGTTGGATCTGAAGAACGTGATCCTGATTGCTCACGATTGGGGTGGTGCGATTGGTTTGTCGGCCATGCATGCTCGCCGAGAACGTTTGGCTGGGATTGGGTTGCTGAACACGGCTGCGTTCCCACCGCCCTACATGCCTCAGCGAATTGCCGCGTGCCGGATGCCGGTGTTGGGCACGCCCGCCGTTCGCGGATTGAATTTGTTCGCACGCGCGGCGGTCACCATGGCCATGTCGCGAACGAAGATGAAACCCGATGTCGCAGCGGGATTGCTGGCTCCCTATGACAACTGGCAGAACCGAGTCGCGATCGATCGGTTTGTCCGTGACATACCTTTGAATGATTCTCATCCCACGATGAAGACGCTGCGGCAGTTGGAGTCCGATCTGCCGGACCTGGCGTCGTTACCCATCTCTTTGATTTGGGGAATGAAGGATTGGTGTTTTCGACCGGAATGTCTGCGACGCTTTGAAGCCGTTTGGCCTGATGCTGAAGTCACGGAATTGGCAACGACCGGTCACTATGTGATCGAAGACTCGCCCGAAGAAACCTTGGCCGCGATTGATTCATTGCTCGCCCGCGTCAAGGAACGCATCGGTGCGGCGTGATCCGTGGCAGTGGATCGCGAACACACTCGGCGGTCCAGCCAATGCGATTCAGTACGCTTGCGTGTTGGAAGCGACCGCGCCGAAAGCGGGCAACGTTCATCCGGTCGCTAAGTTTGATGGTCTCTGCTTTGCAGATTTTGTTTCGGCCGCCGAAATCGCTGCTAGTGAGCTGACCGTGGCTTCATCGGGTTTGGGCGATCGAGTTTATTCGTTGATCGAACAAACACGATGCAAGACAAACACGAACGTCAATCTAGGAATCGCGTTGCTGTTGGGGCCGATCGTGTTGGCGGAAGAACAGCAGCGGCCGGCAAGCTCTTCGTGGACGTTGAATGATTGGCGTGACGCGACAGCAAACGTTCTGTTGAGCATCGACAAAGAGCAAAGTCATCGACTTGGCCAAGCGATCGCGAAAGCGTCGGCCGGTGGCATCGATGGGGACTATCAACCGGAAGACCCATCGCTGGATGTTCAATCGTTGACCGATTCGTTCGACGTGATGTCCGGGATGCGAGCTGCAAAGGATCGCGACTTGATCGCGGCTGAATACGCGAACGGTTTTGAGAGTTTCTTTGCTGATGTTGTGCCGATCGTGGAAGCGTCCGTCCGCGAAACGGGCGATCTGCTATCAGGCATTTCGCTGGCTCATTTGCGATTGCTGGCCGATCGCGGTGACTCTTTGGTCGCGCGGAAGAATGGCCGCGAAACCGAACAGGACGTCCGCCAAAGAGCCAAGCGGTGCTTGGACGATTTTGAACGCACGGGGGGACTCGGCACTGGGGAACTCAAATCGATCAGTGAGTTCGACGCGTATTTGCGGAGCGAAGCTCACCGTTTGAATCCTGGCACGACAGCGGACTTCATTGCCGCTGCCGTCTATGTCTGCTTGCGGATGCGCGGTTGATCTCCGACGTCACTCCTTCGCTTGCAGTTGCTGCTTCAATCGTTGGATTTCGCGTTGCAGCTCTTCCACCGTTGGTGGCTTTGGTTCAGCCGGCAACGATTCCGGTTTTGACACGGGAGCCGGTTTTGCAGGCGGAAGACTTTCAACGCTCGGTGTGAGGGAATCGCTGGGCAACGCCAACGGATCGGCTTCGACCGATGGTTCCGCAGTCGGCTTGGGCGAAGGCAGGGATTCGGCGGGAGCTGGCAACGTGAATGTCGCCTTGGGTTCGGCGTTCGGCGGAGGAAGCTCTTCGCTGGCGGGTGCTTGTGCTGTCGAAGCGTTGCCACCGAGCATCTTGCCAAACATCGATCCCATACCGCCAAGGAAGCCGCTCGAAGGTGCTTCGCCCGCGTCGGAGTTTTCCCCGTTGGTATCCGCTGCCGCGGGAGTTGCATTGGCGATGGCGGAACGCGTGGGCTCGCCGCCTGGGCCGCCCATTTCAATTTGCTTTTGAAGCATCGCGTCACCGCGAATCAAACCAAACTCAATTTCGTCACCGGGTTGAAGAACTGAGATCTCACGAAGCAAGTCGTCCGTTCCACGGATGAGACGACCAGATGCCGAGACGATCCGATCTCCTTCGGCGAGTCCCGAGACTTTGCCCGCGGTCCCATCGGGAACCGACACAATCATGACGCCACGCTGAGGTGTCGCATCGCGAACTTCGATGCCAAGTGAACCGCGCGAACGAGCGAGGGTGGGGCCCGCGTTGTTGGCTGGTGGCGGCAGACGGTTGGTCGCTGGTGCTGCGAGTTGCGGCGCGGGAAACTCGTTGTCTTGCGGACGATTCCTGTTTGCTTCGGAGTCGTCCAAAACACTTCGGCCGGCATCGGGAAGTGTGATCGGTGGTTTGGCTGCGATGCGTTCATTGGCGATCGCCGGAACATTTCCGCGGTACAAACGACCGCCTCGAAACAATTGCATCGCGACGAAAGGTTCTTTTCCTGGTGTCGGCCGGATGTCGTCGAGAGCGGCGACGGCTTCATCGAGCGAACGTGTCCGCGAGTCGCCAATCGATACGATCAAGTCTCCCGGTCGAACACCAGCTTCAACGGCGCGAGAGTCAGATGAAAAGCCATCGACGCGGAGGCCTTGGTATCCGCCGACAACCGCCGGCGAGACTCGCATGCCGAACTCGATGTTCTCAGACGCGATCTCACCACCACGCCCCGTCACGGTGGATTGCCTGCTCGTCGCGGCTGGGGGACGCTGCGTCGCCGGGGCTCGGCGATCGGCGGACGAATTGGTTCTTGGGAACGGTGTGGCCAACGTTCGGTTTCGTCCCGAATTGGCGCGGTTGGTGGTGGCGGGATTCTGGTACGGTGGTTGTTGAAGCGGCGACGGCGGCGGGGTTTGAATGCGATTTCGCAAACGTTCCAACAGACGTTGAGCCGACGCATCCGATGCGTCGATCGCATGAATGCACGAAACCATCGACAGGCAAACGGCCCAGCGAATCCAGTTCGAGCGTCGACGTGATCGAAGCATTTTTATCTCAATTTTAGGACTGAAGGTTCCTTCGACAATTTGCCTCCCGACGGGTGGGAGGGAACGCGGAAGGACGCGGTCAATCGATCATAGAGAGAATGATGGGGAACGCCAACCAATTCGGGTTTGACGAGCCTTCCAACGGCACCCAAGCGACCAATTCTGGTGATGCATCCGACCGGATACCGCTTTTTCGCCCATTTTCTCTGGCCGAGCTTCCCACGCTGCTGCCGCCGGCACTCGCTCAAATCCCGCCGGCTCGAGCGGTGATGGTGACGGACCAGATTCGGTCGGCAATTTCACGCCAAGTCACCGACGACCTAATTTTGCTGATCAGCGAGAGCTCCGACGCGATCGCGATTGTTCTGGGAACACCCAGCAGCGATATGGCGACGGTGCTGCACGCCGGCCCTATCGTTGTCGCGGCGGACCAGCCCGCTCGCATGATCGACCGAGAAACCCAGAATTCACGATTGGCTGATGGGCTTGGCCGGACACTTGGTCAGATTTGCCAGCAGCGGGGAATCAAATTTCTGCAGTGGGCGACCGCTTGGCCGCAGGAAGATTCCGCTTCTGATGCGGATGATCCATCGCTCGCGGAAGGCGACTCCGCTCGGTCCATCCACTCGCCGGGTGTGTGGCCGGAGTGGATGGGATTTTCCAAGGTCGGTGACCTGGAGTATCTCGCCCTCGATTTGACTGACTCGTCTTCTTTTGACTTGTTGGATGCGCCGACCCAATTGCACGCCCGAACCGTCGACGTCGATGACGAAGAGCAAATGAAGGCGATTCGTGCTTTGGTTCAGCTGACATATCAGGGGTCGATGGATTGTCCCTCGCTAGAACAATTTCGGACCGCGGCGGAGATCATGGATGGCTACCAAGGCGTGCCAACCTACGCACCGGATCTTTGGTTCATGTTGTCCGAACGTCCGGGCGACGATCCCATTGGATGCTTGTTGATGGCACGTCACGGCGGCGATTCGGTATCGGTTTTGGAAGTCGTCTACATGGGCGTGGTTCCCGAGGCTCGCGGTCGTGGTTTTTCGCGTGACATCCTTTCGTTGGCGCTTGAGTGCTGTCGTGAGGAGTCCGCTTCGCGAATGATTCTTGCCGTGGATCGAACCAATCGTCCGGCACGCGATGCATACCTGCGTTTGCCGATGCAAACTGTTCTGCGTGAGTCGGTTTGGGCGAGGAATACAACCAGCTGAGAACAGGAAACAAGTGTGCATCGATCTTGAATCCCCTCGCTGGAATGAGGTATCGACGTTCTGCAGAACGTGCCTTCTATTTCCGCTCCGTGCGCTGTCTTGATTCGCTATGACCGAAACCAGTATCTCACCATCCACCATTGCTTCTGAGATGAACTTGGGAGCCACCGATCCTTCCACTCCAAGTTTTGCGGATGCAACGTCGGACTTGGTCAGTCAAATGACCGAAGGCAACTTCGATGGTTTGACGGATTACGCCACCACACATCTCGCACCTGCACTTCTATCAGCGGGTTTGGGTTTGTTTGTCATCTTCATCGGATACTTGGTGGCCAAGTATTTGATGCGAGTCATCAGTCGGCCGGTTTGTCGACGCGTGGATGAAACGCTGGGCAAGTTCGTCGGCAAGATGGTTTTCTACTCGATCATGTTCGCCGTCGTCGGTGGTGTGTTGACAAAGTTGGGTGCACCTCTGGGCGGATTGGCCGCGATGTTGGCCGCGGCAGGCTTTGCCGTCGGTTTGGCGTTCCAAGGAACGCTCAGCAATTTCGCGTCCGGCGTTTTGATGTTGGTGTTTCGGCCGTTCAAAGTCGGTGACGTTGTCAACGCGGCTGGCGTGACAGGCAAGGTTGATGAAATCGATTTGTTCACGACGACGTTGGACACCCCTGACAACCGACGCATCATCGTTCCCAACAGCGCAATCGCGGGTGGAACGATTGAGAACATCAGTCACCATCAACATCGCCGTGTCGAAGTGCCCGTCGGTGTGGACTACTCCGCCGATTTGCAAACCACTCGAACTGCACTTCAAAACGCGGTCGATCAGTTGTCTGCCAATGTGATCCAAGGCGAAAATCGAGGCAGCGCCGTCGTGCTGGCTGGTTTGGGTGACAGTGCCGTGAATTGGAAAGTCCGCATGTGGGTTGCCAGCTCAAATTTTTGGCCGATGACCGAGGCTTTGACAGGCGAAATCAAAACGCAACTGGATGCGGCCGAAATCGGTATCCCGTTCCCTCAAATGGATGTGCACGTGCATCAATTTGCAGACGCAGCTGCAAATGCTGAAAAAGCCGGACGCACTCGGCCGACCCGACGGGGCGCCGATCGCATGGTTGGTTGAGGTTGATGCACCCTTTCGTGGAACGATGAACAAATGGCGAATCCATGATCAGAATCGCCGTCGGCTAGCCCGGCGGTGATGCTGTGAAGTATGCTGAGGCCACCGAGTCAGATCGGTGGCCTTTTTTCGTTAGATGCCGTTCCATCACACCATCAATCGGTACGACCATGTGGCACACCAGCCAAGGCGATCGCACGCTCGAAGGTGCCGAAGCGGAATTGATGCAGCGATTGATTGAGTCGTTGCTCGAAGATCTGCTGATGCAGTTCGATGAAGAATGGCAGCCCGATACGGATTGGTCCTGCGAGACCGGGATCGAACTGTTCGACAATCTGCACAGCGAACAACAGATTGCCTTGTTGCATGACGTTGCGCAGCACTTGTTGGAGCCCACGCCCGAGGGCATGCCGCTCAGCGCCATTGCCGAAGCCACTGTGGCAGCTCTGTTTTCGGAGCTGCACCATCACGTGGAGATGGAAATGGATTTGTCGTTGGACGTCGAAAACGTTTACTGGCGGCAATTGATCCGGGACGCGGCAATTGATTGTCTGGTCCGCGATGACTTGCTGGGCATGGAACGTAAAACGGGCGAAGTCATTCATGTCGACGAGGTGATGCCAACGGAATTCCGGATCCCAGATCTGCACTCGCTAGACACGGCGGCGTGGGATGAATTGATCGAGTCTCTGGCAGATCAAATTCTTTGGGACCGCGACTTTGAGATGGCGTCTTTGTTCTTGGACGAAGACCCACGCCAATCAGCGACACGCCGGGAAGTGATGGGTATCGACGCGAATTATTTTGTTCAGATCCCGCCTGATCCTCGTCCCAGCGAAATGCCTTCGTTGGTGTCGGCGACGCAAGCGTTGATTCGACGCAAACCTCGCTGAACAAGACCTCATCGAACATCTACTTCCGGCCAAAGACTCTGATCCGCTGATGCAACGCACCGCGATTCTATTGACCAATGACGATGGGATTGATGCACCCGGTTTGCTTGCAATGCATCAGGCGATTTCGGAATGGATTCGAATGTCCGACAACGAAGATCGCTATGACCTCACGGTGGTCGCACCCGATCGAGGACGCAGCGAGTGTGGGCACAGCGTGACGACCACCCGAGACTTGGCCGTCACCGAACTGCAATCCCGATGGTTCGCGGTCGACGGAACTCCGGTCGATTGTGTTCGTTCTGCCATGACGGTGCTGTGCCCCAATGCTTCGCTGGTGTTCTCAGGAATCAATGCGGGAGCCAACCTGGGTGTTGATTTGCTGGTCAGCGGAACATTTGCCGCCGCCCGCGAAGCGGCACTGCATGGTGTCCACAGCATGGCGGTTTCGCACTACCGACGTCCGGATGTGCCCAAGACTTGGGATCATACGGGGCGATGGCTCAGGCCTGTTTTGGACTCATTCTTTCGCGAAGTGACGTTGCCCGGCAATTCCGCCGGCGGATTGCCGACAAACGATTCCGAGCATCAACCGGGGCAATTGTGGAACGTCAATTTGCCAGCAATTGATCCGGACACGGATTTGCCGCCGATGTTCGATTGCGAAGTGGAGCGAAAGCCAATGCAGCGAGCTGGGACGCTCAAAGATCCAGCGGAGGTTCCGGATGCGTCTCAATCTGCGACCGGTTCGGAAGCATTGCCCAGGCGAGTGGAACGTCAGCCGATCCAAATCCAATCGGACTTCCATGGACGGCCCCGGTCTTCGGGCACGGACGTTGAGCGATGTTTTTCAGGCAATCTGACGATCAGTCGGATCAGCCCCTATCCCGCTTGAGATACCAAGCGCGCTGGAGATGCGAATCGATTTTCGCAATTTGCGAAACGAAAGATCTCATGCGGCGGACGATTTCCAACCAGCCGCATGTTCACACTGGTCCCTGATTGCACACCTGGTGTGTCGCACCGGCGCAACGTGAAGGCTTGGGACAGCCTCGGCACGTGAAGCATTTGCTTCAAAGATCCAACCAATTCGGTCTCAATCGACGTGGAAAAAGAGCCACGAGGCGAGACGGGAGGGAAGGACGGGACTCAGTGTGAGAGAGCGGCAATCAACGTTCGGCTTGACCAGCGACAGCGATATCGTGGTCAAGCATGGCCGAGTTTGGAGCACCCGCTTTGTCTTTGCTGGCCCGATCCACGCTGTCACGTTGATCCAATTCGCCACGCACGATCGAAACTTCTCGAGGAGCTTCGATGCCGATTGCGACACGATTGCCAGCGATTCGGTTGACCGTGATCACGATGTTGTCACCGATGACCAGCTTTTCGCCTTCTTTTCGACTAAGTACCAACATTTCTGAATCCTTTCCCTGCGGGATGCTTTTGCGTTTTGAAAATCGTTTCAAGCGTTGGTTTTCGAGTTCAACGTCTCAGACATGAGAGGGTTGTTCTCGTTTCACTTTGCAACACGGGGGCGATGCCCTCGTGAGGAAACTTTAATGAGCAAGATCTGCGCCATAAGGTTCACCTAAACTTCCAAATCCTCTTAAATCGTTCGCGTATGCTCAAAAAACACATTCTAAGCGGAAAATGGCTACATTCGCAAATCGATTTGATTTCAAACTTGGTTTGGATCGATGACAGTTTGTTCCAACCAGCTCGCGTTCAACTCATTTCAAAACGAGAGGCCGTCTCACCCTGAGACAACTGTTTCTCTCGTCCACACAAGTAGTATCAGCTAGGAGCGTGACACGTTTGGTCACGCATTGAGATGAGCCCGGACTTTTGTGGTGTCAGGCCCAGAAATCACGCCTTTTTCGGTGATCAACGCTGTCACCAATTCCACCGGCGTCACATCGAATGCGGGATTCACGACCGCGACCCCCTCCGGAGTCTGGCGAGGTGAATCGGTCCCGCACGGATACGAAACCTCGTCCGCATTGCGTTGCTCGATCGGAATCAAATCGCCCGATTCGAGTTCGGCATCAAACGTGTTTGTCGGCGCCGCGACGTAGAACGGAATGTTGTGGTATTTGGCCAGCACCGCCAGCGGGTAGGTTCCGATCTTGTTAGCGACGTCTCCATTGGCCGCGATTCGGTCGGCTCCCACGATGACGGCGTCGACTCGGCCTTGCCGCATCAAACTGCCGGACATGGAGTCCGTGCAGACGGTGACCGGGATCCCGGCTTGGTGAAGTTCCCAGGCCGTCAGACGGGCTCCCTGAAGAAGCGGCCGCGTTTCATCGGCAAACACCTCCAGCGTGTGGCCGGACTCGTGCAAGTGGTACATCGGTGCCAGGGCCGTTCCCCACATCGAAGTTGCCAGCGATCCGGCGTTGCAGTGGGTCATGACGCTTTTGCAATCAGCCAATAGCGTCGCGCCATTTCGGCCGATGGATCGACACATTTGCCGATCATCATCATGAATGCGAATGGCTTCGGTCACCAATTGCTCGCGAAGCTCGGCGACTTCCCCGGAGAATCCATCGACGATGGCTCGCATGCGATCGAGGGCCCAGAAGAGATTGACCGCCGTTGGTCGGCTGGTCGCCAAATGATCGATCGTTTGCCGATACCGAGCCTGCGCTTCAGGAAGGCTCGCGCTTGCATCGGCATCATCCGGAGTCAGGGTGACCCCGTACGCGGCGGCGATGCCGATGGCGGGTGCACCGCGAACGACCAAACGTTGAATCGCATCGTGCGTTTGGTCGATGGTTGTGCAAACCAAACGCGTTAGCGTTCCAGGCAACTTGGTTTGATCCAGCAGATCCAGTTCTGCTGGCCGCCCATCGTGGGCGGCGTGATATCGAATCGTTTCAGCTTCGTTCACATCAGGGACCGTTGCGAGAGGTTTGGAAAATCAAACGTCAGCCGCACTGGGAACGACAAACCCGTCGCGATACTCGCGAGTTTCCATCGCTTTGGCTTCGTCGTTGTCGACAAAGCTTTCCGACTCGGGATCAAACTTGAGCACGGGGCCGAGCGAGAGCTGCTCTTTTTCAGGATTAACGTTGTTGTCCCGAAGGTGCTGAAGCGTTCGATCGAGCGTGGCTTGATCGTCATCCAGAGACGAAATATTCGCGAGTGACTCGGAGATCGTTTTGGGATCGACCCGGTTTTCTTGACCAACGTAGTACGAAATGTTGCCCAGGTGAGCGACCGCAGCCGACAGGTGACCGCAGCGCGCATCCGCATGAAGCGTGGAGGCATCGCGAGACTGTACCGCATCGAGGAAGTTCGCAAAGTGGGCGTCACCGACGTTGGATGTCGTCTTGAATTCACGCACCAATTTGCGTTCTTTATCGAACACGGCACAACGGCTGTAGCTGGGACCTTGCACGAGATAGCCGTCTTCGCCGTAGAAGATGACGCCGATCTTGTTGCCTTTGCTGTAGCCGAACAGCTCGTTGATTTCTTGGTCGGCCGACTCGTCAACGCTGAGGCCGCGAGTTTCAAACACGATCGTTTTATCACCGTAATCGTAAATCGAAACTTGAGTGTTGGCGGTGTCGCCAGCATCGACGTAGTCGGGGTCTTTGCGTTCCGCTTTGTAACCCAAACGGCCGGCGTAGCTCAGCACCGCGTTGGGGTGCCGATCAAGACCCAATCCCCAACGTGCGACGTCGGTTTGGTGAGGACCTTGGTTGCCCGAGTCGCCATTGCCGTAGTGACGTTGCCAGTGCCAGTCATAATGGAATCGCTGACGCGTCAGCTTGGGATCGGTGTAGGTGGCCGGTCCGCTCCACTGATTGAAGTCGACGCCTGCGGGAATTTCATAGTCACCCAATGGGCCGATCGACTTGCGTCGTTTGTAGCACAGGCCGCGAGCAAGCTTGACTTCGCCGATTCCACCATCAGCGAGGAACTGCATGCCTTCGCGAATGCCGGAGCTGCTACGGCACTGGGTACCGGTTTGGAACATGCGGCCATACTTGGCTGCTGCGGCGACGAGGGCACGGCCTTCGTGAATGTTGTGGCTGATCGGTTTTTCGATGTAGACGTCTTTGCCCGCCTGCATCGCTTCGACACCCATCAACGCGTGCCAGTGATTGGGCGTGGCGCTGGTCAGAATCTGCACATCGTCCATGTCCAAGGCTTCGCGAAAGTCCTTGACGACTTTGGGGCGAAGTCCTTGCAGGTCAGCGACCTTGTCAGCGCGGCTGTTGCCAACTTTTTCATCGATGTCGACCAACACTCGGATTTCGGTGCGGGGGTCTTTGTCGAATCCGCGAATGTGCTCTCCGCCGCGGCTGTTGACGCCACAAATTGCCACGCCAAGTTTTTCGTTGGGCGACGTGGCTTGGGCGGAAGCGGATCGGCTGGTGTGAACACCAATGGCCGCCCCGACCGCGATTCCGGTCGCGGTGAACTGACGACGACTGATTCGCGAGTCACGGGTGGAGGAGGCTGGGGCAGATTTCATGGCGGGCCTATGGAAAGGAGAGGAAGGTGGGACAACGGGGAAGCATGCACATTATGCACGCTTCGTGCGGCGTATTCATCCACCTTGTGCCGTCAAAGTTCCAAGACTCGCAATTTTACGCTCCGGCTAAGGAATCTCGTCGATCAGGCCGATTCGGAGGCGAAGCCCGGATTTCCTCAAGTGTCGCTGGCCTGCGATCCATCACTTCGACTGCAGGAACTGGTTGAGTCCTTCGAGGTCGTCCGTGTTGATCAGGTCGACTCCGGCTTCGTGCAGGACCTCCCAGGCGGATTCGTGGTCAGGCGTGGCCCAGAACCGAATCCGGCGATTTTTCTGGTGGGCTTGTTTTAGGATCTGGCTCAGTTTTTCTCGGTCGGCCGCGGGCAATTCCCCTTTGCCTCGCCACTGGAAATTGCGGCCCCAGTGATCGCTAATCAAAGGCATCAGGTCGGCTGAGTAGTCGCTCTCCAAATCGCTGAGTCGCCCGTCCACGCCAACAAACCGCGGTAAGTCCGACTGGACCAATTCAATGGGACGGTTGCCGCTGATGATGGCCGTGACCCCGCGACGGTGCACGCCATCGGAATCAACATGCGTGAACACATCGTCGTACTTCGAAAGCAGTTGATTGAGCGCCCGGTAGGTGGACTCTCCTTCGGATTTCAGGTCGATCAACAGCGTGACGGGGTGGCCATCGCCTTCGACGCTTTGGAAAGAGTCCGAGGAATCATTCGCGTGGGATTGCATCCGCTGACGCAGCGGATCGAGGTACAACGCTTTTAACGTTCGATCGGCGGAGAGTTCTGCAGTGGAGTGTGCGACCCAGAGGTCACCATCGACCAAAAAGATATCTGCTTCGATGCTGCGGAATCCGTTGTCGAGGGCGTCCAGCAGCGGACGCTCATGCAAGTAGTCGTTGTGCGCGTGAGCTTTGGGATGCGACGGACGAACCGTTGAGTTCGACGCGGGCGTTTGGGCCAAGCACTTGGTGGTGGCAAGGCTGACGAAGCAGGCCGCGATGCAGAATGGAACAGCAGCGGAGACGCTTGTTCGGCGTCGCAATGGCGATCGAATGTTCACGTGGGGCTCGTGATGAATGCAAGGATCTGGAATGTAAGTTCAGACCCAGGATTCTAGCTGCTTTGCGAGCCAACGTTGTGAGCCAGCGTTGGTAGTGTCATTCTTCGTGAAGGCTTCGTGGCAATGTATCCATTCGTTGGAATGAGAATC
>TARA_R110002073_G_scaffold2818_2_pt1 | contig 27378 bp, 20 predicted proteins | sample TARA_R110002073 | Tara Oceans TARA_R110002073 (sample SAMEA4397174) | marine metagenome | biome: Polar Biome; feature: [DCM] deep chlorophyll maximum layer (ENVO:01000326); material: water (ENVO:00002006), including particulate matter (ENVO:01000060) such as... | depth 40 m | reverse complement strand
GGTCATGCAGCGGACTGCAACTCCGTTAACGCCGGTTCGATTCCGACCCCAGCCTCCATTTAAAAATCAGTAATATCAAAATAGTTAAGGCGCCTAAGGCGCTTTTTTTATGTCTGCTATTTGAGGTTTAACGATGATGAATACACCTCAACTATTTGCTGATAGCTTAGCCTGGACGTTGCTTATCCGTTGAGCTTAGTGAAAGATTTGATTGTACTGATTAACAGCAGACTGTTGGGTTATTTGAAAAGCGAGTTTATGAGAAGTGTTCAGATATTTCTGGGACAACAAGAGACGTTAAAATAATCAGTAGTATTCATAATCTTTTGTGTCTCAATTGTTCCTGGATACTTATTGAAACGGTTAAACGACCAGAAACTTGAAGATGGCAATTAACCACTTTATCCTTGTAGGTAAAGCTGTTTGGTGAAATTCGTTTGCCCTCAGTAGCAACAGAAATCAAGACCAGTTGGTAATTAGTGCCTATCTCACTGATTGATGTTGTTAACTGAAAACCTCATTTTAAGCTGGCTGGACTTCAATATTCACTAAGTGATTTTAACCGGCTTAGTCTGCTTTACCTAAAACCTGTTCCTGCGAGAAAATAGTGTTTCCTGATCTTCGTACGATTGTCCTTGTTTTGGTTGTCACCAACTGTATCGCGGCAATCGCCTTATTCCTGTTTTATCGTCTGATAAAAGAGATAAATGGATTGCAGTATGCAGCGCTTGGAGGTGGTAGTCAGGCGTTGGGCTCCGTTTTCTTACTACTCAGAGACAGCATCGATCCGATGTTGTCGATCATGGTGAGTAATACCTTTTTTTTTCTGTCATTTCTTTTTTATTATCAGGCTGTCAGATTGCTGACAGATTTAAAAACGAGTTGGGTTATTCCATCAACACTAATTGTTATTCTGTCCCCGCTTTTTATGTTGTTCCCGGGCAATGAAAACCTTGGCGAACGTATCATCGTCTCGTCGTTGGGACTTGGCATATTAGGCATGATGTGTGGTTGGGTGTTAGGCAAAAATGCCATTGATTTGCCGGGCAGAAAAGGCTTGTCATTGATGTTTTTTTTATTCAGTGCAATAAGTCTTTGGCGTATTCCGAATATGTTGATTACCCCGATTGGGGAAGTGGGATTTTTAGACTTCAATGCAGGTTATATGATTTTTCTGTGGGGGATCATAAACAGTATCGTCACAACCATCGGTCTTATCATATTAGCGTCAGAAAAGTTACAGCAGCAATTAAGAGCAAAGGTCGAGCAGGTCAGTTATGCACGTGATATTGCCAATCGTTCGCTTCAGGAGCAGCAGCATTTCATGACGATGCTGTCGCACGAGTTTAAAGCACCGATTGGTGCAATCAAAGCCAATGCCGATGCTGCATTGCTGCTAGCAACACCACATACCAGCATTGTTGAAGAGAGCTTGTCACGAATCAAAAATGTCTCCGAGCGACTTAATTCACTGGTGGAGCGATGCCTTGATGATGAATGGATGGCGCATTCAATCGAAAACAATCAGGTCAGTTTAGAACCTGTTTCTCTGACGCAAATTCTCAGAAATGTATCTGATGAATTTAATGTGCCATTTCAGTCCACAGTTAATACTGATGCGATGGTCAAAGGCGAGCCCATTTTTCTCCCGGTTTTATTTGCCAATCTGATTGCCAACGGTTTACGTCATACGGCACATATTGAGTCAGTGCAAGTGAATTTGCTGCAGCAGGACAATGATTATCTGGTTCGGGTGATGGATGATGGTGACGGTATTGATGAACAACAGCGACATTATATTTTTGATAAATATTACCGTGCTGATAACGGTCACTCGGCAGGGGGCTCAGGATTAGGATTGTTTTTTGTCAAAAAGATTACTGAAATGCATGATGGCGAAGTCACAGTGAACTGTGATGATGGGGTGACCACGTTTACTGTGCGGTTAGCAAAATCAGAGGTGAACAATGGCTAAGCCCAGAGTTGTAATAGTGGATGATGATGCAGATTTTCGGGCACCAATCAAGGCCGTGTTGATCAATGAAGGCATTATGGTTGAAGAAGCAGAATCTGCATCTCAGCTGAGTCAAGTATTAGAGTCATTTCAACCCGATATGGTATTGCTGGATGTTAATTTGCCGGATGACAGTGGTTTCAATGTTGCCCGCCATTTAAAACAAAACACTTATGTGGATGTGGTCATGCTGTCTTCAATGGGGGAAGTAGAACACCGGGTCAGTGGTCTTAACTCAGGTGCGGATTATTACTTACCTAAACCAGTCGATATGCGCGAATTATTAGCCGTTATTCATAACCGTTTTACAACACAAATGGCGAATCCTGTTAGAAAGTCTGGACGCTGGACACTGGATGCAGCGGGGTGGCTATTAATCACACCTGATGATCAGCAACATCCTTTAAACAGTAGCGAGTTTGCACTGTTAAATGAACTTGCCAAGCAGTCTCAACTGAGCAAGCCGTCAACCCGTGAAGCCTTATACACAGCGATAGGTAAGCCTAATTATTCCCCCGAAAGCCGAAGTCTCGACTTGCATATGTCTCGCCTGCGTCAGCGCCTGAGTACTGACCAATTTCCTTTCCCGATAAAAACGGTGCGTAATGTTGGCTATGAGCTGACCGAAACCATAACCATTCTGTAGTCCTCATCCCCCGGATTTACTGATACAAATTGATACAAAAATAAGCTTAGAAAATACCCGCCTGTTCAGTATGGTTTATCAATGCAAACAGAACCCCTGCAGTGAAATAAACACTGCAGGATTTCATGTTTATTGATGAAACAGACGTTACAGGAACTCTCATGAACCGGGTATATCGTATTGTATGGAACGCCAGCCGTCAGGCCTGGATGGTCGCTGCTGAACTGACACGGGGCAAAACCAAAAGTCAGATTGGCCGTAAAAAAAAGTTGCTAAAAATGATTAGCGGCAGTTTAGTCGTCTCGACCAGTTTGTTATTTACTGGTAATGCTTTGGCTGCTCCAAATGAATACATTTGGGATGTTCAAGATGGTTCCTGGACCACGGGATCCAACTGGCGTGATGGTATCGCTCCAGATAATTTAGTCAGCAATAGCGAAGTTATTATTGATAATAATGGCGAAGCAACGATCAGTAATGACATTATTGATCTGCAAATGGGCGAGAATAATCTGATTGTTGGGAAAGGTGGGTTACGAGAGGGGTCACTCGTTATTCAAAATTCAGGACAACTTAGAATCGATAACCTTTCTATAGGAGAACTCTCCTCATCACAAGGCTCGGTGCTTGTTACCAACAACGCTTCGCTTGAAATCCTCTCCAATCACTATAGTGTTGATAGTGGAACGCTGACTGTTGGTAATCAGGGAGACGCGATACTTACCTTAAATAAAGGTGGTCTCGTCGCTGCGGAATTCATAGAAATTGCTAAAGAAGTTAATTCCACAGCCACAATCAATATCGGTGCGGCTCAAGGTGAGATAGCTGTCGCGGCAGGGAGGTTGTATGGCAATAAGATATCTTTTGGGCAGGGTAATGGAACCTTAGTTTTTAATCATACGGATGAAGATTTTAGTTTTAATTCACTGGTCTCTGGCACGGGTAATATTGAATTCTATAGCGGTACAACCAGATTTAAATACAGCAATCACCAGTTTTTTAATGGGGATATTCAGCATAAGGGAGGCGTGCTGGCTATCGATTCTAATAATAGCCTGGACTTGGGCGATGCAGATTATAATAATTTAGCCAATTACACCCAGTCCGCCGATGCTACGTTACGGCTTGGGGTAGCAAGCATGGATAACTATGCCAAGTTGAATGTATCCGGTACAGCGAATTTTGCCAAGGATACAGGGTTGGATATCAATGTTGTTGATGCACCCACTTTGACCAATGGCGGCACGTTAACTAGCGTGATTAGCGCGGGCACCCTTAATGCCTCAACTTTTACCATGACGGATAACTCCGCCTTATATGATTTCACATATGCTATTGACGGCAATGTGGTGAACCTGAAGGTTATTAGCTCAGATTCAGAGGGCAATGGCGTTCTTGACAGCGTTAACCGCCAAGGGTTTACATCGGGAAGAGGCGCCGCTAAGGTGCTGGATAGTTTTGTGAACAGTGGCATTACCGGTAATGATATTGACAAAGTCACTACCGCCCTAGGAAAGCTGTCATCAAAACAAGTTAGTGACGCTGTCGCTGAAACCCTACCATTATTAGTAGCAGGTACCACTGGACTGGCTTCGAACACCATGCGCGGCACCAACCGGGTGATCCAAAGCCGACAGGCCAGTAACCGTGGCTTATCCTCTGGTGATGAGTTCCTGGTGGATAAAGCGGTGTGGTTAAAACCGGTGGGTAGCTGGAGTCGTCAACAAGAGCGTAATGGCGTGAGTGGTTACGATGCCGACAGTTACGGGTTTGTTGGGGGTATTGATGGTGAAATAACCCCTTCCAGTCGGTTAGGGTTTGCCCTGTCATATATGAATACCGATGTTGATGGCAATGGTTCGGCCTCAGGCAACAGCGCCGACATTGATGCCTATCAGCTTATCGCCTACGGCAGCCATGATTTGACGCAATTTGAAAATGTCGAAGTCAGCTGGCAAGCCGATGTGGGCCTTAATAAAAATGATAGCAAACGTTACATTGGTTTTATGAACCGTAAAGCAACCGCTGATTATGATAGTTACGCAGCTCATGTTGGTGCGGGCATAGGCAAGCGTTTTCAATTAACTGAGCAAAGTTTGATTATGCCGAGCCTGCGTGCTGACTATGCTTACATTAAAGATGAAAGCTATACCGAAAAAGGTGCCGGGGCGTTAAACCTGGATGTGGATAGTGTCAATGCCGAAGAACTGATTCTAATGGCTCAGGTGGAAGCTAACCATCAGTGGAATGAGAAAACTTCTTTATCGACCACGCTTGGCGTTGGTTATGATGTGATTAACGACGATACCAGTTTGACCGCTTCTTACACCGGTGGTGGGGCTGCGTTTACCACCGAGGGGATGGATCCATCACCCTGGTTAGCGCGGGCAGGTGTTGGAGCAACCATGTCATTGAATGATATGACCGAGCTGACAGCCAGCTATGATTTGGAGGGACGTGAAGACTTTCTGAATCAAACTGCATCAGTAAATATGCGCTGGCGTTTTTAACACGGGCGCTTTGGTTCAAGTTCAGAAAAGCCTCAGTGGTTAACCATTGGGGCTTTTTTGTGGCGCAATGGCATGTTAAATATGACGTTCAGTGTATTAAGGATGGGCCAGGTGAAGTCGTTTGGTAAATCGTTTCCTAACTATATTATTTTTTTCCTGCTGATCACAGGCTGCACTCATCTGCCATCTATTCAGGAACGCCTTGAGAATGTTACAAAGCTTGCTGAAGACGCAGGCTGGACTTCTGAAACCATACCCACTTCCTATTTCGATCTTCAGGCTTTTTTGCCTGCACAGCGTTTGAAACATAAGCGTTTAACAATATTAATTGAAGGCGATGGCTTAGCCTGGATTTCACCATCAAAACCTTCCTCTGACCCTACACCGCTCAACCCTGTTTCACTGAAGTTGGCCTTAGCGTATAAACCTGATCATGCTGTGGCTTACCTTGGCCGACCCTGCCAATTCACATCACACAATGAAGCGCAGTGCACACAAAAATACTGGACCTCACACCGATTTTCAGAAGAAGTCATTATCGCCACTGATGAGGCGATCACAGCGCTTAAAACAATGACGGGAGCTTCTGAAGTTCAGCTAATGGGCTATTCTGGTGGTGGAGCTGTTGCGGCGTTAGTGGCAAGTCGGCGTGTGGATGTGGCACGTCTCGTCACGTTTGCAGGCAATATGGATACAACAGCCTGGACAGAACTGCATCAAATTTCACCATTATCAGGATCGCTCAACCCCGCAGACGTGGTAACAGAGCTTCAAGCTATACCGCAGGTTCATTATGTAGGTGGACATGACCGCGTAATCCCTGCCGAAATTGTTGAAAGTTTTCATCGTTTATTACACCCGAAAACGAATAGTCAGATCATTATTATCCCCGAGGCCGATCATCGCTGCTGCTGGCAACAGGTCATCAGAGAAATGAAATAAGCTTGTTAATCAATGATGATAATCAGCACTATCAATGTAAGTCTATATTTACCCGTCCAGCAAAAGTCCCTAATAGCGTCTAAACCTCAAAAGCTCTCCCGGTTGAAATCATTTGTTCTTGGCGGGTAAACGTTGGTATCTATTAAATTTTGCAGATTTCACTCCTATGCGATTAACAAGTAAACGTTTTTATAGTACTTCTTAAGATAAGGTGATGTTCTTAAACTAAACTGGTTCGTTATTAGTCATACAGGCATACTGCGGTTCTGTTTTTTATTATTTTGTTGGAGACAACAGTGTTCAGAAAAAAAATCATTTATGTGCCTCTCCTGATATTAGCCATTGCGTTGGGTGGCGCCCATGCGGTTGCTAATAATGAGGCAAATCAGGCAGCTCAGGCGTTAGTAGATGAGCTGGTCGCTAAAATTAACCAGAATGGCGTTGAAGTTGAAGTCGGGGAGGTTGTTGCCAACCCTTATACCAAAGACATTACGGTAAATGATGTGTTAATCACAGATGATGCTGATCGTAAACATCAAATAGGCTTACTGACGATAAGTGATATTGAGTTGAATCAGGCGCAGGATTTTATTTATGCGATGGATATTTCAACAGAGGATGCTTTGTTTACTGTAACCGGTGGTGATGGCACGGAAGAACAGGAACAGTCTTTGGTTGAAGCATTGCGAAACCTGGGTATTCAAGAAGACAAAATTGGTCACAATCAGCATCTGGCTTACCGCTATCATCCTGTTGAACGCCAACTGACGCTGAGTTTGCAGAATCAGTTTTATAATCCCGAGTTAACCGAAAAAGATGCGGCCCAGCTGTTTTCGATGAATTTACATACCAACTTTAGTCAGATCCCTGATCTGGAAAGTCAAATGAGACGGTTAAGAAATAATGAGGATATGTCGGCTGTCACAGCAGAATGGATGCAGACAGGGTTGATAACAGCTGTTATGGAGTTTGAAGATGCAGGTGCGTGGCAGCCTTTAGTAGAGCAAGGTGCTGAAAGTGCAGGTATGACTACAGAAGAATATAAAGCCGGCTTGAAACTGCAGATTCAGCAACAGTTTTCAGCTTTACAGGCGCTTTCACCTGAATTAAGAACCCAGTTGATAGAAGCCAGCAGCCAGTTTATTGATAGTGATACACCACAAGTCGAGCTGGATATAAACTCGAAAAGTCCAGAAGGTGCTGGAATATTTCTGGTTTTTATGGCGACGATGATGTCACCAAACGCACTGGAAAATTATTTTGATATTCAGGTAGCAGCCGAATAGGTCAGGCTTATATACACGTTTAGCTGAAAGATGCCCAATAACCTGTTTTTCTGGTGTTTCACGGATAACTGCAGGAACTGTTCCTCAATCTTTCCTGGCCTATTGTTATCAGCAAAACAGGCTCTTTATAATGAGAATGGTTGTTATTAAAGCCCAAGATCAGCTTCATTCACTGGAAATTAGCTGTTAGCTATGCATGAAGCGTATGGACTATCCATTTGTAATTTTTTGCCTTTAAATTTATCCAGGCAATATAGAACGGATGAGCATTAATGATTAATCAGGTTTAACGCATATTAAACCAACTTAATTTTTCAGCTGATAAAGTTGATGCGAAGTTGAGAAGGCAATGTTGCCGGAATTATTGGGAGATCAAGATGAAAAAAAATCGTTTGTTAGTTGCTGTGGGATTGTTGGCTTTATTTCCATTCACAGCATTTGCCGATGAATGTGATTTGGTCATCGAAGCTACTGACCAGATGAGTTTCAGTAAAAAGAAAATGTCAGTTCCTGCCAGTTGTGAAACAGTCAAAGTCACGCTTAAACATACAGGGTCACTGGCTAAGGATATGATGGGCCATAACTGGGTTTTGACTAAGAAAGACGATATGCAGGCAATCGTGAGAGAAGGCGCTGCTGCGGGGCTGGATAATAATTATCTGCCGGAAGGTGATGATCGTATTATTGCCGCGACGGAAGTCATTGGTGGTGGCGAATCGGCGCAAGTTGAGTTTTCTACTGAAGGACTTGCTGATGAAAAACTGACTTTCTTCTGCTCATTCCCTGGGCATAGCGGAATGATGAACGGTCGTTTCAATATCAAATAAGTTCACCTGAAATCCTCCCTCCAGCTTGGGTCTGTTATTCGTTAAGAGTCACCACTGCTGGAGGGAGGATTTTTATTTATATCATTCGTACAGTGACGGGTCGACATCTGGCAAAGCTTCGAATTGAGGCCTGGCAAAATAATAACCCTGAAATAAAGCTACGCCTTGATCGCGTATAAATTGAAACTCTTCTATCGTTTCTACACCCTCAGCAATGACTCTTATCTCCAAATCATTACAGGTCATAATGATTGAGCGGACAATTGATTGTCTGACTTTATCTTTATTAATACCTCGAATCAGTGCCATATCGAGTTTGATAATGTCTGGCTGCCAGTCGGCGAGCAAATTTAAGCCGGCATAACCGGAGCCAAAATCATCAATTGCTGTAGTGAAATTATGCCGTTTATATTCATCAAAAATATTTTTCAGATGATTATTATCAGTGACCTTTTCCACTTCGGTGACTTCAAACATTAAATTTTTGGTGGGAAAGTCCATTACATCAGCCGCTTCCAAGGTAGCTCTAATACAGGTTTCCGGACGATAAACGGCATTAGGAAAGAAATTAATGCTAAGCATGCCTTGTAAATCAAGTTGTTTGGCCAGTTGGATGGCTTTCACCCTAATTGTCTGATCAAAGGAATAACGATTGGTATCATTCAATTTGTCCAGAATGGTATAAGCCGGCTCATTATTTATGCCACGAACCAGTGCCTCGTAACCAAAAATCTTTTTTTCCTGAATGTTAACAATTGGCTGAAAAGCCATTGAAAAGCTGAAATCCAATCCACCACCTTCTAAACATTTATTACAACCTAAAGGTTTGAAATCGGGTAGTTGCTTTGTCATTTGATACTCTTTCTTTGTTTTGTTTATCTTTGGATAGTCATCTGTCATCAGATAAAAATCGTCTGATCAGTTTTCTTTATCGGGTTGTTCAAATAATGTTTTAGCTGATAGGCAAATTTGTCAGCATTATCATTCGATAACTTTTCTGGTAGCTCTTGCCTCAGCCGGCGCATATCACCCTGACTGATATCAATGTATCCCATTGCCCAATTATTAAAAATGTATTTATTGCTGAGGCATATATTAATTAGTTTACAGTCATGATGCCGTTCATCATCAAGGATTTTTTTATAGAGAGCGATAACAGCTGTTTCGGGTCCTTCGAGCACCTGAATAAAATCGAAATGGTTATAACATAAGATGCCGTGAATCTGGATGCGCTGATTATTTTCACGACTCTGATGTAACAATCTCGTTAAATCCACATCGGATAAGCGATTATGGGTTTTACTGGTATACAAAATTCTCAATAAGCTTTTCGACAAAATACCGCATCCTGTTATCCAATAAGAACAAGCTGGTATATCTCCTCGTCTTGTTTCAGATTAGTCTATGTCAGAGACTGCACGACAACAAGCTTAAACATGCATCTAACAGACCTGTATCACTTTTCTTGATAAGCGTTCTGTTTCTGCTGAATTCAACACCTGATGAATTCTGTCATATTAATCAATCTGGACAGTTAATCTTGGGGCAATTGTTATGGGTCAGCGGTTCCAGCAGTAACATCTCCTGAAACGTGGACTGGATGTTTTTGTCATCAGGTGCCAAGCGTGTCGCACAAGATGCAGAAGCTAACGCAGTTTGATGGCAACCAATGTCTTTCAGGCTATAGGACCGGTTATTCCAAAGAGCAGCGTCGTATGGGAATTGTTCGGTTAATTGAGCATAGACAGTATCAGACTTATCAAAACGCTCCTGCTGATAATACAAATTGGCAAGCGCGATTCCAGGCTGCTGAAGTTCAGTCCAATGCTCCCTCGCGGCTATATAGGCTTGTTCTGCTGTTTTATACTGTCCGGTCTTTTCAGCATCGTAGGCAGTTTGTAACCATGTCGGCATGTTCGCTGTAGCAGGGATTTGTTCAGGCCTGACAATGACCAGCGCCCAATGACCGGTGCGGGCCCAGGTACGTTCAAAAGTTTTTAATGTTGTTTGCCATCGTTTGGTTTCACCAGAACGTAGAATGAGTTCCTGTGAGTTGATATCAAAACCTATCACCACGGCGTAATGCCAGAAGGGTTTCCAGTTATAGCCAAGGTTCTGCATCACTAAAATGGGATTGCCATTCGCTACTTCAGTCAATAAATCGTCCATCTTTGGAGCCAATGGGTAGGGCATCAAGCCTTGTTTTCGAGTAGCCGCAACCATTTCTATTTGCAGGCTGCCTTTTTTCTGTGGAATATAGACCTGTTCAGTTAATTGATCAGGTTTGATATCGACGCCACGATATTGCATCACGGTTGCTAAAGCAGCGGGGCCACACTGATATTGGTTCTGAGGATAAAAAGGCACATCCTTGAGCTCGGCCTGCTCTGGCTCGAATGACTGTTGATTCAGGAGATTTGTCTGAGGTGTATGACTGCAAGCGGTCACCAATAAGACAATGACTATTAAAACACCCAGCCGAAGCTGGGTGTAGGTAGAACGTTTTTCTGTTTGCATAAACTTAAATCAGATTAACGAACCGGTCTGACAAATGGGAAAATGTCGGTTGCACCGATAGCGTCGGTAATCACAAACACAACAAAGATAAGCACTATTGCACCGAGTATCCCGCCCGCTGGCATGTCATTTATTTGCTCATTTAACTGAGCAATTTCAAAATCAGTCATGCTGTTGACACGTTCCTGAACGTTGTCAGGAGCGACTCCCATTGATAATAGTTGTTGCTGAACATCGTCACGTTCCAGCATTGACGACAATTGCTCGCGATCATATGCAGATTGTTGTGATTGAATAATATCAGGCGTGCTGATCATTGCTGCCTGCACCGGTAAGGTGATGCTTCCGAAAAAGCCAAGCAAAGCAATCCACGCAAATACTTTTTGTTTCATACATCCCTCCGTTAATTTTATAAAAGCCAAGAACTGACCAAAGCTCAGCTTACCATGAGTCTGTTGATAAGAACTATATATATGCACCTCTATTAACTTCAAGTATCCAAATAAGGTTATTGGGTAATGTGATGAATTACCTTCGTTTTTGGCTATTTGTTAAGTAGAGTTTCTTTATCTTTTGCTTGATGGCAAACTTAAACAAATAATATCAGAGTCAATTTTTTGCTGGTCATTGGCTGAAACGTATATTTATTCCCTGAATAATGAATTCGTTTATTTCACTTATGCGATATTAATGGAGCTGGTTATTCGCACTAATCAAAGCTTATTGCTTAAACCTTTTACCTTGGTAACGTCTTTTGTGGCGTTTTTGTTTGGTTTGGTTTTAACCTTTTTCGTTGCAGGGAAAATGGCTGAGACAGAGTCTGTTAGGTTAGAGGCGGCTTATAACGTCACCTTTAATCAAGCCGTCGATGCCGTCGTTGGAAAAATAAATGCCTACGAGGAAATGTTACGGGCAACCCAGGGCTTGTTTTATGTATCTCCAGATTTATCTCGTGAGGATTTTGCCAATTTTTATCAGAGCTTGAAACTGGAAGAAAATTATCCGGGTATTCAGGGACTGGGTTATGTGGTTGCGCTCTCTCCAGAACAAAAACAGACGCATATTAATGCTGTAAGACAATCCGGGATGATGAGCTATGATATTTATCCGAAAGGAGTGCGGGATAAATATACCTCAAACCTTTACATCGAACCTGTGACCAAAAAAAATATGCGGGCTTTAGGTTTTGATATGTATGCCGACAACACTCGTAGGGAAGCCATGGATCAAGCGGTCAATACCGGCAAGGCAAGCATTACCGAAAAGGTATTTTTAAAACAGGATGGCTCAGACTCGACCATCAATGGTTTATTGATGTATCTGCCGGTGTACATCGACGCAAGTGAATCAGATGTGGCAATTGATCAGCGAACTATTCATTCTGGCTGGGTCTATGCGGTATTTCGTATTGATGATGTATTGCAGGATGTGTTGGACACACATAAGAATGTCGGCTTGCTGAATATATATGATGATGGGGCCGATAAAACCGAAAGTCTGTTATTTTCTTTGCCCGGAATTGCTTCCGAAGATTCATTCAGTTTACAAAAAAGTTACGAGGTTGGTGGCCGGATATGGTCATTTGTTGGGCAACCAGATCGGGAGTTTGCTCATTCGATTGTGCGAAACAATACATGGATAACCTGGATAATCGGTATCGTTATTTCTCTGTTGTTTGCACTGGTGATTGCGGCCATTGCAAAAAGCCGGGTAAACGCCATTCGCATTGCTTCTCAAATGACCAAATCCTATCGGCAGAATGCACGGAGACTGGCGCTGGCAACAGAGGCGGCTGAAATTGCAATCTGGGAATGGGATGTGGAAACAAATATCATTATGTTCGACAGCATGGCGAGCACGGTATTTGGTTTTACAAACTCAACTGAGCATATGGATTACACGGAATTTGAAAAATTGATCCATGATGCGGACCTGTTGCCTTTCCGAGTGGCTGTAGAACAGTCAATTAAACAGCATAAATCCTTTGAAATTCGTTCTAGAATACTTCATGGTTCCGAGATTCGAATGATACATACTTCAGCCGAACTATATTTCAACGATGCTGGACAGCTGCTTTCTCTGGTTGGTGTCAGCTATGACATCACCGAAGACTGGCAACATCAGAAAATGATTCTGGAAACCGAACAACGTTGGAAACATGCTTTGGAGGGCAGTGGAGCCGGGGTCTGGGACTGGGATGTTACCAATAATGTTGTGGTGTTCTCTGACAAATTACTGTCCATGCTCGGCTATGCCCCGGGTGAAATCATCGGTCAGATGGAGCACTGGCTGAAGTTAATACATCCTCAGGATATCGAGAGGGTAACCGCTGATATCAACCGGATGTTAAGTGGAGAAAAACCGGAATATCGAAATGAACACCGCATCCTCAGTAAGGATGGCAGTTGGAAATGGATGCTTGGTAGTGCCACGGTTGGTGAACGTGATACGCAGGGAAATCCGATTCGCGTTATTGGTACCAAAATCGATATTTCGTGGCGCAAACAGGCTGAGCTGGCACTGCAACAAAGTGAAGAGCGTTTCCGCAATGCGTTTGATACCGCCGCAATAGGTATGGCAATTGTTGGTCTTGATGGTCGTTGGGTCGAAGTGAATGGGGCACTCTGTCGGATGCTGGGATACAGCGAAGAAGAGTTGATGGATAAAACCTTTGTCGATGTGACACATCCAGACGATCTGGATTTGGATCTTGAGTATGTGCGGAAATTACTCAATGGGGATCTCGAACACTATCAGATGGAAAAGCGCTATTTTCATAAAACGGGTGATATTATTTTTGTGTTGCTGAGTGTTTCGTTAGTTCGCAACGAAAAGGGCGAGGTCATCCATTTTATTTCACAAATTGAAGATGTAACCGCCCGCAAATCTGAATCGGATCGTATTCGGCAGATGGCATATCACGATACCTTAACGGGGCTGCCAAATCGCCGATTGTTTGATGAACATATAAGTCATACGCTGGCTCATGCCAAACGGGTGGGCTATCCAATAGCGTTAATGTTTGTCGATATTGATCATTTCAAACAAATTAACGATACCCATGGTCATGATGTGGGTGATGAGATTCTTAAATCCGTCGCTGACAGAATGACACACTGCTTACGTCAGACAGACACCTTAAGCCGCGTCGGTGGTGATGAATTTGTTATTTTACTCACGGAGCTCAAAAAGCCAGATGATGCAAAACTAGTGGCAGAACATATTCTTGAAACGGTATCTCAGCCCTTGCATGTTAATACTCATGACTTTCATATTACCCTGAGTATCGGGGTAGCAATCTTCCCGGGGGATGCTGAAAACGAAACGGTCAGCGAGCTTACCAAAAAGGCTGACTTGGCCTTATACGAGGTGAAATCAGCTGGACGTAATGGGGTGCACATATTCGGTTCAAATCACCTTATCGCTCAACTCTGACAGCCAGAATAATCAGCTTAATCCGTTTCCTGTTCTGCCGTCAGCTTGGTTAATTTGCGGCGTAACAGGTTGGCAAACATATTCAGTTTGGGTCTTTCGTCACTGGTGAAAGCTACTGGCCGAATATGTTGCATCGCATGGATACCGATTCTGGCCTGATAGAGACCCACGCCAAATCCTTGTGCGACACTGCCCAGAATCTTGCCACCTAAACCGATGCCGACCTGCTCAGAGAAAAAACTGATGCCCGCCTGACTGGCATAACTGCCAAGTGCGATTTTGCAGACCCTCAGATTTAATCGCCATTGGGCCAAGCGATTTAATCTGACGCCATAAATCATATTGATCTGGTTAATCATTTTCAGTGTTTTCCAGACCACTAACAAAGAATCCACAACGGCCAGCTGGCTGACCGCAATCATTGCTGCACTGCTGATACTGGTGCGTTCAATAATATGGATTGCCTGGCGATCCAGCTGCCGGTAGAAGTCTTCACTGATACGATAGACAACCTCACTGTCATTAAGATAGTCAGGCAGCTTGTCAACGCAGGGTTTTAATAAATCAGCCTGTGGCTGACCATCATAGAAAGTTTCTAGCGAATTCAGCCATTTTTTTGCATTGCCGAGATGTTGTTCATGAACCAGTTTATCAGCCTGTTCGCGGATCTGATCGGCTCGTTTAAGCTGTTTCTGGTTGCGGCGATACACCAGCAATTGCTGTAATACCAGGCCTGCTAAAAAAACAGCGAAGGCACTGAAGGCTAACCCCATGGCTTTACTTTGTTGCCAGAGCATTTGAGCAAAATCAATAACATCCCAGGCCAACATACTGATTAACAGAATGAACAATGTGACGATCAACCACTTCAAACCGCGATTACGACGCGGCGGTATAAGCAGTGTGTCGTCAAAATCGAGCAATGGATCGGTTTCCACCGAATCAGGCAGGTTTACCTCGTTGTTTTCAGAGAGAACTTTGAAAAAGTTTTCCGTTTCCTCGGGGGATATATCCGCTTTTTGCTTAGCTTCCTGTTGTGGTTTAGGTTTAAAAAAATCTTCTGTGGAAGCCATCAGAATTTATCTCCAATCAGATCCCGTAATACCTTATCCATCCGAATATGAGCCAGACGGCCGCCCATTATCAAGTCAGGATTAAGCGGAGCCCGAAGTACAGGCGGATTCCAGCGGGATAACTGATGCCACTGATCGGCATCAGGCAGTTTATCGGGAATAGCAGGGTGGCGTAATTCGCCATATTGTCCATCCAGCAATCTGGCGGTCAGATGATCATTATGATCATGTGTCGTTCGCACGGCGGCAGCCACTTCCGTTTCGATTTCAATACGATTTCTAACCGATTGTGGGCAGATATGACTGATTATATCGTCGCATAGACGACGCAAAGATTCGTGTTGATTCATTAAAATTCGATCCGGCTTGGATGCCAGAAACAGAATTTTTTCGACCTGAGGGCTGAATAAACGGTTCAGAAACGCATTATGCCCCACTCGGTAGCAATCAATAATCCGGCTGAACGCAATGACCATATCATCAAATTTTTCCTTACCGCCACTCAATGCTTTCAGGACATCGATCAATACCACCTGACGATCAATGCCCCGGAAAAATGTTTTATAAAATGGCTGAACAAAGTTTTTCAGATAGGTTTTATAGCGCTGCTGCATGACTTTGTATAAGGAGTCTTCATCGGCATTGTCCAATGCATGCGGACTGAGCGTTTGCAGGTTGAACAATGGAATAAACACTGGAAAGTCTGTGCTGTCAGGCAATAAAGCCCGCCCAGGCTGAATAAATGTCAAACCGGCGGTTTTACAGGTCACCAGAAAACTTCTATAACGGACAAATAACGCTTCAATATGTTGTTCATCGATTGGAGCGAGCGGATCCAAATCATTAAACTCTTTTTGCATCTCTGCTGCGAGTTGATGACGGATACCTTTGGAACAAAGTGCGGCAGTATCTATACTCCATTGCCGATAATCCTGCTGCAACATGGCAATATCAAGCAACCACTCACCTGGATAATCACGTAATTCCAGCGTGAATCGACGGGTTTCCCCTGTAAAGGTCGGCAACATGGATTTCTTTTTGAATTCAATGATTAACCGGCAACCGCTGATATGAGTAGTTGATGGTGGCCATGCAGGTGGATCATCTGCCAGGGCCTGAATTCCCTGTTGATAATCGAATAGTGGTAAATCATCCAGTGGCTGTAATTCGACATTTAACAGGCGCTCATCTCTGGCTGGCAGGAAGCCTCCCAGATGCGCATGATTGGAATATTTGAGCTGGTGAATAAGACTGGTAATAAAAGTTGACTTGCCACTACCGCTAAACCCGGTAATGCCAATACTTAAATGTTTATCGAGACTGCGTGCCACCCATTTGCTGGCTTGTTGATCAATTCCATCAAGTGTTTTGTTGAGACGCAGCCCCAGTTTTTCTATCTTTGAATTCATAGGTATCAGCTTACATCAGACGCTTGCTGTCTGTCTGAATTAAGAAGCAGTCGAACGTTTGTCATGATACATGCTGTTATCAGCATGCAGAATCAACTCATCAGCATCCTTACCATCATGGGGATAACAAGCAATACCAATGCTGGCACTGATACTCAGCATTACTCCATCATTTAATTCATAAACAACAGCTAACTGCTCCCGTAGCTTTTCGGATACTTGCAGGGCTTCATCAAGATTACTGTGGTTAACAATAATGGCGAATTCATCCCCCGCTAATCTGGCCGCTGTGTCTGACTGACGAATAGATTCACGAATACGTTGTGCCACCAGAATCAGCAATAAATCGCCATTGAGATGCCCATAGGTATCGTTTACCTGTTTGAAATCATTGAGGTCGATATAAAGCAGACAAAAAGGCTGCTTATATCGGGCTGACTCGGTAATGGCCTGATTCAGTCGATCATAAAACAGCACCCGATTGGGTAACTGAGTCAGACTGTCATGCGTGGCCTGCCATTGCAGGGCATTTTCGGACTTTTTACGCTCGGTAATATCAATGACAACTACCAGCATTCTGTCCTCGTTAATTGGCGAGGAGCGGGCCATGAAAAAATGCTGTTTGTCTGAAATAGTCAGTTCGTATTCGTAATAATCACTTTCTCCACTATTCAGCGTTTTTTGTAACGCCAGTAACGTCCGCTGTGCCAGAAAGTCAGGGAATGTTTCACTTATATGTTTATTTATAAAGTCCTGTTCAGACATCATTAAAGGCACACTATCGCCGTGTTCAAAATCAATGATCTTGCCATTTTTATCTATGGTAAACAGAAGATCTGGAATGGCTTTTATAATCGCCTGATTACGCTGATAGCTTTGTTGCAGTGCAGCTTTGCTCTCAATCAGCTGTTTGTTTATATCCAAACGCCGGCCAATTAACCAGGCGGTGGCCAGAATCAGCAACATCAGTGATAGGGCGGTCAAAGAACTGTTACGTATATGCGAAAACCGGTAGTTGGAAATTAACTCATCGACTACGGCTCGTTTTTCGCCAACAAAAACGTGTAATTGCCATTTGGGCAACGTTTGATAGGCAAATTGATAATCACCGCTGAAATGCTGATAAATACCTTCACCTGTTAAGGGTAATTTGTCTTTATCACTGCGATCTTTTACGTAATCCAGAGTCTGTCCCACTTCGAAGTTTCTAAAAGGTACTCGAAATACAACCTCACCTTCTTGGTGAACAATTGATGAAAACAGCTGGGCATTGACACTGATGCCACTGAGGGCCAATGAAAATGTTTCGATATCGATAACTGCCGCAATCACCCCTTGAAAATTATCGTCCGAATCATAAAGACCACGACTGATCACCATGACCGGATCCGAATGACCCCGTCCAGGTAACATGGGTTTTGAAGTGAAAACGCCATCCGTTTTTGAGCTCTGATGCACTTTAAAATAGTCACGCCCCGATAAATCCAGCTGACTACTTTGATGTTTGGGATAGCGTAACAGCCCATCCGCATTGATATGCAATAAAGCCTGCATTTCAGGATTATTTTGAGAATATTTCTCAAGGAGATAGGTATGAGGCGATGAATTTTTAATAAAATCCGGATGTGAACTGATGAGTTTCAACGTTTGGTCAATTGCTTCCAGTTTGGATTCCAGTAGCTGGGTCTGCATCAAGGCCAGCAACTGACTGCGTTGTGCGATTTGTTGGTTTATCTGTGTTGAGTAGGCTGATAACTGTGATTGATAATTTTGATAAATCACCAGCAACATCAGCCCAATCAGCACGAAGGTGTAGAGCAATAATTTGCTATGAATCGGCGAATGTAATTTTAGAACAGGTTTAGCAGCCACCGGACAAACCTATTAGAGACTGCAGTGGCGATCGACGGAAAATGACCCCCGTTCGCTGGATCGAAATATGAAAAAAGCTGGGTCAATACAAAACAATGGCGTTATCTCGGCAAACAGGACTATTAAATTCTGCTTCAAACTATAGCATTAAATAAAAACTGAATTGGAGTTGACATAGTTAGTTGGCTAACTATAAGCTTGCTGCCATGTTGCAAGTTAAAGATATTCCTAACGCTGAAATATTGCAGAAGTTTGCCGATCGTTACCCGCAAACCGACATCAAAAATGTTATGACATTTTTGAATCTGCTTCGGGTGGGTTCTGATTTATCTCTGGGATTAAACAGCTATCTGGCGGAATATGACTTGTTACAGGGTCGATGGTGGGTTTTGCTATTGCTGATGCGAGAGGATAACCTGAGTTCAACACCCTCAGCGCTGGCTGAAAAAGCGGGGGTTTCACGGGCCACCATGACAGGCTTATTAGATGGCTTGTTACGCGATAAATTAATCAGTCGCGTACATGGCAGGCAGGACAGGCGTCAGATATTGATTCGAATGACCGTTCTGGGACAGGCAAAACTTGATGATTTAATGCCGGGATATTATCAACGTGTAAATCAATTAATGCAGGCGCTGAGCGAAACCGAAACAACCCAACTGATGTCGTTACTGAAAAAAGTTTATCAGCGACGGCATGTTTTTGAAGATGAATCTCATCTTAAATAATGTTCAAAAAAAGGAATCTCTATGAAAATTGTAAATCGTTTATTACCCCTGAGTCTGCTTATTCTGGCAGTAAGTGCATGCAGTAATCCTGGGGCCGATTATGATGCACAGGAAGTCATTAATTCTGCTAATGAGCAGTGGAATGCTGCCTTTAACGATAAGGATCTCGATGCATTAACTGAGCTATATGCATCACAGGCCACTTTATCACCTGGTGATGGCAATGTATTGAATGGCCAGCAGGAGATTGCGGCACTGTTTCAGGGATTTTTCGATAATGGTTTACACAATCATAACATAACCACTATCGCGACTTATTCCTCTGCAGGACAAGTCAGTCAATTGGCTAACTGGTCAGCAGATGTTGAAGGTGAAAATGGTGAAACGATGACATTTAATGGTGTTTTGATGACAGTTCTGCAAAAGAACGACCAGGATGAATGGGAAGTCGTTTCACACATCTGGAATATGGCTGAATAAACCCAACAGTCTTTTGCAGCAGAAAAAGCCGGTCTTAATGTCCGGCTTTTTTTATGCTTGACAGATATTGAAAGGAAAACTTGCCTAAGCCACAAAGGCTATGCTAAAAAACCCTAATGATTTTATGGTTTTTTATAAGGATATTTTCCGGTGAGCGCCTTACTTAAGCAACAAAGACACTCTCTTTTGGAAATGCTGTTTGATAGAGTACATGAAGGCATTATTATTACCAATACCGACAATATCATTGTTGATGTGAACGATACATTATGTGCCATCACCGGTTATAGCAGAGATGAATTAATCGGCCAACAACCCAATATTCTTAGTTCAGGCAAACAAAGTTCAACCTTTTACAGCAAAATGTGGCAAAGCCTGTCAGACAATGGATATTGGTCGGGCGAGGTCTGGAATCGTAAAAAAGACGGTTCATTTTATGCTGAAGTGCTGACGATTCATCGCACTATTGATCCGCAGACGGGGGAGATGTTTCATTTGGGGCTGGTCTCCGATATCACCATGTTAAAGCAGCATCAGGCCGAATTGGAGCGTCTGGCGCATTATGATGCATTAACTGCTTTACCCAATCGAAATCTGCTGGTGGATCGCTTTGAGCAGGCGATCGCCCACAGTAATCGTACTCAAACACTATTAGCGGTATGTTTTCTGGATCTGGATAACTTTAAACCCGTCAACGATGAGCTGGGACATAACGCCGGTGATGAATTACTGATTGAAGTCGCGCAGCGTATAAAGGCTATGTTACGTCAGGATGATACGGTTTCCCGTTATGGTGGCGATGAGTTTGTCATGCTGCTTGGTGAAATTAAAAACCGTCAGGATTGCGAACTGTTATTGCAACGATTGACTGAAGAGCTAAGCCGCCCCTATCTGATTGATAACAACACCATCCGTATCAGTGCCTCAATTGGTTATACCGTTTATCCATTTGATCAGGGCTCGATGCAAACCCTCATAGAGCACGCTGATCAAACGCTTTATAAAGCTAAACTGGACGGTAAGAAAACATTTCGCATGTATGAAACAGGCAATGAAGCCTGGCGTGATGAAAAAACCGAGCAGCTTTATGCTATTCGTCAGGCTTTGAGTGAAAATCAGTTTCAGTTATACATGCAGCCAAAAATCAATATGTGCAGTGGAGAAGTGGTTGGATACGAAGCACTGATTCGCTGGTTGCATCCTGAAAACGGACTGGTGTTTCCGCAACAGTTTTTACCTTTAATCAATGGCACATCGTTGGAAATTCAGTTAGGTGAGTGGGTCATTCGTCAGGCGTTAAGTTATCTACAACAATGGCAGGCTGACTCTAAACAATGGAATATCAGCATCAACCTGTCGGCCTATCATCTTGGAAGTAATGGGTTTTTACAAAGACTTGGCGAGATCGTTACAGAGTTTCCTGCGGTGGATTTACAGTATTTTCAATTTGAGATCCTGGAAAGTCACGCCCTGGATGATCTCAGCCTGATCGTTGATGTAGTGCGTCGTTGCAGAGATGAATTCTCTATCGCAACAGTGCTGGATGATTTTGGTACAGGATATTCATCTTTGAGTCATATCAGGACTTTGCCGGTATCTGCGGTAAAAATTGATCAGACATTTGTGCGGAATATGCTGAATGATGTGGATGACTGCAAAATTGTAGAAGGTGTTATTGCACTGGCCAGATCATTTGATTTGGAGGTTATTGCAGAAGGGGTGGAGTCACTGCGCCACGGACAGATTTTGCTTTCAATGGGCTGTGAACTGGCTCAGGGGTATGTGATTGCCAAACCGATGCCAGCAACAGAATTAACGCATTGGAAGCAGCAATTTGAATTGCCTGAAGACTGGTTCAGTTATCGCTATCATCGTCAGCATTTGAAATGGACACAGTTAAACCTGTTTTACTTATATCTGGAGTTAAGTCTGGAAAGCCTTGAACAGCGTTTTGAGTTGGATCCTGAAGAACTTGAACTGTGGCCAACGCTGTCGATTAAACAATCGCATTGTGGTGTCTGGTTAGAGCGAACAGAAAATCTCCAACTTATTGATAAAGAGTGCCTACAAATTCTGAAAGAAAAATATCGCAGTTTTCATCACCTGTTAACCATGACTATCAAACTCTATCAAGCCGGTAAAAAACAAACGGCCATGCAGAATTTCCAATCTCTCAGAACACGTTATCAGGATATGCATCAGTTTGTGCATGCCAAACTAATGCAGATGCAGCCAGCTGAGTTGAATACAGACAATTTGCAGGCTTTAAAAAGGAATTAGTAGGGCCATTGTCGCTTAGATCAGCCTCTGCTGGCGTCTATTTTTTGTCCAACAAGTCTGAAATGATGCGAGGTAGTTGTTGTTCTACATAAGTCATTTACAACGCAGTCGGGCGGAAAAATAGTCCCAGCCCTGCGGGGAGTGACTGAAAATGCACGACCCCGTATTGCCCGTTTTTTATTTAGAATGACTACAAAAACGCTGGGAGTGTTTTTGAGCGTTAGCCCTAAAAGGGTGAGATACATGGATGTATCTCACAAACTATATCCCTCGCGCCTTGATTGGTGCATCTTCAGTCATAACAGAGGCGGCTATGAAAGATAAACAGACCCTAGGATCCTTACCGTAAATTCACTATGATTGAAAACTTTGTTTAGTAACGGACTGGCCGGAATGCAAAATCGGAAGAGAATTTTCACGCTGACAATCAGTGCGCTGGTTTTGCTGGGATTTATGGCCACCAGTCTGATTGGCTATTTTGTGGCCCGGGATTCCACCAGTGATCAGTTGCAAAAACAAATGCTGCCGCTCACCAGTGATAATATCTACTCCGAAATTCAGCGTGACCTGTTGCAACCCTTATTAATCTCATCATTGATGGCGAATGATACTTTTATGATTAACTGGGCTGAGAATGGCGAACAGGATCCTGAGCGCTTATCCGAATATCTGGCGCAGATACAACGAAAATACAATACGATTACCGCTTTTTTTGTTTCTGAAAAAACACGCAATTATTATCATCCCAAAGGCATTATCAAACAGGTTGATGAGTCTGAACCGGCTGATAGCTGGTATTTCAACACGCGTAAAATCAACACGGATTACGATATCAATATCGACTGGGATACTGCAGAACCCAATCGCATGAGCATTTTTGTGAATTATCGCGTTCTCAATCAACAAGGTGAGTTAGTCGGGGTAACCGGTGTTGGCCTGTCGATGGAGTCAGTTGCTCAACTGATTGAAAACTACCAACGACGCTATGGAAGGGAAATCTATTTTGTTGATCGTCAGGGTGAAATTACCTTGCGTAGCAGTCAGTTTCAAGATGATATATACCTGCAAAATAAAGCGGGTTTGGATCAATTGTTTCTGCAGATCCTCAGTAATCCGAGCGCATCGGTGAGCTATGCGGCCAAAAACGGTAACACGATCTATTTAAACAGTCGTCTGGTTCCAGAATTTGACTGGTTTTTGATTGTCGAGCAAATCAACGATCCTGCTGCAGACCGGATTGAAACAGCTTTATGGATTAATGTCGCAGTTTCTCTGGCAATCAGTATCTGTGTGCTAATGCTTGCTCATTTCACTATTCGTGGCTATCAGCGTCGTCTTGAAATGATGGCGACCAAAGATAAACTTACCGGGGCGACCAGCAGACAGGTATTTGACTGGGTATTTAATAAAGCCCAAAAAACTGCGTTGCGTAAGGATTGGTCTTTATCAATGATCGTACTGGATATTGATCATTTTAAATCGGTCAACGATAAATACGGTCACCAGTTTGGGGATCAGGTACTCAAGTCTGTGTCTCGATTGATAAAACAAAAAGTACGCGATGTAGATGTATTGTGTCGCTGGGGTGGTGAAGAATTTTTATTATTGTTGGAAAACTGTGATCAACAACATGCAGCAAGGGTGGCAGAAACGATTCGCGAAGCTATCAGTGAACATAAGATCCGGATTAAAGATGACAGTATCAGCGTTACCATCAGTGCTGGTGTGGCAGAGTATCAACTGGGAGAAAGCATGGATAATCTGATTGAACGTTGTGATCACGCCATGTATGAGTCGAAAAATAAAGGACGTAATCGTATTACCGTTTATTAAAATAGCCTCCAGCAGGGGTGGAAATGTAAGATAAATAGGCCCAATTCACCATCTTTGTGCGTAGTGCACCATTTTGCACCACAAAGTCGCATGTTACTTACCTGTTTAAAATTAATATTCAATTAAATTAATAAGTTATCTGTTGGCACAGTGCTTGCTCAAGCATATTTAGTCGAAATGCAGGAGCAATCCATGAAAGAAAAATTAGTGCTGATTGGTAATGGTATGGCCGGTGTGAGAACACTGGAAGAATTACTCAAGTTAGCACCTGAAAAATATGACATTACCGTTTTTGGTGATGAGCCTTACGGTAACTACAACCGTATCATGCTGTCCCCGGTGCTGGCTGGTGATAAAACGATTGATCAGATAATGATCAATGATCGGCAATGGTATATCGACAATGGCATTACCCTGCATGCCGGTAAAAAAATCACGCATATTAATCGAGTAAAACGCCAGCTGGAAACCGCAGAAGGCGAAGTGTTTGACTATGACCGCCTGTTGCTGGCCACCGGTTCTCGTCCATTTATGTTGCCTTTACCGGGTCGTGATTTGCCTGGTGTTATCAGCTTCCGGGATATTGCTGATGTCGATACCATGCTGGAAACCGCTAAATCCCATAAAAAAGCCGTTGTTATTGGCGGTGGGTTACTTGGTTTGGAAGCAGCCAACGGTTTGATGATTCAGGGTATGGAAGTCACCGTGGTACATATTGCCGATGTGTTGATGAATCAGCAATTAGATAAACCTGCATCGGATCTGATGTTGCATGAGTTGGAGGCCAAAGGACTGAACTTCCTGATGTCGCATGAAACAGCAGCGATTGAAGGCAAAAAACGGGTTGAAAAAGTCGTTTTTAAAAATGGGACCGAAATCGATACCGATCTTGTAGTGATGGCAGTAGGTATTCGCCCCAATATTGAACTGGCACATTCTGCCGGTATTCACTGTGAACGCGGTATTGTGGTGGATGACACCATGCAGACCTTTGATCCTAAAGTTTATGCAGTGGGTGAATGTGTTCAGCATCGTGGTTCAACCTTTGGTCTGGTGGCCCCATTATTTGAACAGGCAAAAGTCTGTGCTAACCATCTGGCTCAAATGGGTATTGCTCGCTATGTCAGCTCAGTTACTTCCACCAAACTGAAAGTCACCGGCATTGATTTATTTTCTGCCGGTAACTTTATTGGTGATGAAAGCACTGAAGATCTGGTGTTTAAAGATGCCGCCCGCCATATCTATAAAAAGCTGGTCATTCAGGATGACAAACTGATTGGTGCGGTTTTATACGGTGATACTGTCGATGGCGCCTGGTACTTCCAGTTAATGCGTGATGGTACCGATGTGTCCAGTATCCGTGAGAATATGCTGTTTGGTCAGCACCATATCGGTGATTCTGGTCATGGTGCGACCAATTCTGTCGATGGCCTGCCGGATGATGCTGAAATTTGTGGCTGTAACGGTGTCTGCAAAGGCGATATTGTTAAAGCCATCAGTAAACACAGCCTGTTTACCCTTGATGAAGTCAAATCCCATACCAAAGCTTCTGCATCATGTGGTTCCTGTACAGGTCTGGTTGAGCAATTACTGGCATCGACGCTGGGCAGTGACTTTAACGATACGCCAAGCAAAAAACCCATGTGTGGTTGCACCAGCATGAGTCATGGCGAAGTGAAAAACGCCATTAAAGAACAGAGTTTGAAAACCATTTCTGATCTGATGGTTGCCCTGGAATGGAAAAATGCTGATGGCTGCCACTCATGCCGTCCCGCATTAAACTATTATCTGCTTAGCACCTGGCCAGACTATCAGGATGACCCACAATCACGGTTTATAAACGAGCGGGTTCACGCCAATATCCAGAAGGATGGTACCTATTCAGTGGTGCCCCGGATCTGGGGTGGGGTGACCAACGCCAATGAGTTACGTGCTATTGCCGATATCTCCGATAAATATAAGGTGCCTACGGTTAAAATCACTGGCGGCCAGCGTATCGATTTACTTGGTGTGAAAAAAGACGATCTGCCGAAAATGTGGGCTGATCTGAGTGAAGCCGGTTTTGTTTCGGGTCACGCTTACGGTAAATCTCTGCGTACCGTGAAAACCTGTGTCGGTTCGGAATGGTGCCGGTTTGGTACGCAGGACTCCACTGGCCTGGGTATCAAGGTGGAAAAAATGACCTGGGGTTCATGGACACCACATAAATTCAAGATTGCCGTATCAGGTTGTCCACGTAACTGTGCTGAAGCCACCATCAAGGATTTCGGTATTGTCTGTGTGGATTCCGGTTATGAACTGCATGTCGGCGGTAACGGTGGTATCAAGGTTCGTGCGACCGATTTCCTTTGTAAAGTCGCCACCGAAGAAGAAGCAATGGAATATTGCGCTGCCTTTATGCAGCTATACCGTGAAGATGCACATTATCTGGAACGTACCGCACCATGGATTGAACGGGTGGGGCTGAAAAGCGTGCAGGCCAAAGTGGTTGATGATCATGACAACCGTAAAGTCCTGGCACAGCGGTTTTACGAGTCACAGGAAAAATCGCAGGACGATCCCTGGGCAGAACATGCTGCCAAACAGCGCGAAAACTATATTCCCATCAAGCAGGTAGGTTAACAACAAATGCAAAATTGGACAGAAGTAGGACCGGTGGAAAGCGTACCGCAAAAAGGCTCACGAGTGATGACCACACCGGATGGGGATGTGGCGATTTTTCGGACCAGTGGGGATGAGGTGTTTGCCTTATTTGATCAATGTCCGCACAAAAAAGGGCCCTTATCACAAGGGATTGTTTACGATAAACGTGTTGCCTGCCCATTACATAACTGGGTGATTGATTTAAGCAGTGGTGAGGCCACTGGTCCAGACGAAGGTTGCACCCGATCATTTGATACCAAAGTCGAAGACGGCCTGATTTACATTGCACTTTGAGGATTAACTGTTGGCACAACACGCAACACAAACAACTTGTCCCTATTGCGGCGTCGGCTGCGGCGTTTTAGCGGCACCGCAAACGAATGGTACGGTCGCCATAAATGGTGATCCTGCCCATCCAGCTAATTTAGGGCGCTTGTGTTCGAAAGGTTCCGCGTTAGGTGAAACCGTCGGTCTGGATAACCGTTTATTGTATCCACAGCTAAATGGCAAACGGGTGGACTGGGATAACGCTCTGGACCATGTCAGTGATCGGTTTAAACAGATCATTGATGAATATGGGCCGGATGCAGTGGCGTTTTATGTGTCGGGTCAAATTCTGACCGAAGATTACTATATGGCCAATAAGCTGATGAAAGGCTTTATTGGTAGCGGCAATATCGAGACCAATTCACGTTTGTGCATGTCATCCGCCGTGGCCGCACATAAAAGGGCGTTTGGCAGTGATACCGTACCGTGCAATTATGAAGATCTTGAGCAGACTGATCTGCTGGTGATTGTTGGTTCCAATACTGCCTGGTGTCATCCAGTGTTGTTTCAGCGTATTACTCAGGCCAAGCAAAATCGTCCAAATATGAAGGTGGTA
>TARA_R110002073_G_scaffold56835_1_pt1 | contig 27387 bp, 23 predicted proteins | sample TARA_R110002073 | Tara Oceans TARA_R110002073 (sample SAMEA4397174) | marine metagenome | biome: Polar Biome; feature: [DCM] deep chlorophyll maximum layer (ENVO:01000326); material: water (ENVO:00002006), including particulate matter (ENVO:01000060) such as... | depth 40 m | reverse complement strand
GCAGATAACGTTATGCTGCTTAATATAGAGGCAAAAAATAAAAGTTTGGTAATATATGTTCTCAATAGTTTAATATTAGCTAAGTTGTTCACTCGTTTTTCCAAATCGTCTTTCTCTTTGTTGATAGTTTATTATAGCTTCATACAAATGTTGCTTTGTAAAATCTGGCCAAAATACATTAGTAAAATATAATTCAGCATAAGCAATTTGCCATAATAGGAAATTGCTTATACGTTGTTCGCCGCTAGTTCTAATCAATAAATCCACGTCTGGCAAATTTTGCGTGTAAAGATGCTCATTAATTACCGATTCATCAATTTTTTTTGGCGAAATTATATTATTTTTAACTTTAATACTTATTTGTTTAACAGTATTTATTAATTCATCTCTAGAACCATAACTAAGCGCAAGTGTTAAGGTTAGGCGATTGTTGGGTTTTGTTAACTCCATAACATCCATGAGCTCAGTATATACCTTGGTTGGTAAAGCTTTAAGATTTCCAATGGCATTAAGTTTTATATTGTTTTTTTGGAGTGTTTTTATTTCCTTTTTTAAGGAAGAAATTAGAAGCTTCATGAGGGTTTGAACTTCCAGTTTTGGTCTATTCCAGTTCTCTGTAGAAAACGCATATAGTGTTAAATTTTTAACACCAAGCTCTGCGCAACCCTCTACAATTTCTTTAACTGTTCTGCTTCCCTTTTCATGACCAAATATGCGCAACTTCCCTTTTTTTTTGGCCCATCGACCATTACCATCCATAATAATGGCAATGTGTTGCGGTAATTGGTTAATATGAATTTGGTCTTTTTTATCCATGTTAAAAATCGCAGTAACAGGGTTTTCGCGCAAAGGTATAGGTTAAAGTTATTCCTGTAAACATATACCAGTCATTATTGTTTAAATTTCCAAAGCTATAATTGAAAAGCGATGGTCTTTCGGGGAAGCTACCATCAAGTTCATCTGAAAATGTATATCGTGCACCAACTTCGGCGGCTATAATTATGTGGTCTGTTAAGGTTGTTTTAAAACCTATTGCCATTGGGATTCCAAAAGCCCAGCTTGAGGTGTTCTCGGGAGTTTGAATGCCGTTTCTAAAATAATAATTATCATGCTTTGCAAAAGAAAGGCCTGTATATATATATGGAGTAGATTTACTGTCATCGTTATGGAGGTTAAAATCAAAAAAAGTAAATTCCATGCCTAATGCTATTTCAAGTAAATTACCATTAAAAGAATAGTCTCTATCAATCCTTCTTGGGTCGTCTGATTTTGAGTCTTTTGCATCTAAATCTGTAAAAATCACCGACAGTCTATAAGAGTGCCTTGGGCTTCTGTTCCATTTAAATACACCTCCAAAAGCGGGCTGATTAGGAGCAATATATCTAGTAGAACCAACATCACCAATTAAATTACTGCCACCAGCAAAAACGCCAATTTCATAAATTTGGGCGTAATTTAACTGACTGCTTAAAACGCATATAATAAAAATGCTTAAATACCTCATAGATGTCCAAAAGTTTGCAAATATAATAAATAAGATGAGCCTATTATAATTTGTTGTTTAGTATTACAGATAAACAGGAATTAAGCTAATTTATTGCCTTAATTTTAATTGCGCTTATCCTCTCCCCAAAGTAATTTGTTACGAAGTGTGCTTAAAAAACTTTCGCTAGAAAGCTCAATCATTTTAATTTTGAAGTCGGCTAATTTTATGATTACAGTTGCATTGTTATCAAGCGAAGCGATTCTGGAATCAAGAGAAACCAAATAACTATCTTCCCTACCACTAACCCTTAGTTTAATTTCAGTAGAATTTTGAATTACCAACGGTCTCGCATTTAAATTATGTGGTGCTATTGGTGTTAATGTAATACTATCCGATTCAGGCATAATAACTGGTCCACCACAGCTTAAAGAATATCCTGTTGACCCTGTTGGTGTAGATATTATAAGGCCATCAGCCCAATAAGATGTTAAATATTCATTATTTAAACTGGTTTCAACTGTTATCATTGAAGTAGTATTTTTTCTACTCACCGCAATTTCATTTAAAGCAGCATTAAAATCAAATAACGATTCATTCTCCGGTTCTGTACGTATAGTAAGAAGACTCCTCTCGGAAATCCTGTAATTACCTTTTACAATATCGTCTATGGCTTTAGCGATATTATTTTTTTGGATAGTTGCCAAAAACCCTAAGCGACCAGTATTAATACCAATAATAGGAATGTTTAAATCACGTATGTAAGTAACGGCTCTTAAAATGGTTCCGTCACCACCAATACTTATAAGTAACTCAAAAGAGTTGTCTAGTTTTTTAAAAGTATTAAAGTCTGTGATAATTTTTTGAATACTTTTTTCTTGCTTTATGGAATCAAAAAAGGAAGCTTCAACGTAAACTTTAAAAGATTTTTTATGACAGATTTGAAGAAGACTTTCAATAGGAATTAATGAATTTTTCTGATACACTTGACCATAAATAGCAACTTTCATAAACTATAGGTTTAAGTATTTGTTTAGATAGTCAGATCGTTCTTTAAGGTTTTGAACAAATGTATCGTCTTCATGTCCAGAAACGATATTATAACCATAACGCCTAAAACTTTGAATAATTTCGTTAAGCCCTGTGTTTCCTATCTTAAGTGTAACTTGTACCATATCGTTTTCTACTTTAGAAATAAAGGCACCTAATAGTTTCCCGTTATTGGATTCTGCTATTTGGCAAACCTCACTAAACGAATAATCGTTATATACTTTCTCAACAATTAAAATGCCTCCAGGTTCGGCAAAGAAAGGCGTTTGATTAAACATGGCAATTATGTCATTAAGCTCATAATAGCCTAGATATTGGTTGTTATCACCTAAAACAGGCATGATGTTAGTGTCCTTTTGCGCAAAAGCCTCTAAAACATCCAACCAAAGAGTAGATCTCCTTACAAAAAATCCTTCTAGAGTGTATAGGTAGTCTGTTATGGTTTTATCCGAATCAAAACAATGCGCATCAGTTTCCGAAAGGCAACCAATATAAATATCATCTTTTTTAATTGGTATATGTGAGTAGGTTAGTTGATTAAACAACTGTTGTGCATCACCAATATTACTGGTAACTTTTAGTGGCTTAATATCATTAATTATATACTCGCTTAAAGGCATAATTGGGTTTGTTATCTATTGCAAAATAATCAAAAATAAACACAATAAGCGTAACTTACTTTGTATTTTTGCGTATAAAATTTTACTGATGACGAAGTTAAGTGTAAACATTAATAAAATCGCGACTTTACGAAACTCAAGAGGTGGAAACACACCTAATGTGATACAATTTGCTAAAGATGTTCAAGAATTTGGAGCCGAAGGCGTGACGATTCATCCACGTCCAGACGAACGCCATATACGTTATCAAGATGCTTACCATTTAAAGCCAATTGTTTATACTGAGTACAATATTGAAGGAAACCCAATTCCGAAGTTTGTAGATATGGTTTTAGATATTAAACCTACACAAGTTACATTAGTCCCTGATGCTGTCGATGCTATAACAAGTAATGCAGGTTGGGACACCATAAAACATAAAGCGTTTTTAACTGAAATCATTAAGGAGTTTAAAGATAACGGAATTAGAACCTCAATTTTTTTAGACCCAGTCATTGAGCAGGTTGATGGCGCTAAAGAAACAGGAGCAGATAGAATTGAATTATACACCGAAGCTTTTGCACAACAATATGCTATAGGAAATAAAAGTGCTATTGAACCCTATACAAAATGTGCCATTAGATGTAATGAATTAGGGTTGGGGATTAATGCAGGACACGATTTGTCACTGGACAACATTCAGTTTTTTAAAGAAAACATACCTAAGCTTTTAGAAGTGTCTATTGGACATGCATTAATCTCCGAAAGTTTGTATTTAGGAATTGAGAATGTTGTACAAATGTATTTACACAAACTAAAATAATGTTGCTACACTCAAACATACTAGGCACAGGCAAACCATTTATTATCCTTCATGGCTTACTAGGAATGGGCGATAACTGGAAAACACTTGGAAAACAATTTTGCGAGCAAGGGTATGAAGTCCATTTGGTAGATTTGCGTAATCATGGGCGTAGTTTTCATGATGAAGATTTTAATTATGATATTCTTGCTGAAGACTTAAAAAAATACTGTGACTACCATGAATTAGAGAATATTATTCTACTTGGACATTCTATGGGTGGGAAAACCGCCATGCTATTTGCAGCAAAATATCCGCAATTAATTAAAAAACTGATAATTGCCGATATATCTCCACGCTTTTACCCCATACATCATGATGCTATATTAAAAGGATTGGCTTCTTTAGATTTTGATAAAATAGCATCTAGGAAAGAAGCAGATGAACAACTTTCGAAATATGTTACTGAATTTGGTATAAGACAGTTTTTGTTAAAAAACTTGTACTGGATAGAAAAAGGCCAGTTAGCATTGCGAGTGAACTTAGAAGCTGTAACTGAAAATATTGCCGAAGTAGGCGAAGCACTGCCAATGGATTTAAAATTTGATGGCGACACATTGTTTTTACGTGGTGATAGATCAGAATATATAGGAACTAATGATGAACGCTTAATAAAAATGCAGTTTCCAAATGCTTCTATTGCTACAGTAAGTAAAGCAGGTCATTGGCTTCATGCCGAAAACCCTAAAGAATTTTATCGGTTTGTGATGGATTTTATAAACTAAAGCTAATATTTTGTATTTTCAATCAAATAAAAAATAAAACTAATGAAACTAGTAATGAAACTCATATTAAGTGCCATTGCAGTAATAATTTTAGCAAAATTACTACCAGGTGTGTCACTTGACAATACCATCACCACACCATTAATCGTCGCTTTGGTTCTGGCAATTCTAAACGTATTGGTAAAACCAATATTGATTATTTTAACTTTACCAATAACAATTCTAACCTTAGGATTGTTTTTATTGGTGGTAAATGCATTAATAATTCTTTTAGCAGATAAATTAATTGATGGTTTTGGAGTCTCTAGTATATGGACAGCTATATTATTTAGTTTGTTACTTTCGTTTTTGCAATCTATTCTATATTCAGTATTAAAAGAAGATAAAAAATAGACTAAATATCAGTAAATTAAAAACTTTGTTCAATCTCAAAAATATCGTACTTTTGCAGCCAAATTTTATTAAGGCGAAATGAATATTACAAGAGAAAATATCGATGCATTAAATGCAGTAGTCAAAGTTGATATTGAAAAAGGCGATTATGCCGATAAGGTAGAGAAAATTTTATCCGATTATCGCAAAACAGCTAACATCCCAGGATTTAGAAAAGGACACGTGCCAATGGGAATGGTTAAAAAGCAATATGGAAAAGCTGTATTGGTAGATGAGGTAAATAAATTACTTCAAGATGCATTGCATAAATACTTAACCGAAGAGAAATTGGACGTTCTTGGCAATCCCTTGCCAAAAGCACAAGACGATTTAAATTGGGATGCCGATAATTTTTCATTTGAATTTGAATTAGGATTGACTCCAGAATTTGAAGTGAAACTTAAAGGAAAAAAAGCCATAACACATTACAATATTGTTGCTGATGATAAAATGATTGACGACCAAGTTGAAAACATGCAAAAACAATACGGTAAATTAATCTCTAAAAATGACGTTGAAGAGAATGACGAAATCACTGGAACTTTCGTAAATGAAGAGAAAGAGATTAATACTACTACAACCATTACTCTAGATAAATTAAAAGGAAAGGTAAATACCAAAAAATTTATTGGTGCTAAAGTTGGCGACGTTATTGCCGTAAAAACAAAAGGGCTTTTTAATGACGATCATGATTTGATGAACCACTTAAAAGTACCACACGATGATGCACACGGATTGGCTATTGAGGTTGATTTTACAATTACTGAAGTTAATTCAAGAGAACTTGCCGATTTAGACCAAGAGTTATTTGATAAATTATTTGGAAAAGGCATCGTAACATCTGTAACCGAGTTAAAACAAAAGATAAAAGAAGATGCCGAAAAGCAATTTGTACAGCAATCAGATCAAAAACTTTTAAACGACGTAACAGAGTATTTAGTAGAAAACACAAAGTTTGATTTACCAGCTGAGTTTTTACAAAAATGGATACAAACAGCAGGAGAAGAACCTTTAGATGAAGCACAAGCTAAAGAGGAGTATGAAAAGTCTGAAAAAGCAATGCGTTACCAGTTAATTGAAAGTAAACTAATACTAGATAACAAGCTTCAAATTAACTTTGACGACCTTAAGGCTTATACACACCAGATGATAAAAGGCCAAATGGCACAGTTTGGACAAATGAATCCATCTGAAAAAGAATTGGACGATATTTCAGCTAGAATACTTTCCAATCAAGATGAGGTAAAGCGTTTATCTGAGCAATTAACGAGCCAAAAACTATTAGCATTCTATAAAGAAAACGCTAATCTTAAAACTAAAGAATTGTCTTACGACAAATTTGTTAAAGAAGTTTACGGCTCATAGTTTTTAAAAAAATCACTATATTTATGCGTTGAATTCTTTAGGGTTCAACGCTTTTTTTATCATCAATTATATCATTTAAAATAACTATGGATTACGGAAAAGAATTCGAAAAATTCGCTATAAAAGATCAAGGTATTAGCAGCACATACTACAATAAGATTATAAGTAGTATGTACCCAACCAATTTAACACCAAATATTATTGAAGAACGGCAAATGAATATTGCAATTTTTGACGTGTTTTCAAGATTAATGATGGATCGTATTATTTTTATGGGAACTGGTATTAATGACCAAGTAGCAAATATTATACAAGCACAACTATTGTTTTTAGAGAGTACAGATGCTTCAAAAGACATTCAAATATATATCAACTCTCCAGGAGGAAGCGTTTATGCAGGTTTAGGAATTTACGACACCATGCAGTTAATTAAGCCAGATGTAGCTACTATTTGTACTGGTATGGCAGCTTCAATGGGAGCTGTATTATTGTGCGCAGGCGAAAAAGGAAAGCGAAGTGGGTTAACACATTCGCGTGTAATGATTCATCAACCCTTAGGTGGTGCACAAGGACAAGCAAGTGATATTGAAATTACCGCTCGCGAAATATTAATCCTTAAAGAGGAGTTATATAAAATTATAAGTAAACACTCAGGGCAGGAATACGATAAAGTATATGCCGATAGTGACCGTGATTACTGGATGAAATCGGATAAAGCTTTAGAATACGGAATGATTGACGAGATCTTATCTCGAAACTAAAATATTAATAAGCTCAACATTCAGATGAAAAAGTAAATTTCATTGATAAAAATTTTGAATTGGAATTTGGTTTTTGAATATTGGGATTTTAAAAAAAATTATGGCGAAGGAAGAATTAGAATGTTCGTTTTGCGGCAGAAAAAAATCAGAAACCAATTTATTGATTGCTGGATTGGACGCACACATTTGTGATCGTTGCATCGAGCAAGCACATGGCATTGTTATTGAAGAGTCAAAACAAATCGATTCCGGTGATCTATCAGCCGAATTAATGCTGAGAAAACCTCAACAAATCAAAGCGTTTTTAGACGAATATATTATAGGCCAAGAGCACACTAAAAAAGTGATGTCTGTTGCTGTATATAATCACTACAAACGTTTATTGCAAACACCAACAGATGATGATATTGAAATTCAAAAATCAAATATCATGATGGTTGGCCAAACAGGAACAGGAAAAACCTTAATGGCAAAAACAATAGCTAAAATGCTAAATGTTCCTTTGGCAATTGTAGATGCTACTGTGTTAACCGAAGCTGGTTATGTTGGCGAAGATGTAGAAAGCATTTTAACGCGTTTACTGCAGGCAGCCGATTATAACCTTGAAAAAGCAGAAAGAGGCATTGTGTTTATTGATGAAATAGATAAAATTGCTCGTAAAAGCGACAACCCTTCTATAACCAGAGACGTTTCTGGCGAAGGCGTACAACAAGCGCTTTTAAAGCTTTTGGAAGGAACTGTTGTTAATGTACCACCAAAAGGAGGTAGAAAACATCCTGACCAAAAATTTATTGAAGTAAATACAGAGAATATATTGTTTATTGCTGGAGGTGCTTTTGATGGTATAGAGCGTCATATTTCTAAACGTTTAAATATGTCATCCATTGGTTATAAGGCCTCGCATGAGGGAGAAGTAATAGATAAGGATAACTTTTTGCAATACATTATTCCTAAGGATTTAAAAGACTTCGGGTTGATACCAGAAATAATTGGTCGTTTACCTGTACTAACATATATGAATCCCTTAGATGGTAAAACCCTTAGAGCTATTTTAACCGAACCAAAAAATGCCATTATAAAACAGTACAAAAAGCTATTTGAAATGGACAATATTGAATTATCCATTACCGAAGGAGCATTAGAGTTTATTGTAAAAAAAGCAATTGAGTATAAATTGGGAGCTCGTGGATTACGATCACTTTGCGAAGAAATTTTAACCGATGCCATGTTTAATTTGCCAAGTAGTGACGAAACTAAGTTAAATGTCACTAAAGCTTATGCCGAAGGAAAGCTTACTAAAACAAGACTTAAAAAGCTAAAGGCAGTTTCATAGTAAAGGAGTCTTTTAAAAGGCAATATTTTCAGTAAACCAGAAAGAAGAAGATAAGATTGTAAATAAAGAAACCACTCTTCCAAAGCATCGGAATAGAGTGGTTTTTTCTTGGATTATAATTAATGTTTGCGGTAAACTTTTTTATGTCTTTTCTTAATTACAGTTTAAAAGTAGTATTATAAATGAAAGAAAAAAAAGTCGGTCTCTGTTTTTAGATGAATATAGGTGTATATTCGTTTAAAGAAAAAAGAACGCCTTTTTTACCGATAAAAAGCAACTGGGTTTAGCGGTTTAATTTTAACAACTCATCCAAATAATCCCTAGAATTTGAAAGCCTCGGAATTTTGTGTTGGCCTCCAAGTTTATTTTTCTTTTTCAGCCAATCGTAAAACAATTGCGGTCTTGCAATATTTACTTTTGGTTGATTAAGTGTAATATTGTTATAGCGCTTAGCCTCATAATCGGAGTTTAAAGATTTTAAAGTGCTGTCTAACAATTTATTAAAATTATTAATGTCGCTAGGTGGTGTTTTAAACTCAATGAGCCACTCATGTGAACCCTTTTCTTTGCCTTCCATAAAAATAGGTGCAGCAGTATAATCAATAATTTCGGCATTGGTTTTTTTACAAACATCTTTTAAAGCATCTTCGGCATTTTCTATGATAAGCTCCTCTCCAAAAACATTTATATGATGCTTTGTTCTGCCCGACACTTTAATTCGATACGGATTTAGTGAGGTAAACCTAATGGTGTCACCAATTTTATAACGCCACAAACCAGCATTAGTGGTAATTACCACTGCATAATTAACATCTTTTTCAACCTCGCTCAAAGGGATTACTTTTTCTTGAGAAGTTCCATAGGTTGACATATCTATAAACTCGTAAAAAATGCCATAGTCAAGCATCAACAACAGTTCGCTGGAATTATTTTGGTCTTGAATGGCAAAAAACCCTTCCGACGCATTATAAATCTCGTAATATTTAAAATCTTTTCGTGGTAAAATAGATTTGTACTGGTCCATATATGGCAAAAAACTCACGCCACCATGAAAATATACTTCTAGATTAGGCCAAATATCAAAAATATCCTGTTTCCCAGTTGTTTCCAAAACGTTATTTAACATGACCAACATCCACGAAGGCACTCCAGCTAAACTCGTTACATTTTCGTTAATTGTTTCATCGACAATGGCTTGCATTTTATACTCCCAGTCGCTCATTAATGAGACTTTACTACTTGGTGTGCTGCTAAACTCTGCCCAAAAAGGCATATTATCAATTAAAATAGCCGATAAATCTCCAAACACAGTTCCGTTTTCTTTGTACAATTCTTTACTGCCACCAAGACGCAAACTTTTGCCAGTAAAGAGTTGCGATTCTTCATTGTTATTTAAATACATACAGAGTAAATCTTTTCCTGCAGCATAGTGGCAATCTTCCAAAGACTCTACACTCACAGGAATAAACTTACTTTTAGCATTAGTTGTTCCGCTGGATTTTGCAAACCATTTTATAGGTGTTGGCCAAAAAATATTTTGCTTTCCTTGTCGTGATTCTTCAATGGTATTCTGTATATTTTCATAAGTTGAAATAGGAACCCTATGGGAAAAAGTTTTATAACTTTTTATGGAAACAAAATCATATTGTTGCCCTATTTGTGTGTCTTTAGCAGTATCTAAAAGTGAAAAAAGCAGCTCATTTTGGACTTCATTAGGATATTTTAAAAACAGTTCAATTTGATGAAATCTTTTTTTTAAAAACCAGGAAGCAATAGAATTTACTAAAGGAATTGGCATATATTGGTTATCTTTACGAGGTCTAAAATAGGAAAAATCTTTTTATGCAGTACCAAGGTGTGTTAACAAAAATGGAAACTGAATTTACTAGTCCTATTCAGTATTATTTAGTTTTTGAAACCGATTTTATAAATATGAATCAGTTATTGAATAAAACACTAAAAATCAGTTTTGTTAAATATCAATGTCTTAACTGTGGTTTAGACAAACCCATTTATAGACAAGGGTTTTGTAAAAGTTGCTTTTTCGATATTCCGCAAGCTGCCGACTGGATTATGCGCCCTGAATTAAGTACAGCACATTTAGATAAAGAAGACCGAGACCTGGAATATGAAAAAAAAGTACAACTACAGCCTCATGTTGTGTATTTGGCCAATTCGAGTAATGTAAAAGTTGGAGTGACCAGAAAAAGCCAAGTACCAACACGTTGGATGGACCAAGGCGCTCACGAAGCTATAGAAATTGTTGAGGTACCAAATCGTTATTTAGCAGGAATTACCGAAGTAGCTTTAAAGGATCATGTAGCCGACAAAACCAACTGGCGAAAAATGTTAAAAAACGATATTGAAGATGAAGATTTGGTAGAATGGCGCGAACGATTGAAAGATTATATTCCTAAAGAAGTTAAAACGTATTACATAGCAAACAATACCGAAACCAATATGGATTTTCCTGTGCTAAAATATCCTAAAAAACCTTCTAGTTTAAACCTGTTGAAGGCTAAAGAATATCAAGGTGTATTAGTTGGCATCAAAGGTCAATACTTAATTTTTGATGACCAAACAGTATTTAATATTAGGGCTAATGAAGGGTTGGTGGTAAGTATATCTATTAATTAAAAACCCATTTAAAACTAAATTTAAATGGGATGGATAATTATTTCATATAATACTAGATGTCCTCTTGATCCCTAAGGCTTTGAATGTATGCAGCTTTTTGAATTTCACGTCGTCTTTTAACCGAGGGTTTAGTGAAAAATTGATTTTCTCTTAAATTCTGCATTACTTTAATATTTCGGTGTTTTCTTTTGTAACGTTTTAAAGCACGTTCAATATTTTCTCCTTCTTTAATAATAATTTTTAGCATGTAGTTTTTTAATTAATGTGTTTTTTTCTTTTAGGATTATCCTAAATAGGTTTTTAATATTTTACTTTTTGAAGTATGTCTTAATCTACGAATTCCTTTTTCTTTTATTTGTCTTACACGTTCTCTGGTTAACCCAAATGAATCTCCTATTTCTTGAAGACTCATAGGTTGTTTATTACATATTCCGTAGTAATGACGCAAAACATCTGCTTCTTTTTCAGATAGTGTATCCAATGCACGATTTATTTCAATAGCTAATGAGCCTCTCATTAAATCGTCATCAGGTCTTGGCGATTCATTGGAATTTACAACATCATAAAGTGTTGAAGTTTCTCCTTCTCTTAATGGAGCGTCCATTGAAACATGCCTGCCAGAAATCTTCATAGACTGTTTCACATCAGTTACAGTAAGGTCTAAATTAAGTGCAATTTCTTGAGCACTAGGTGGTCTTTCGTGAGTTTGTTCTAAAAAAGAATAGGCTTTATTTATTTTATTAATAGAGCCAATTTTGTTTAAAGGTAGTCTAACTATTCTAGACTGTTCTGCTAGTGCTTGAAGAATACCTTGTCTAATCCACCAAACGGCATAAGAAATAAACTTAAAGCCTCTTGTTTCATCAAAACGTTTAGCTGCTTTAACCAAGCCTGCATTTCCTTCATTTATTAAATCTGGCAATGATAGGCCTTGATTTTGATATTGCTTTGAGACTGAAACTACAAAACGTAAGTTAGCTGTTGTGAGTTTTTCTAAGGCTTCTTGATCTCCTAAACGTATTTTTTGTGCTAATTCTACTTCTTCGTCAGCGGTTATTAATTGAATTTTGCTAATGTCTTGAAGGTATTTGTCAAGCGACTTAGATTCTCTATTGGTAACTTGTTTCGTAATTTTTAATTGCCTCATATATTCTTTTAAAGATTTAAATTATGCATAATGTATAACTTAACTTTTTTATTAAGAAATCCTAATAAATGTTTGGTTTTATTATTTATAACTCTAAAATCAAAAAAAAGGAGGCTGTCTGAAAAGTAATGAAGAACTATAATTTGTCATATTGAGCGCAGTCGAAGAATCTTAAATATAAAAATGTTAGATATTTCGACTGCGCTCAATATGACGCTAAAGATTACTTTTTAGACAACCTCTCTCTTTTAAAACTAGTATGAAACAATTTTTTTCATCCCAGTTCCTTTATCTGTTGTCAACCTAACAAAATAGAGTTGGTCACTATAATTGGTCATGTCAATCTGGGTTTTGGTTTTTGCCCCAGAGACATAATCCTTGTTGATGATTTGTTTTATCAAAGCGCCTTTAACATCGAAGATCTCAATCTTGACATTGGTGTCATAGTTAAACTTATATTCCAAGAACACTTGGCCTCTGTAAGGGACTGGGTAGGCTGTAAAGGATGCTTCAATGTCATTTTCAGGGTTTGACAATATATCATCTTTACAGTCAACCGTATCGTTTTTAGGAATATAAACACCACCTTGATCGGCAGATTTTGAACAATCACATTTTTGCAGGCAAGTTATGGCATGTGTAATCAAATAGATGCCATTGCTGTTCAATAACTTGATTGGTCCCACTGTATAATTGGTCACCTGATCCAATGCGCCTGTATTGATATTATAATACGACGGATCTGTGGTATAATCGCCCTTTGTATCTGTTGGGTATTTTTCACAGCCAATATATACTTGTGCTTCACTCATTACATATGGACTATATAAATTGTATTCCAGAGTAACTGTATCTCCAGTATAGTTAACTATTACTTCGCCTGATTTGTCCCCTTGGTTGATGTCACAATCCACAGCACCAGTAAATAGCTCTAAAGTATATTCCCCTGGTGTATCAAAATAGTTGGTCCAACCCCAATCATTGGTTTTAAGATCTGTATCTTCTACAAAACAGGTATTAGCGTCCTTAAATCTTGCATACGATGGTGTGCATGCTTGTATGTCGTCTTCTTGCCAGTAATAGACAACGCTAACCATATCTTCCTTGGCCGTTTCATTACCACATGTATCTACAGATTTGTAGTAGTAAATAACATAGCGCTTGCAATCGTTTTCGATGCTTTCAATCCTATCGACTTTTACTGTAACATCACCTTCACAGTTATCTTTACCTGTGATATGACCATTATCAATATGGTTTTGAGGATCCGGAAGTTTTGACTCATCGAAGTTACATCCCATATCAAACGTGTTGTTGACAATCCCTGTCACTGTTGGTGCAGTGGTATCTTGAACCGTAATGGTTTGATCTAAGGTGGTTGTGTTTCCACATATATCTGTTGCTGTCCAAGTTCTAATTAATGTGTAATTATTAATGCAATCACCATCCTCCCTTCGTTCGCCCAAATACACAGCAGCAACATCGCCATCACAATTATCGGTGGCAGTAGCTTGCCCTACTGCTGGTACTTTATCACATTCGGCTACTTCATCTTGAGGAACGGTAAGTACTGGTGGCGTATCATCTTTAACAGTAATGGTTTGAGAGATACTCGATTGGTTGCCACTGTTATCTATAAAAGTCCAAGTACGCACTATACTAAAGTCATTGGCACATGCTCCAGGTGTCAACACCTCCATAGGACTTACGGTAATATCACCGCAATTATCTGTAGCCGTTAACTCTACAGGAACTGGAACATCATCGGCACATTGTACAGTTACATCTATAGGTGCAGCAGGTGCTACAGGTGGTATATTATCTTCTACTTTCACATTAGCTGTACAGGTAGATTGATTGCCATTGTTATCGGTAACTGTTAAGGTTACAGTGTTGTTTCCTAAATTAGAACAATCGAAAGTGTTTTTATTGATACTTAAAGAAGCAATACCACAGGCATCCTGAGAGCCACCATCCACATCGTTTGCTGTAATACTAGCACTACCATTAGCATCTAACTGAATGGTAATGTCTTTACAGATCGCAACAGGTGGTATATTATCTTCTACCGTAACGATTGCTGTACACGTAGATTGATTACCGTTAACATCGGTAACTGTTAAGGTTACTGGTACACCAGAAACAATAACTTGACCAGCATTTAAAGAACCTGGACTTTCAGCAATTGGCCCTGTCCATGAAGAACTGTCATTCCCAATTCTTTGCAAACTGTTCCCTGCTGCTGGAGCAGGTTGTTCGGATACACCAATATCAATAGATGTCATTCCAGAGGCTGGACCATCAGAGGCATTAATAACACCTTCGTATGAGATAAACTCAATAATGCCATCTCCTATTTTTAATAATGCCCTACCTTCTTCTGGGCCATTTTCAAAAAATTGTGAACTTAAATCAGACAGATAGAATGCTATGGCTCCATAACCATTACCTTGATCTGGAATGATTCCTGCTAGAGTTTTAGTATCGTCTAAGGCATCGTCATTATCATAGGCTAAGAGTTGATACGCTGATAAGTCCGTTCCTGCGGTACCAGCAATTTCTATAAACTCACCAATGTCTCCACCAGAATTATCATAATGAATTTCATTAATCCAGATTTGGTCACCACTTATAATATCATTACAATCAAAAGTTGTTTTATCAATACTTAAAGAAGTAATGCCACAGTTATCAGTCGAACCACCATCCACATCATTTGCGGTAATAGATGCATTACCGTTAGTATCTAATTGTACAGTAATGTTTTTACATTCTGCTTTTGGAGCTTCAGCATCCTTAACAGTTACTTTAAAACTACATTGCGACTGGTTCCCTTCGGCATCGGTTGCGGTTGCGCTTACTATTGACGTACCCACTGGGAAGAAACTTCCAGAAGCTGGATTTAACACTAGTGTTGCGCCAGAGCAATTGTCATCAAAATCAACGTTATAATTTACGACCGCACCACATTCGCCTGGGTCGTTGTTGACTACTATATCTGCTGGACAGTTGATTGCTGGTGGTATATTATCTTCTACTTTTACATTGGCTGTACAAGTGCTTACTGCTCCGTTAATATCAGTCACAGTAAGTGTTACGGTATTATTACCAATATCTGCACAGGTAAAATCGGTTTTAGACAATGTCATAGACTGTAATTCACAGTCTGCAGTACTTCCATTATTAACTGCTGCTGCTGTGGTAGTTGCATTACCATTAGCGTCTAATTGTATGGTAACATCTTGACAAATAGCTACTGGAGCTTGACAGCAAACAGCAAATGGATCTGTAATAGTAATTTCAGCAGTACATTCCGTAATATTTCCGTAGATGTCAGATACTCCAAAAGTAATAATGTTAACACCAATATCATCACATGTGAAGAAAGCGTCTCCTGGAGCTATGGTTATAGGACCACTGAGGGCACAGTTATCGGAATAAGTTGTAAAAATCTCACTTTCAATGATCCCTCCATAAAGAGTAAAATTACCTGTTGCATCGAGTTCGAAAGTAGCATTTTGACATTCCAAAACAGGAGGCTCATTGTCATTTACAGTCACATCAAAACTACATTGTGTTTGGTTTCCTGCAGCATCAGCTGCGGTTGCTGTAACCGTTGTTGTTCCAACAGGAAAGAAATCGCCTGAATTATGAGAGAGAGCTAAATTTGTTCCAGGGCAGTTATCGCCAAAATTTACCGTAAAATTAACATTGGCTCCACATTCTCCAGGATCGTTATTTACAGTTATATCTGAAGGACAAGAAATTGTTGGTGTTTCAATATCGTTTACTGTGACATCAAAACTACATGAGGCTTGATTGCCAGCGGCATCGGTTGCAGTTGCTGTGACCGTAGTAGTTCCAACAGGGAAGAAATCACCTGATTCATGAGAAAGAACCAAACTTGTTCCCGAACAATTATCGCTAAAAGTAACTGCAAAATTAACATTGGCCCCACAAGTACCTGTATCATTAGATACTGTGATATCTGCTGGGCAGCTTACCACCGGATTTTCGTCATCGTTCACAGTTACATTAAAGGTACACACATCGGTATTGCCGGCTGCATCGGTAGCAGTTACTGTTACCAGAGTAGTTCCCACAGGGAAAGTAGAACCGGAAGCCGGTACACTTGATACGGTTACTCCAGGACAATTGTCCGTTGCTGAAGGGGCATAGGTCACTACAGCATCACATTTACCAGGATCTACTCCTTGCGTGATATCTGCCTGACAAATGGCTACTGGGTTTTCAACGTCATTAACAGTGACATTAAATGTACACGTAGCTGTATTTCCTACCGCATCTGTAGCAACTGAAGTTACTAACGTTGTTCCAACTGGAAAGGTACTGCCAGAGGCAGGCGTACTTACAACGGAGACTCCAGGTAAATTATCGGTAGCTGTAACGGTAAAATTCACCACTGCTCCACAAACAGTGGCATCGTTATCTGTGGTGATATCACTTACACATGTAATAACTGGTGGCTCGGTATCGATAATGCTCAACATTGTAAATGGTATGGGCGATAATACTTGATTAGCTTCTGCGTATAACCAATTGCTAACATTTTCAAAATCGGCTTGTTCCACAAGAATAGCACGTTCTCCACCTGCATATTTGTATTCGGTTCTATTAGGTGGTGACGCACTTGAAAACCCATCAACTACCAAAGCACTCAAATATATTCCTGAAGGATCTTGAGTTGCTGGAATAGTTCCTCCTCCTGGAGCTGCTGAATTTCCTGAATATAACACGGCATAAATATCAGTAACGCCGTTTGTAGGATCACCATCATCATCTTCATAGGCATAAAAAGTATCTCCATTAGTGGCTATAGCAAAATTACCTGATATTAACGCCATAGTGCCACAATTACCTCCATTACAGGTTAAGGTAAATGTATTTGTATTCTGTCCTGTTTCGGTTGCAACAACAACTTCTCCTACTGGAATTCCTCCTGCTGGTGCTGTCCATTTTAAAACACCGTCACCAGGAGTACCAAATACTAATGTATTATTGTTGAATTTATTATCGGTAAAATATATTTCGGTTCCTGCAGGAATTGCTTTGGCTGCCACAAATGAGAAGCCATCTGGAGTTGTATGATTTAATCCTGTAATGGCAACCAATGGGTCAGAATTACTTGTATCGTCATTGTTAATGGTTACCGTGGCATCATTAGGTGAGCCACCATCCTATCCAGTTCCTGAAGCTAGTGCAAGAACGACAGTTTCTTGTACTTCAACATCAGTATCTACAACAGCTGTAATGGTTACAGTTGCAGTTGTTGCGCCATTAGCTATGGTCACAGTTCCTGCAGAGGCATTAAAACTAGCTGCTCCACTTACTGTATAATCTGTTACATAAGTAGCTGTACCACTAACGCTAAAATTTATGGTTGTTATGCCAACAGATGCTGCGCTTAAAGCAAAGGTATAGACCATGCCTGTGCCGCTATCTTCAGAAACAGCTGTTGGCGAAGCGGTTATTGTTGCTATTGGATTTGCAGAGCCTGCTGCTATGGTAATATTGGCAAATGGGACAATTGACAAATCTTGAATGGTCTCAGAGTGTAGCCAATTGCCTGTGTTTTGAAAATTTGCTTGATCTACTGTATTGCTTCTAGCAGGAGCCACAAATTTATATTCTGTTCTTTTGGCTGCAGTAGCAGCAAAACCATCCACTATAACAGAGCCTACATAATCTGACGGATTTTCTATTGCTGGAATATTTCCTCCAGGAGTTGCTGAGGTTCCTGTAAATAAAACTGCATAATAATCGGTAATTCCATTGTTTGGGTTATTATCCGTATCGCTATATGCTGAAAAACCCTCGCCTTGAGATGCTAAATCAAAGCTTCCTCCTTCATGTGTAATAGTTCCGCAAGCGCCTCCACCACTACAGGTTACTGTATAAGTGTTTGAACTTGTTTCTTTTACAAATATAACATTACCACGAGTAATGGCAGGAGCCACCCATTTAACAACAGCCTCGTTGCCAGAAAACTGTAATGTTGAATTATTGAATGGTCTTTCGGTAAAGTAAACAATTTCCCCACCTGTAAAATCATCTAATACAACAAAAGAAAAACCTTCAACTGGTGGATTTGTAGATGATTGATTTAGTCCTGTTACTGCAACTAGGGGAGTGATATTTTTAGTATCGTCGTTAACAATTGTCGCTGATGCAATGCTTGGGCTTCCAGCATCATAGCCTGTACCTGCATTTAAGGTAAGTGTTACCGTTTCATCGGGTTCTAAAGTTGAATCGCTTGTTGGGTTAATGGTTAAAGACGCTGTGGTGCCTGATGCTATAGTAATGGTTCCTGAGCTTCCGTTAAAAGTGAAAGGACTTGAAGAGGTTACTGTATAATCTGTATTATAGGTGGCGTTGCCACTTACGGAAAAGTTTGCAGATATTGCAGCAGCGGCAGATAAACTAAATGTAAAAGTGCTATTAGTTGGGCCATTTTCGGTTACTGAACTTGGTGAAGCCGTTACTGTAAGTACTGGGTTTGAACCTGATAAATTTAAATTGGTAAATGCTACCGTTGAAAGATCGGCATTTGATTGACCATGTAAATAATTTGTGGGGTTTTCTAAAGCTGTTTTGCTAACGCCATCGCGTAATGAAGCAGGACTGAATTTAAATTCAGACCTATTTGGGCTCACTGCAGGAAAACCATCTACTACAATGGCATCAGGATAATCAATTGATGGATCCCACTGTGAAGGAATATTGCCACCAGATGGTAACGGAGGCGTATCTACCTCACCATTGTAATATACACTAAATATATCGGTAACTCCATTACCAGGATTGTTGTCATTATCTTGATAGGCATAAAAGGCTTCACCATCGGTTCGAAGCGCAAAAAAATCAAAACCTGCTGCACCTAAGAATGTAACATTTCCACAGGAGCCACCTCCAGTACAAGTGACTGAAAACACATTTCCTGATGTTTCTTTCACAAATACTACAGTGCCAACTGAAATAGCGGTTGAGGCAGTAAATTTAACAGTTCCTTCCCCTGAAGCGTCAAAAACATTGGTAGAATTATTATATTCTTCTTCAGTAAAAAAGACACTATTACCATTGGCAAAAGCTTCAGTGACTACAAAAGAAAATCCATCTGGCGTAACATGATTCGTTCCAATAATGGCAACTTTTTGTGAAAAACCATAGGTAATTGATAAAAGGGCAATGCATAGAATGGTAATTTTTTTCATGTTGGATGGTTTTAATAGACTATTTGTTATATATATCAATGCGTTTATAATCATTGTTTATTCAAAAACACGATTGTTTAAATTTCTAAAATTAATCTAGGGGAGATTATTTTATTAATTATGGCTATTAATCAAATAAAATAAAGATATTGCTTTTTAATCTCTTTTATAAAAAAGTTAAATTTAAACGCTTTGATATATTAACTATAATAAGAATGCATTTTTTACATCATTATGTAATTAACGTATAGTCAAAGGCTTAAAAATGAATATTCAAATTGGTTATTTAGAAGATTCATAATAAATAGCACATCTAAAATAGATATTTCTATATTAAAATGACGTTATTTTCGATTAATGGTAGTTAATATCTGACAAAAAGCAGTTGTTGTTTTATGTGATATCAACTTCTTGTAACTGCTAATTACAATAATTAACTTCTTGTAGGATAAGCACCTACCACTGCAATACATACATTTACACCCAAATATGGGTTTCGTATATTAAATGGCTGGTTACTACCAACATCTTCTTGAGTAACAGCTCCTAAATTTTGGTCTGCTATGGTAGTTTCGCTAAAAGCACCTGTATGACTTGCCAAAGCCAATGTTGGATTTGATTCTTCACCTGGTGATGGATTAACTCCTATTTGAACATTATGATTATGAGTTGGTAAATTAGCTTTTACAAGTGTTTCGGAAACATTTCCTCCTCTTTGTCCCAAAGAAATTGAATCTAATCCTGGTCCTGAGCCATTACTTACTATACTTCTTCCTCGAAGATCTGGTACTGCGAAAGTTCCTTGAATCTTATCGCCACCATAAGTATTTCCTATTAATGAATATAATTGATTGTAGCTTGCAATTGAGAGTAACGACCCATCACATTTGAGCCAGCCTCTAGGTGCGAAATCAAAAGCAAAAGCTTGAATTTGGCCTACATAAGGTGTAACTGTATTGTCCATAATAAAATTGTTTTTGGTTGGTACTAATTGTTTGTTTAAAAATAAGCATTTATAAAATTTTCGCAAAAAAACGTATTTTTTATACTAACGAAATTTCTTCATTAACTTTTAATTTAAAGCGTTTCCTGAATAGGTAAACACCTAAATATAAAAAAGGTGTATCGAGAGCAGCGACCATCACTTTAAACAAAAAGCCACTAATCAATAAACCTTTAAAACTTTCCCATGGCAATACTTTAAAAGAGCATAACAAAAAGAGAATTGAAAAGGTATCGATAAATTGCGAAAACCAAGTGGAGAAGTTGTTTCTTAGCCATAAATGCTTGCCTTTAGTCAATCTTTTCCAAAAATGATAAATTTGAATATCTATAAACTGTGCAAACAAATATGCTGTCATACTTGCAAATACAGCAATTGCCGATTGACCGAATACTTTTGTAAATAAGGCATTATCTACTGGAGAATTATCTATGGCTGGAACACTATCAGCCACCAAAATAATGAGTAATGAAAATATGGACGCAAAAATTCCTGTAATTACAACTTGATTTGCTCGTTTTTTACCATAAATTTCACTAATTAAATCGGTTATTAAAAAGGTGATTGGATACGGTAAAATTCCAACAGAAATTTCAAACAAATTAGCTCCAAAAAGTTCTATATCAAAAGGATGCCAATAAAAAAACTTCTGAAAAATTAAGTTTGAAACTACTAAAGATGTAATAAACAAAGCGCCTAGAAGCATGTAAATTCGTTGTGCAAGGAGTTTGTCTTTTAGTGTCATTTATTTGTGTTATGTCAGTTCGAGTGATGCGACGAAGAGGCATTGTATCGAGAACCTCATTTTCCCTTAAATTTCTTTTTTGCTAAGTTAGGAAGCTTATCGAAATCATTATTAATTAATGCTTCTTTTTTAGCTCTAGACCACTTTTTGATTTGTTTTTCTGTTTGAATAGCTAAATCTACATTAGTAAATCCTGCATAGAATTTTAAATTAACTGGTCTTCGTTTATAAGTGTAACTATCTATATGTTTTCCGTATTGATGTTCTTCAACTCTTTTAGTTAAATTAGAGGTAATGCCAGTATAATAACTTTTATCGGAGCATTCGAGTACGTGTACATAATAGATTTTCATGTTTCTTAATCTGCTGCTTCTCGATACAATTTCGATAAAAAAATCGAAATTACTTGAAGTGACATTTTAGAATTTATTTTTCATGATATCAGTTCGAGCGTAGTCGAGAACAAAATTGTGAATAAATACGCTTAGTAAATATAAACTAATAAATTTTCTTTTAGTTAATTTGTCATTGCTTATGAACCAGCCACATCAAGTTTATATATCATTAGGAAGTAACCAAGGCGACAGGTTTAAAAACCTACAAGACGCCATTGACCATGTTCATTTAAAAATAGGGACTGTAAAAATTATTTCCAAAGTCTATAATTCACCAGCCTTTGGTTTTGATCCCGAAGCGTCGGGAGACGATTTTTATAATGTTTGTATGCATGTTGAAACGTATTTAAATCCTAAAAAAGTGATGCAGGAACTTTTATCTATTGAAAAAAGTTTGGGCAGAGTAAGAAATGACCAAAAAAAATATGAGGCACGAACTATAGATTTGGATATTTTACTTATTGATAATGACATAATTGACACAAAAACACTTAAAGTGCCGCATCCCGAAATGCACAAAAGGAGGTTTGTGTTACGACCTTTAAACAATATTGCGCCAAATATTGAGCATCCAAAACTAAAGAAAACAGCAAGTGTACTTTTAGAAGAATGTGAAGACAATAGTGAGCTGGAGGGTATTAATATTTGGTTAAAAAACCCTAGTAAAGTATTTAATTTTTCCAAACATAATTATATTGCCATTGAAGGTAATATTGGTGCTGGAAAAACAAGTTTGGCCAAAATAATAGCACAGGATTTTAATGCCAAATTGGTGCTAGAGCGTTTTGCCGACAATGCGTTTTTGCCAAAATTCTACAAAGAGCCAAAGCGTTATGCCTTTACCTTGGAAATGTCTTTTTTGGCAGACAGGTACCAACAAATAAGTGACGATTTATCACAACTCGATTTGTTTAAAGATTTTATTGTAAGCGATTATGATGTATTTAAATCGCTTATTTTTTCTAAAATCACATTACCTGAAGACGAATTTATCTTGTATAGAAAGCTGTTTTATTTAATGTATAAGGATATTGCCAAACCAGATTTGTATGTGTATTTATACCAAAACACTGAAAGATTACAAGAAAACATTAAAAAACGCGGACGTGATTACGAGCAAAACATTGAAGACGACTATCTAGAGAAAATCAATGCTGGTTATTTAGAGTTTTTAAAAAATCAAACAGAGATTACAGTCAAGATTATTGATATATCTGAAAGGGATTTTGTTAAAAACAGGAAAGATTATCTTTGGGTACTTAATCAAATTTGCAACGATGAAACATAGACTTATTCAATCACCAATTATATATATTGTTGGGATGAAGGCAACCATGTCTTTTAGTACCATTAGTGAAGATACTGGAAAGCTGGCAAGACTGTTTATGCCAAGGTTGAAAGAGGTTAAAAATAGAGTAGATGATAACACGTTATCACTACAAAATCATGATAATTTCGATTATAATAATATTCCACCAACCATGACTTTCGAAAAATGGATTGGTGTTGAGGTCGCTAATTTAAATAACGTTCCTGAGGGTATGGAAACGCTTACCATAAAGCCTGGAAAATATTTAATAATTGACTTTAAAGGCACAATGCAAGAGTTTATAAAAAACTGGCACTATCTGCATTCGCAATGGTTACCAAATTCTGAATTTGAGCTAGATAACAGACCTCATTTTGAAAAACTAAGTCCAAGTTATAATCCTATGAATGCTGTAAATGAGGAAGAGATTTGGACGCCTATCAAGTAAGCTTACATAACATATCCCAAATCACTACACTTGCACTCACCGAAATATTCAACGAATGTTTCGTGCCATATTGCGGTATTTCAATCACCACATCACTTGCAGTAACAACTTCTTGTTGCACACCTTTAACTTCGTTACCAAAAACAATGGCGTAAGTTGTGTCAGCTTCTGGTTGAAACTCATTGAGCATCGTGGCATTTTCGGCCTGCTCAATGGAGATTATTTTTATGTTTTGAGCTTTTAATTTTTCAACTAGCGCTAATGTATCATTAACATATTCCCAATCAACAGTTTCGGTACTTCCCAAAGCTGTTTTATGAATATCTTTATGAGGCGGTTTTGCGGTAATACCACATAAATAAATTTTTTCCACCAAAAAGGCATCACTTGTTCTAAATACACTGCCAATATTATTGAGACTTCTAATATTGTCAAGAATTACAATAATTGGTGTTTTGTCAGACTGCTTAAATTCATCAACCGATAATCTATCGAGTTCGCTGTTTTTTAGTTTTCGCATCTAAAATTTATTTGATGTCATGCTGAGCGTAGTCGAAGCATCTTTTATCTAAGATTTTTCACTGTATTCAGAATGACAATCAACTGTTGTTAAAATCTCTTAAGAATTGTAAATAACTTCTATTTGTAAGCCTTTATTAAACATGAAATATTGGTTACATTAGCATTCTTACAATCTTTGCAAAAGTAACATATAAAAATCACTCAACATTGGCTAAAAAAGCAAAAAAAGTAACCCCATTAATGAAGCAATACAATACCATAAAGGTAAAGTATCCTGATGCGTTGTTACTTTTTAGAGTTGGTGATTTTTACGAAACCTTTGGTAGCGACGCTATAAAAGCGTCTAAAATTCTAGATATTATTCTTACCAAGCGAGGTGCTGGAAGCGATAGTGAAACCGAGTTGGCTGGATTTCCGCATCATTCATTAAACACGTATTTGCCGAAATTGGTAAAAGCGGGTTGTCGTGTCGCTATTTGCGACCAATTGGAAGATCCAAAACTCACAAAAACCATTGTAAAACGTGGTGTGACCGAATTGGTAACTCCTGGAGTTGCCTTAAACGATGAGGTGTTAAGTTCAAAATCGAATAACTTTTTAGCATCTGTTTATTTTGGAAAGTATATTGGAGTTTCTTTTCTGGATGTATCCACAGGCGAGTTTTTAACGTCTCAAGGCAATGCCGAGTATATTGATAAGTTACTTCAAAATTTCAATCCGAGTGAAGTCTTAATTGAAAAGCAGAAGCGCACACAATTTTCAGAAACGTTTGGCAGCGATTTTCATACATTCTATATGGAAGATTGGGTGTTTCAGGACGATTATGCCAACGAAACCTTGAACAATCATTTTCAAACAAAATCATTGAAAGGTTTTGGTATTGACAATTTATATGAAGGTATCGTAGCGTCTGGTGCTATTATGCATTATTTAGGCGAAACACAGCATCATAAATTACAACACATTACTTCTATACAACGAATAGCAGAAGATGCTTATGTGTGGATGGATAAGTTTACCATTAGGAATTTAGAATTGTATCATTCTACCAATACTAATGCTGTTACCTTATTGGATGTCATTGACAAAACTATTTCACCAATGGGAAGTCGAATGCTTAAGCGTTGGTTAGCATTGCCATTAAAAGATGTGCAAAAAATTAAGCAACGTCATGAGGTAGTGAAGCACTTGCTGAATAACGAAGTGGCTTTACAGAAGTTGCAGCATCAAATGAAGCATATTGGCGATATAGAACGCTTAATTTCTAAAGTAGCCACAGCAAAAGTAAATCCGAGAGAGGTTATTCAGTTAAAAAACTCTTTAGAAGCCATTGTTCCTATTAAAGCATTGGCAAGTAATTGTGATAATGAAGCTTTAAAAATTATTGGCGAACACATTCAGTCTTGTGATATTTTAAGAGAACGTATTAAGGAAACGTTGAATGAGGATGCGCCTGTAAATATTTTAAAGGGAAATACGATATCTTCTGAATTTTCCTCTGAATTAAAAGAACTTCGAGCCTTAGCATTTTCTGGAAAAGATTATTTAGATAAAATGCTGGAGCGTGAAAGCGAACTAACAGGCATCACGTCTTTAAAGATAGCGTCCAATAACGTATTTGGATATTACATAGAGGTTAGAAATACACATAAAGATAAAGTTCCAGATGCGTGGATTCGTAAGCAAACACTTGTGAATGCAGAGCGCTATATTACTGAAGAACTTAAAGAATACGAAGCTAAAATTTTGGGAGCCGAAGAGCGCATTTTGGCTATCGAGCAACAATTGTTTTCAGAGCTTGTCAATTGGATGGGCAACCACATTAAACCTGTACAGCAAAACGCATCCTTAATAGGAAGACTAGATTGTTTATGTGGTTTTACTCAATTAGCAAAAGATAACCATTATAATTATCCAGAAATTGATGATTCGTTTGATTTAGATATAAAAAAAGGTCGTCATCCAGTGATTGAAAAACAGTTGCCTATTGGAGAACCTTACATTGCTAATGATTTATTTTTAGATAGAACATCACAGCAAATCATCATGATTACTGGACCAAACATGTCTGGTAAATCGGCCATTTTACGCCAAACAGCCTTAATTGTTTTGTTGGCTCAAATAGGGAGTTTTGTGCCAGCTGAAAGTGCTAGAATAGGCTTGGTAGATAAAATATTTACAAGAGTAGGAGCGAGTGATAATATATCGATGGGAGAATCAACTTTTATGGTTGAAATGAATGAAACAGCGTCTATTTTAAATAATATTTCCGAGCGTAGTTTGGTCTTGTTAGATGAAATTGGTCGAGGTACAAGCACCTATGATGGCATTTCAATTGCTTGGGCTATTAGCGAGTATTTGCATGAGCATCCATCTAGAGCAAAAACCTTATTTGCAACGCATTACCATGAGCTTAACGAAATGACCGAAACCTTTGAGCGCATTAAAAATTATAACGTTTCCATCAAAGAATTAAAGGATAATGTCTTGTTTTTAAGAAAGCTAATTGAAGGAGGAAGCGCTCATAGTTTTGGTATTCATGTGGCAAAAATGGCAGGCATGCCACAGCAAGTTATTCATAGAGCGAACAAAATATTAAAGCAACTTGAAAAGTCTCACTCTAGCGAGGAATTGACAGATAAGGTAAAATCACTAAATGATGAGATGCAACTAAGCTTTTTTAATCTAGACGACCCTCTTTTAGAAGAGATTAAAGATGAAATTTTGCACATCGATATCAATACGTTAACACCAGTTGAAGCTTTGATGAAGCTCAATGAAATTAAGCGCATGCTTCAAAAAAAGAAAAGAGCGTAAAAATTATAAAAAAGCCTTTGGTATTAATGGAATTGTTTTAAATTTGCATCCGCAATCAAGAGATTGTACGTTCATTTTAAACTGCGAAAGTAGCTCAGGGGTAGAGCATCACCTTGCCAAGGTGAGGGTCGCGGGTTCAAATCCCGTCTTTCGCTCTGTAAACTTTTTTTAAAATATACCAAGATGCTGAAGTGGTGGAATTGGTAGACACGTTGGACTTAAAATCCAATGACCATTAGGTCGTGCGGGTTCAAGTCCCGCCTTCAGTACTAAGCCTTTACAAGATTTCTTGTAAAGGCTTTTTTTGTTTAGGTACAACATAGGTACAACATTTTGATTATTTATGATTAATAATTTTATTTGATTGTAATTGAAATTAAATAATAGCAGTTTGTATTTTTGAATAAGTTTTCACTCTGAGGAGATGTTGACTCTACTATTATTATGTAACTCTTATATTGGAGTTAATTATCAAGGCTCATAACCCGAAGGTCACTGGTTCGAGTCCAGTTCCCGCTACTA
>TARA_R110002073_G_scaffold838_1_pt1 | contig 27416 bp, 17 predicted proteins | sample TARA_R110002073 | Tara Oceans TARA_R110002073 (sample SAMEA4397174) | marine metagenome | biome: Polar Biome; feature: [DCM] deep chlorophyll maximum layer (ENVO:01000326); material: water (ENVO:00002006), including particulate matter (ENVO:01000060) such as... | depth 40 m | reverse complement strand
AGGAAGGTGACTGACGCGGTACTCCCGGTTGAAGTTCCGGACGGGCTCCAAGCTGGGCCAGCCGGAATCGGCAGCCCGGAGGACAGGGCCCGCATCGACAGCGTAGGCTGGGGCGATGCGCTCCCTCCTGACGAATCGATTCGCCGTCCTGACCCTGCTCGCCCTCACCAGCTGCGGGAGCGCACCCGAAGAGCGCGCCATTCCCGAAGGGCTGAACTCCAAGTTCCTGTCCGACGAAGTGCAGGTCGGGGACTTCAAGGGCATCTTCGAAGGCGAGTCGCGCGAGGTGTTCCGCGAACGCGCCGCGCTGGCGCAAGCGCTGCACGCGGAACCCGGCCATGTCATCGCCGACATCGGATCCGGCACGGGCGCCTTCCTCTCCGTGCTGTCCGCGTGCGCCGGACCCGAGGGCCAGGTCATCGCCACCGACATCTCCTCGGTCTTCGTCGCGAAGCTGCGCGAGCGCGCCCAGGACGAGGGCTTGAGCAACGTCCACGCCCAGGTCTGCGGTGAACGGGAGAGCGGGCTTCGACCGAACTCGGTCGACCGCATCTTCATCTGCGACGTCTATCACCACTTCGCCTACCCGCGGACCACGAACGCCTCGCTGTTCGAGGCGCTGCGACCCGGTGGCGAACTGCTCCTGGTCGATTTCATTCGCATCGAAGGGCAATCGCGCGAGTGGCTCCTGGGCCACGTGCGGGCGGGCCAGGAGGTGTTTCGCGCCGAACTCGTGGACGCTGGGTTCGAGTACGTCGAGGACGTCGCCATCGACAGCTTCGAAGAGACCTACGTGATGCGCTTCCGCAAGCGCGCGCGCTGAGACCTCCCCCAACGACCACGGCCCCGAGTCGCAACTCGAGGCCGTGTTCGCGTTCAGGTCGAGGCGGTGGAACGCCGGGCCCCGATCACTGGAAGTCGATCGCGATCGGCTCGGTGAAGTTCGAGGTCGCACCCTGACGGTGCCAGGCCTGGAAGCGCCACGTGTCGCCGGGCACGACGGCCACGCTGGGCGTCAACGGCAACGCGGTCAGGTCGACGTCGACGTGGATCATGCCGCGCTCGCCCGAGTTGACGATCTGGGTCATGAAGCGGCCGATCGGCTGTTCCAGGCAGAGGATGCCGACGCTGGCAGGGGCGACCAGGATCGAGTCCGCGTTCGCGGCCACGAGCCAGAAGCCGAACTCGTTGCGCGGCAGGCTGGAGGCGTACAGGGTCAAGTCGTTCTCGGACACGAGTTCGGAACCGGAGGCCGACGCGAAGCCGGGGAAGCCGGTCGAGTTCGCGACGGGCGTGCAGTAGGTCGCGCCGAAAGTGTCGAGCGCGCTGTACGAGAAGTCGTCGATGATCGCCCAGCCCGTGGCACCGTTGTGCTCGAGCGTGATGCGGCCGACGGGCCTCGCCTTGGTCCCGACGGTGATCGATTGAAAGCCGGCGGTGTTGCCGTTGAAGGTGGAGATCACAACTCCTTTGGCGTCGTAGAACGTCAAGATCGAACCGACCGAGGCCGTGCTGTCGCGCAGGAACAGGGTGATCTTCTCGGCCGGCAAGCCGAAGGTGATCTCGCCGGTCTCGCCCGCCTCGATCATCCAGGAGAAGAAGCCCGAGCGGTAGAGCGACACGATGCCGACGGACTGGGCCAGGCCGTCCTCGAACCGGACGTGCGCCGGAGAGACACCGACCTGGAAGGAACCGGAGACGTCATGGAATTCGAAGCTCTCGAAGACGCTGATGCCGAGAGCGGTCGGCGGCGGCGCGGAACCGGTCAGAGCAGCGGAGAGGAGAAGGGGAAGCAGCATGAGAAGGGTGAGAAGGTGGGCGTGTTGGATGCGGGAGGTTGAGGCCCGACCCTGCGGGTCGAACGTCGCGTCCCAGGGTGACGCATCCGGCCGAGGAAAGGGGCACCCAGAACCCGGGAACATCCCGAGTCGCGATCCGGAACGGGGTATCCTGTTCCCAAGAGCTTGGAATCCCCTCCAACCATGCGCTTCCGTCCCCTTTTGATCTTGGCCCTCGGCCTCGGAGCCGTCGCCGTAACGTGCAGCGACGTACCGACCGTTCTGGCCGGCGCCCCTCCGATTCGGGGCAGAAGCACGCTGTTCAGCTTGTTGGCGTTCGAGCAGGCCCGCGAAACGCTCCGCACTCCCGAGAAGGCTCCGCCCCAGATCGCGCTGCTCAAACCCGGGCGCGTGGACCAACCTGGCGAGGGGTTCCTGCCGTGCTTGGAGGTCTTCCCCCCGACCACCGTGCGCTGGGACGTACCGCCCGCGTTCGACACGGCCAGCCTGCAGTACGCCCTGGCGATCAAGGGCAACGGCTACCACGGTGGCCACGTGCGCGTGGTCGCCACGCTCGACGGCGAACCCTACTTCGAGCACACGTTGTCGTGCGCGAAAGGGACTCCGTTCGAGGACCGGCGCTGGTTCGAGCACGACGCGCCCCTCGCGGACGGCGGATCCCTCGAGGTCAGCTTCGACTACGAAGGTCCGCGCCCCACCGGCCCGGCCGTCGGCTTCGGGTTGCTGCGCGTGGGCGTCCCGTTCGAGGTCGAGCGCACGACCCCGACCCAGGACTTCCCCAACGTCGTCCTGGTCGTGGTCGACACCCTGCGAGCGGAGAGTCTCTCCAGCTACGGCAACCCGCGCATCACGAGTCCACGCATGGACGCGCTCGCCGCGGAAGGCACGCGCTTCACGCACGCCTACAGCGCGGGCCCCTGGACCTTGCCGGGGACCGCCTCGATCCTGACCGGCAAGACCGTCCCCCACCACGGCTTGGGTTCCTCGTCCTCCAATCATCTGGCCGAGTCCCTGGAAACGCTGCCCAAGGTGATGCAGCGCTCGGGTGCCACGACCGGCGCGTTCACGTGCAACCCGCTGATCACGGGCGCGCGCAACTTCGATCAGGGCTTCGAGGACTTCACCAACTACCGCTGGACCGCATCGCCCGACATGATCGGCGACGTTCTGCAATGGGTGGACGAGCACAAGGACGAACGCTTCTTCCTGTACGTGCACTTGATCGACCCGCACTTCCCCTACGAACCCAGCGCCGACTCGTTGGCCGAGTTCGGCATGCGCACGCCGGACGACTACGAACGCTCCGACCTGCGGCAGTTCATGGAGAACTGGTACGGCGCGGGCGAACCGAACCTGGAATGGGTGCGCGCGACCAACGCCTGGCACCTGGATGCCTACGACGGCGAGATCTGGGACTCCGACCGCGCCATCGGCCAGTTGCAGGATCGACTCGCCACGCATGGGCTGACGGACAAGACGGTCCTCGCCATCACGAGCGATCACGGCGAGGAGTTCCTGGAGCACGGCTGGGCCGGGCACCACACGCAACTGTGGGACGAGTCCGTGCGCGTGCCGCTGATCCTGCACGGTCCCGGGGTCCCGGTCGGCCACGTCGTTCCCCAACCCGTCGAGAACCGGCACATCGCCCCGACGCTGCTGGCACTGGGCGGAGTGGACCCCGTGCCCGGACTCCTGGGACCGAGCTTGGTCGACGCCCAGGACCTCGCGCTGCTCGCCTCGGAGCCCGTCTTCCTGATGACGTCCAAAGGGGAATGGGCCGACCTCGAATCGCGCTCCCGCATCCGCTTGCACGAGTTCCACTCGGTGATCCACGACGGCTTCCGGCTCTACAACTGCCCGCGAACCCTGGATCCTGACGTCGACCGGATCGCCCGCCTGTACGACCTCGAAGCCGACCCGAACTGCGAACACGACGTGCTGGAGGACCACCCGGAGCGTGCCGAACACATGCGGCAGCTGTACCGGGAATGGCGCGCGCGGGGCGAGGCCGACCGTCCCCAGATGATGCCTGCCGAAGAGCAGACGCACGCCATCCTGGTCGACCTCGGCTACGTCGGCGAGGACGAGTAGTCCGCCGGCGGCAGCGAGCGCCGGTCCACGCACCGTCATCGGGGAACCCGGATCCGGGTCCAGGTCCCTCACCGGCAGCCGTCGAGCGAGATCCGCGACGACTCGCTCGCAGCCCAAACCGGGGCGCACTTTGGCAAGATGCTCGGGTGCCCGACCCGCTCCCCCAGCGCGTCCTCGTCGTCCGCCTCGGCGCGATCGGCGATGTGACCAACGCACTCGTGTTCGCCACCGCGTGCAAGGCGGCGTACCCGAACGTGCACTTGGCCTGGGTGGTGCATCCGCTCGCGCTTCCGCTCGTACAAGGACACCCCGCCATCGATCGCGTCCACGTGTGGACCCGGGGCGGTGGCCTGTCGGAGTTCCTGCGCCTCCGCCGGGAGCTGCGCGCGGAACACTACGACCTGGCCATCGACCTGCAGCGGATCCAGAAGAGTGCCCTCCTGGCGCGCGCCTCGGGAGCTCCGCGCGTGCTCGGATACGACCGACGAAGGACCAAGGAAGCCTCGTGGCTGTGGACGAACGAGCGCATTCCGGCAGGACACGCGCGCACGCACATGCTCGATCAATACGTGGAGTTCGCGGTGCACCTGGGTCTCGACCCAGCGGCCGCCCAGCGCGTGCTGCCGCTCGACGTGGAGGCGGAGTCCTGGGCCGACGCGTTCGTCCAACATCTAGGCGGGCAGCCTTTCATCGTCCATGTCGGTGCCACGAAGACACCGAACCGTTGGGAGCCGGAGCGCTACGGACACTTGATCCGACGCTTGCGGGATGCGGGGATCGGCCCCATCTGCTTGACCGGTGGTCCCGGGGACCGTGAGGACGCCGACCGCGCGATGGGCATCCTGGCCGGCGGTCACGGCGACGTTCCCAGCGACTTCCGCGACCTGGTCGGATCCACGTCGTTGCCGCAGTTGATCGCCCTCTTCCGGCGGGCGTCGGGGTTCGTGGGTTGCGACACCGGACCGATGCACCTCGCCGCGGCGGTGGGAGCCCGGGTCGTGGCCCTCTTCGGCCCGGCCGATCCGCTACGAACCGGACCGTACGGGCCGGAACATGTGGTCCTGCGTCGTCCCGGGGCTGGAACCGACCGGGATGTGGCTCTACCCGATGCGCAGATCGACGACCTGTCGGTCGACGACGTCGCTCGAGCGATTCGGAAGTGCTCGGGCAGACCCCCGGGAATCCCCTCGGAATCACGTTTCTAGCCGGAGATTGACCCCTGGAGGGTGGTGAAGCCCGCCGGATTGCGGCATCCTGTTGAGCAGTTGGAGAATCGTGATCGACCGCATTTGGCGGAACGAATTTCCATGCTCTCGAACGTTGGCTCCACCAGCGTTCCCGAGCCAAGAGCGAAGCTTCGAAGGAACTCTGGTCCCTCCGATCCCCCGTTCAGGCTCAAAACGAAAATCCTTCTGATTTTTCCGTCCGGTTCGAGGCCGGATCCCGACTTAGAAGGGGACGCGAGGCTTCCACAACAGGAATTCAAGAACCTGTGGAATGCAACGCGGCCTGACTCGCTCCAACCAGACCCCCCAGGGATGGTCCCCTGCCCGGCGCAGCCGTCCTAGGACCTCCCACGGACCACACACCTAGCCCTGCCCCCACGTCGCTTCCGGCCTGACCGCCGGGGTCCCACCCACCTGCCATCATGTCGCTCCGCTCCGCCCGCAGTCGCCCGGGCATCCTGTCCCGACTCCTGCGCCTTCACGACAACGAGACCCGTGGTCTCGATTTCGTGCGCAGTGCCAGCGAGATGGAGCGCGCCTTCCAAGCGGAACGCGCACGTGTCGAGCGCAAGGGTGGCGTCTTCTCGATGGTCGTTCTGGAATCGATCGGTGACGAGTCGGCGACGCTGCCGCTCGCGCGCATGCTCGAAGAGCGCATCCGCATCTACGATCACCTCGGCCGCCTCGACGCCAAGCGTCTCGCGGTCGTTCTGCCCGACACCGATCCCGAAGGTGCTTGGATCTTCGCCGACGACGTGCTGGCCCGCCTGGGCAAGCGCGGGTTGCGCGTGAACTGCGAGGTCTACGCCTATCCGTTGGATTGGCGCAACCGCACCCAGGACCAACAGGACGGCGAAAGCCGTGGCGACCAGTCCGGTTTCGGCTCGGGCGGAGACCAAGGCACCAACGCTCGCCCCGGATTCCGCGAAAAGGACGCGCCGGCCGCCCGTGCGGAGTTTCGCGCACTGGGCCCGACCGACTCCGACGCGACTCCCTCCAAGGGTGAAGCGGACCATGCCGACGAACGCCTCGCTGACCTGAAGGACCGCAATGGGGATCGTCCCGTCGGTGACCTCGAGGTCGGCCTGATCGAGGACCTCTCGGTCCGTCGCCGCATCATCGACGTCCTGGTTTCGGGCTTCGTCCTGACCCTGGCGTCCCCGGTGCTGCTGACCGTGGCCTTGCTGGTCAAGCTCACGTCACCGGGCCCGGTGTTCTTCATCCAGAACCGAGCCGGACGCGGCGGACGCCCCTTCCCGTTCATCAAGTTCCGCTCGATGTACATCGATGCCGAGGAGCGCCGCGCTGCGCTCGAAGCCTCGAACGAGAAGGACGGCCCGATCTTCAAGATCAAGAAAGACCCGCGCATCACGCCGCTGGGCCGCTTCCTGCGCAAGTCCAGCTTGGACGAGATCCCGCAGTTCCTGAACGTGTTCCGCGGCGACATGACCTTGATCGGTCCGCGTCCGCCGCGCCTCGACGAAGTGGAGAAGTACGAAGCCTGGCAACGTCGACGCCTCGACATCACCGGTGGCTTGACCTGCATCTGGCAGGTCAGCGGTCGCAGCGAGGTCGGATTCGACGACTGGGTCCGCATGGACCTCGAGTACCAGCGCAAGCGCTCGACGCGCTTCGACCTGGGTCTGTTGTGGCGCACCGTCGGTGCCGTCGTGACGGGCCGCGGGGCGTACTGAGTCTCCTCTGGTCTGGATCCACTTGCCGGATCCCCTGGTTGGATTGCTGCAGGCGACCACGGGCAGGAATTCGTATCCCCTGGCTCATGAACGCCGTTCCGATTCCGGGACCACCGGCCGCCCCCACGGATCAGGCGGTCCACGCAGCCAGCACGGCTGCCCGTTGAGCGACGAAGTCCGCCAGAAGTCGCCGATGCAGATCGGCCTCGCGTTCGAGCCCCCAGCGTGCCGCGATCGACAAGGACCGGTGGGAATAGAGCGGCAGGAGGTCGACGAACACCTCGATCGGCATGTCGCAGCGCTGCGTGAATGCCTGCACGGCTAGGGCGACCTCCCGTGCGAAGCCACTGCCTCCGATCACGGTGTTCGACAACATCCCATCGCCGCGACCGTGGAGCTTCGTCGCCGTGCTGATGATCCAGCCGACCAGATCGGCGCTGGGAAAGCCGCCCATCGTGAAGTTCTCGAAATCGATGACCGTATCCACGACCGTGCCACGCATGAGGACGTTGGCCGGGACCAGGTCGCCATGGGACGGACCGAGGAAGGCGGAGCCCTCGCTCAAGAACAGCTGAACCCAGGGGGCTGCCATGTCGATCGCACCCAAAGGCTCCAACATGGAAACCACGGCCTCGCGCTTGGCTTCAGCCTCGAAGACGTGGTGCGAACGGGAGGCTTCGACATAGTCGATCCACCACGCCGCGACCGATCGGAAGACCGGCAGAACCAGGGCATCTCGCTTGGAGGCGATCGCCTGAGCTGCGGGCTTGCCCGAGCGGAACTCCTTGAACAAGACGAGCCGGCCCGCGATATGACGCGTCTCGAGGACCTGGTCGAGCGTACGCACGATCGGGGCTCCTTCGACCGCGTGCGCGGCCATGCGCAAGCTGGCCGCTTCGAGCTCCGTGTTCGCATCATCACCGCGAGGAACCTTGGCGATGCACAGGGGTCGGCCGCCTCGGTACAGGAAGAAGGAGACGAACCCCTCGTCGGATCGACTCCCGGGATGCAGGATCGCTTCGACGGACCCGTCGTCGGGCAGGTCCAGGATGTCCTGGCACGCACGAGCGAGGCTGCGGATCATCGCGTGGCCCTCACGACGTAAGCGGGACAGAACGTCCCCGCCAGGCCCAAGCGTTGGGCCCAGGCGATCCACGCCAGCCCCAACCTGGAGCGCAGCCCCCCACCTTGGCGAGCCGCATCCAGGTATTGCCGCAACATCGGCCCCTTCACCTCGCTGGCCACGAAGCGTGGCTTGCGGGTGTCCAGGAATGCGTAGCTCACGTCGACCTGGCCGAATCCGGCGGAGCGCAACATCGTGCGATAGCCCGACTCGCTGGCAAGCTTGGCTCCACGGATGCGGCCGGACCGCACCGGACTGAATCGGTTGTCGGCGGTGAAGAGCAGGGACCCACCTGGGGCCAGACATTCCGCCAACCGCTCGAGCCTTTCGATCTTCCCGTCGCGCGGCAAACGCTCGAGCGCACCACCGAGAACGATGTGATCCACACCAGCCGGTCGGACGGGTACGCGCTCCGGTTGACTCGCAACGACGTCGAAGCACTCCCGGCCAGACAGGCGAGCGGCGTGCATCATGCAGCGCGCGACCTGCTCGTCCGGATTCGATGCAACGACATACGCCGCCGTTCGAGCGATCGTGACTGCGGTGAGGCTCGGACCTTCGGAGATGTCCCACACCGTCTTCCCAGCCAGGTCCGCGAGCATGGTCCAGTCCGCCCATGCGGCGTCGGGCAGATCCTCAGCACGGAACCCCGGCACGGTTGCGAGTCGGTGCGCGGCATCGGGCCAGTCCTCGGCCGTCATGCTTCGCAGAGCGGCAACGACTGCGGACGCTTTCGTCGCCGAGGGGGATTCGCTCCAAACGCCGTCGCCATCCTGTTGCCAGGCCAGGGAACATGGAACGCAACGGAGTTCGGCCGCGTCGAACGAGAGGTCTTGGGAACAGGTCGGGCAACCAGCCCAGCCTGAGCGTCCGGCGTCGATCGCGTCAGCCATGCGACTTGCGCGCACGGATCAACACCTGGCGACAGACGAACTCGCGCAGGAGTCCGAGCGACAGGGTTCGGATCCACTTCTCGGAGCGACGGTGCGTGTGGTAGACGACGCTCTCGACGGTCATGCCCTGGGCGCGAATCCAGCGCTCGGCCATCTTGCGCGTGGTCATGCGGATGTGCGTCGAGTCGAGGATGCCCGCGGTCTCGTAGCGGATCTCCCCTTTCACCAGCAACTGCCACAGCACGCTGGCGTGGCGGAAGTTGGGCACCGAAATGACGGCGGCGCCGCCGGGTTCCAGGGATTCGCACGCGCGGGCCAGAACCGCCTCGGGGTCGCGCAGGTGTTCGAGCACGTCCGGGAACACGAGGCAGTCGTAGGTTTCCCCATCGAGTTGGTCCAGGCCGTCCTCGGCCGGGGCGTGGATGACCCGGATCCCGCGCGAGGCGGCCGCCTGGGCCGGTTCGGCTTGGATCTCGATGCCGGTGACGCGGGCGCCGCGCTGGACGAGGACCTCCTCGGTCGCACCCTCACCGCACCCGATCGACAGGAATCGCTGAGCATCGCCCGGGATCATCGCCAGCACACTGGTGCGGACGCGTTGGTAGTAGCTGGGCTTCATCGCTTCATCAATCGGAGCTTCTTGAGCAGTCGGCCGGCTCGACCGAAGGTCCATGGACGCAGGTCGGCCGCCTGGACGCGTCGCGCGTCGCGTTGGAGGGCCGCCAGCCAGGCGTCGACGCCCGAGACGCCGAACGTCTTGGCCGACAGGGGAGCGTAGCGATCGAACATGCCGGGTTCGTTCAGCAGGCAGTGTTGCGTGCGCGGGTCGTCCATGTGCTCCTGGGGCAGGAACGGAAAGTACCAGCCGTTCAGGTAGCCCTTGGACGCCAGGCGCACGCAATAACGCGTGAAGCTCTCGCTGTCCTGGATCAAACCTTGCCGCTCGACGCATGCGCGCTTCATCAGATAGCCGCTGCCTTCGATCCAGCAGTTGCGCAGCAGCTGGTGACCGCCGGGGTACGCATGGATCTTCTTCGCGGCGACCTCGGGGTTGAAATCCTCCTGGGCGAAGCGCCAGCAACCGATCACCCCGAACTTCGGGTTGTCCTCGTGCGCCTTCTCCAGGGTCTCGAGCCAGCCATGGGGCACCAGGCAGTCGTCGTCGATCTTGCTCAGGTAGTCCCCGTCGGACTCGCGCCAGAGCCAATTGGTCGGCTCGCGCAGCTTCTGGTTCTGGACGCTGTGGTGGAACCGGTGGACCGCGGGGTGCTCGGCGAACTCCTGGGAGATCGCCAAGGTCTCGGCGTCCTCACCGTTGTGCCACAGCCAGACCCGGGCCCGGTCGTGACAGGTCTCGACGAGTCGCTCCAGCGAGAGCCTGGTGTAGCTCGGCCGGTTGTGCGTAATCATCAAGATGTCGATCATGCGCGGCGGCCTCGGAGACGTAGGACTAGGACGACAGGAACGGCCGCAGCGAGACACAGGTCGTGGACTCCGTGTATCGACCAGGGACAGGAAACCCTGGAGCGGCGTGCGTACGTCATCCGGGGGCGATCACGCGCAGGCGCCCAGGAGTCGTACGCGGGCAACTCTGCCATTCGCCCGTGGGGCCTTCAAGCGAAGCGATGAGGCGCGAGACGGGCTGGGGCGGAGGACCGGGAACACCCTGTGTCCCAACTGCGTGGGAATCGGACTCCCGCCGACGAATCGCCCCAGCCGGCTCCGTACGAGCACCGAACGCCTCGACTCGGGACAGGCCCGAGATCCCGTAAGGGGAATCATCCGAGAGGGTCAAGGATCGCCGAACCCGGGGCCGAAGAGAACCGCCATGGATCCTGGTGGACCAAGCCGCTCGCCGGCGAAGGCCTCCATCAGAACAACGGTGATGCAATTTCAAGTAAGAAACGGGGCGGATTCAGGGCGCCGGGACGGGGGATTCGTCCCGGATCCCTTGGAGTTCCCTATTCACAAACCCAGTCAGGACAAGGCTCTAGGCGGATCCATTCCGTTTTGCCCTGACCTCGGGTCCCAGCTGCGCGATCAGGGACTACCCTTGCCGCGCAGCACGGCCGGACCTGCGCACAACCACCGGAACCGAGCTGCACAATTTGGGCGTCACCATGGATCGATGGGATCCTTGGAGCGTCAAGCGGGCCCCCTGCACAGGGGCCCTCAACGAGGGGAAAACATGATCGGAATCAGCAAGCGCCCGACGCGCTCCGTCGGGCACATTCGTAACTGGCTATTCGCAGCTGCCTGCGGTGCCGCGGCCTCCTGTTCAGGAGGTGGCGTTGCCAGCTTGGGGGGCGACGAGGTCATCTCGACCGCGAGCTCCTTCGCAGTCTTGAACAGTGGCCTGTTCCACATCGTCGGCCAGGAGGGCGGCCCGTTCCCGGAAGGGACACGGACGTACTCCATCCAGAACACCGGGGTGAACGCCCTGCTCTACGAGGTCGAGTTGCCGGAGCCCTGGCTCGGTAGCAGTTCCACCGGGGGCATGGTCCTCGGCGGGAACGCGACCGACCTGGACATCTGGATCGACCAGGACGTCGCCTCGGCGCTCGCGCCCGGCGACTATCCGGCGGACATCAAGATCCGCGACCGGAACGACGCCACCGGCGGTCTCGAGGAAGTGGTCTTCCTGGCGCTCATGCTGACCATCTCGCCGGAGGACGATGCGGACCTGTCCATCGCGAACCCGATCTGGTCGATCGACGCGGTCGACGCTTCGGATCTCGCCGGTGCGAATCACACGTTCACCGTCGCGAACGAAGGCGGGGGCGACCTCGACTTCAACGTCACGACCTCGGGTGAGGACTGGCTGTTGATCACATCGCTCGGTTCCTCGACGGTCGCGGCCGACGATTCGACCAGCGTCGTGGTTCAGTTGGATGCGACCGCGCTCTCGAGCCTCCCGGACGGGACGCACGAGTCCACGCTCACCTTCACGAACGCGGACGTGGCCACGGACACCCAAGACGTGATCGTCTCGGTCACGCTCGGCGATTCTTCCAGCGATCGCGTCCAGGACGGCCTCGTCGCCCTGTACGAGTTCGAGGAAGCTACCGGCGGAACCGTCTACGACAGCTCGGGCCTGACGCCCGCCATGGACCTCACCATCGAGGACCAAGGCTCGGTCGCATGGCAGCCCGGCACCCTGACGTTGAACAGCGCCACGCGCCTCGTCACGTCGGGTCCCGCTACGCGCATCAACAATGCGATCAGCAGCAGCAACGAACTGACCGTCGAGGCCTGGATCGATCCGGCCAACGTGAGCCAGTCCGGCCCCGCACGGGTCGTGACGATCTCCGACGGCGCGTACGATCGAAACTTCACCCTGGGGCAAGGCCTCTGGGGCACGCAGCCTGCCGACACGTTCAGCATGCGCCTGCGTTCGACGAGCACCGATGGCGACGGCCTGCCGCACCTCGCGACAGGCGCGGGCGGCGCGGTGAACGGCCTGATGCACGTGGTCTTCACGCGCAGTACGGACGGCGAGACGGTCCTGTACGTCAATGACGTGCCCGTCGAGACCGGTTCCACGGGTGGCACGCTGGCCGGCTGGGACTCGAGCTTCAAGCTCGCTCTCGGCAACGAGATCGGGGAATCACGTCCCTGGTTCGGCAAGTACCACCTCGTCAGCATCTACGACCGCGCCCTTCCGGCGGACCAGGTCCACCAGAACTTCCTGGCGGGAACGGGCGACGCTCCCGTCGGCTACCTGCAGGTCACTCCGGGCACCGACTTCGCGGTCAACGGGATGGAAGGCACGGACCTCTCCCCCAGCGACATGACGTACGTCCTGACCAACCCCGGTGGTGAGCCGGTCCAGTGGGCCGTCAGCATCGACGAGGCCTGGGCGTTCACCAACGACGCCACCAGCGGAACGCTGCAAGGCAGCAGCTCGGCTTCGATCAAGATCGAGCTGGACCTCACGCAGGTGAACAACCTGGTCGCCGGCAACTACACGGCGAACATCGACTTCACCTCGGACGGCATCGAGCTCGGCGAGCCCGACCGCCAGGTCATCGTGAACATCGCCCCGGAAGGCGGCGGTGGTTCGAACGGTCAGCTGGGCGAGCGCCCGGGTCCGGACAACACCGGCCCGACGAACCCCAGCATCCTGGTGCCCTCGGGATCGATCACGGTCACCCAGGACAACACGGTCATCGAGAACGTCGACATCTACGGCTCGATCAGCGTGCAGGCCAACAACGTCACGATCCGCAACTTCCGACTCAACGGTGGCAACACCTACTACGGTATCCGCGTCTTCTCGGGATACACGGGGTGTGTCATCGAGGACGGCGAGATCACCAACTGCCAGTCCTCCGGTATCTACCAGCAGAACTGGACGGCGCGCCGCCTCGAGATCCACCACATGGGTGCGGACGGCACGAAGGCGATGGGCAACAACCTGATCGAAGGTTGCTGGATGCATCACCTGGGCATGAACCCCGGCTCGCACGCCGACGGCAACCAGTCGCGCATCGGGTCGAACATCATGATCCGTGGCAACTACTTCGACATGCCGATCCCGGACGGTCCGAACGGACCGGGCGAGCCCTTTGCCTCGAACGCGGCGTCGATCAACCAGGCTCAGCTCGGCAGCATCGACAACCTGGTCATGGACGGCAACTGGCTGAACGGCGGTAACTACACCGTCTACTTCTCCACGTCGGACACGTCGAACACCGTGACCAACTGCAAGTTGATCAACAACCGCTTCATGCGCGACTACCGCTACGGCGTGCTGACGGTGTCCGGCAACATCAACGATCTCATCATCTCGGGCAACGTCTGGGACGACACGGGCGAGTTGATGAGCATCAACGACTGAGTCTCAAGGCTTGGCCTGCGAGTCCTAGGACTCGACTTTCACCGTCCGGTGTCCCTCGCGGGGCGCCGGACGGTTTCGTTCCGGGGGGATTCCCCCGTAGGCTCGGAGCCCACATGCCGATGAACTCCCTGCGTGATCGGCCTGACGGGGCCATCCACCGGCTCGAAGCTTGCTTTGAAGTGCCTGGGATTATCTGATCACATCGCCCAGCCATGGACCCGCAAGCCACAAGCCCGGACCGATCCGTACAGACCCGAGGGGGCCGGCCGCCGAGGGTCACGGTGATCGTCGTCAGCTACAACACGCGCGAGATCACCCTCGAGTGCTTGAGGTCTCTGCGGGACGAGACGCAGTCGCTCGATCACGAGGTCATCGTCGTCGACAACGCCAGCCACGACGGCTCGGCAGAGGCGATCGCGCGCGACTTCCCCGAGTACGACCTGATCGCGAGCACTGCGAACCTCGGGTTCGGCGCTGCGAACAACCTCGCAGCGGAACGTGCGCGAGGCGAGCGACTCCTCCTCTTGAACCCGGACACCGTCGTCCTCGACCATGCCGTCGACCGCGTCGTCCAGTTCGCTGATCGCGTGCCGAGTGCAGGAATCTGGGGCGGACGCACCCTGTTCGCAGATCGCTCCCTGAACCGCTCATCGTGCTGGGGCGCGCCGACCCTCTGGAGCACCTTTTGCATCGCCACAGGACTCACGAGTGTGTTTCGTCACACACGACTCTTCGACCCGGAGTCGCTGGGCCCGTGGCCACGGGACACCGAGCGTGAGGTCGACATCGTCGTCGGATGCTTCCTCCTGATCGACCGCGAGCTGTGGAACCGACTCGAGGGATTCGACCCTCTGTACTTCATGTACGGCGAGGATGCCGACCTGTGCATTCGGGCACGCGAACTCGGAGCCCGCCCCCGAATCTCACCCGAGGCCACCATCGTCCACCTGGCAGGCGCCTCGGAGCCCGTCCGGGCTGGCAAGATGATCCGGCTCATCACAGCCAAGGCCCAGATGTACACTCGCCTCTGGAGCCCCTGGAAGGCCCGCCTGGGCGTGGTTCTGCTGGACCTGTGGGCGTTGTCGCGCAGGGGCGCCCACGGCCTCCTGGGAGCACTGGGGCGCACATCGAGCAAGAAGGCCTCCCAGAACTGGAAGGACGTCTGGGACGGCCGAGAGGGCTGGCGTTCCGCGGCACGGGCGCTCCGCCGAACCGGCCCACGCCGGGCAGCGGGTACGACCGAGGACCCCGCGTGAATCCGGGTCTGCTGATCCCCCAGCTGATCGGCTCGGTGGAGTCCTGGCTGGCCCCGATCGTGTCCGCTGTGGCCGGGACGATCCGTTTGGCGGCGTTGAGCACCAGCACGCTCGTCGCCCAGAGCGAACCGTACGTCTCGGCCGCCTTCGGCAAGCGGGATTATCACAACCAGACGAACCTGCATCCGCTCGGGATGGTCGTCCTGCTCACGATGATCGGGCTGACGTTCTTCGTCAAACGCAGATGGGCTTGGCTGCCGTTGTTCCTGCTGGTGTGCAGCGTACCGACCGCCCAGCGCGTCATCATCGCAACGATCGACTTCAACCTGGTGCGCATCCTGATCGTCGCCAGCGCGGCACGCATCTTCCTCTTCAACGAGTACCGTGGCATCAAGGTGACGCGCGTCGACAAACTCGTGATCGCCTGGGCGCTCAGCGGTGTGGCCACGTACTCGTTGTTGCGCGGAACGACCGGCGCCTTCATCTATCAGACAGGAGTGGCCGCGGACATGCTTGGCACGTACATCGTGCTCCGGGTCTGGATCCGCGATTGGTCGGACGTCGATCGAATTGCGCGCGTTGCAGCGATCTTGGCGATGGTCCTTTCCGCGTTCTTCCTGTACGAGAACCTGACCCGCCGGAACCTGTTCTCCATATTCGGTGGCGTGCCGGCGATCACACCCGAGCGCGGTGGACGCCTGCGCTGCCAGGGCCCGTTCGTACACCCGATCCTGGCGGGCGTGTTCTGGGTCGGGCTTCTGCCTCTGATCGCGTCCCTCTGGTTTCGCAAACCTGGCAAACCGATTCTGGCCATCGGTGGCGTCCTCGCCTGCATGATCATCACCGTCGCAACGTCCTCGAGCACGCCGGTGATGGGTGTCGCAGCAGCCATGCTGGGTGCGGGCATGTGGATCTTCCGCTACCAACTCGGTCTGATCCGCTGGTCGATCGCGGGACTGCTGCTGTGCTTGCACATGGTGATGGAGAAGCCGGTATGGCACTTGATCTCACGGGTCAGTGCCGTCGGCGGCTCGACCGGCCATCATCGCTACAGCCTGATCAACAATTGCATCACGCGCTGGGACGAATGGTTCGTCCTGGGGGTGCGCTCCACCGCGCACTGGGGTCACTTCCAGTTCGACCTGGCCAACCAGTACGTCAAGGAAGCGGTGCGCGGTGGCATCCTGGGGATCACGCTGTTCTCGTTGACGATCGTCCTGACGTTCGGCCTGTACGGCAAGCAATGGCGCAAGGTCAAGCGGCACCGCTACCGACGCATGCAGACCTGGGGCATCGGAGTCGGGCTCTTCGCCCACTGCTTGATGTTCATCTCGTCGAGCATCTCGCATTCGCAGCAGAACATGCTCGTGTGGTTCCTGCTGATCGCGATCCCGGTGTCGCTTCGACAATGGGGAGCGCTGAAGCAGGCGCCGCGACCGGCACAGGTCGTGCTGGCTGCCTCCGAAGATGAGGCCGAGGACGCAACCCTGGGCGGCGCGTCAGCGTGACGACTCGTCGCGTTCCCAGACGTAGGACGCGAGATCCCGAGCCTGTGCGCGGGCGCGGCGCTCCGCACGCACGGTGACCCAAACGTACGTCGGCACGTGGACCCACAGTCGAGGCGACAGACGGCGCAGCTTGGAGCCCCAACCGCCGGTGTCCACCGAAGCGCCACGCAGGTCCGGGAATCGCTGGCGCAACTGCTTGTTCCCCAACCGGCTGCGCGTCTTGATCCGGATCAAGTCCCCCACCGTTCGCGGCGCCTCGACCACGGACGTGCAGTCGGTGAGGTACACGAGTTCGCTCGTCTCGAAGTGCGCCCGTACCCATCCGTCGTCCGCGATGATGTCGGGGAAGGTTCCCAGTCGTGCGCGCGCGGCGGCCGACAGACCCAGCACTCCGCCTCCGATCTTGCCGGGCTTGTCGCCGTGCAACGCCAGCCAAACGGCGTAGTACCCGCGCACGCCGAAGCTGCTGTGATCCAGGTTCATGCGCGGCACGGGCTCGACCGCCAGGGCTCCTTCGGCTTCGAGCGCGTCGACCAATCGCGACGCATCGATACCGGGGAACTGGATGTCCGCGTCGAGCACGACGTGGGCTCCCTTGCCGGCCACCTCGGTGGCGGCGTTGAGCGCGGCCGTCTTGGAAGCCTGCTCGATCTCGAGCACGCGTACGCGGTCCCCGAACCCGCGCGCGACTTCGGCCGTCGCGTCGCGACATCCGTTGCAGGCCACGAGCACCTCGATCCCGGGATCGAGACCCTCGAGCAAGGTCGTCAACGTGGCGCCCACGACGGACGCCTCGTTGTGGGCAGGGATCAGAATGCTGGACAAGACGAGGGAGGGTGACGGCTCGGGCGGGTGCGCAGCCCTAGGCTCGCACCCCGCGCCCTCTCCGTTCAAGCAGGAACCAGGCGATCCCCCATGCGATCTGCGAAGGGGCGCAACGCCCCGCGCGTGTCGACGACCAATCGCGCGTGGTCCGCGATCTGTTCGAAGTCGAATGCGCTGTGGTGCGTCGCCACCAGGACGACGTCGTAGCTGGCGATCGACGCGGGCGTCAGCGCGACACTCTCGAGCTGGACGTCATGGCGCCGCACGGGAACGGTGCGCGGAACGTGCGGGTCCGAGTAGTCGACGTGAGCCTGGCGCTCGCGCAGAGCCTGGATCAACGCGAACGAGGGAGACTCGCGGGTGTCGTCGACGTCGGGCTTGTAGGCCAGCCCCAGGACCAGGATGCGGGCTCCTTCGATCTGACCTCCGCGAGCGACCAACGCAGTGCACAGTCGCTGGACGACGTGGTCCGGCATCTGCGTGTTCACGATCCCCGCGAGTTCGATGAACCGCGCGGGCACGCCTGCACGTTGCGCGGCCCACGAGAGATAGAACGGATCGATCGGCAGGCAGTGTCCTCCCAATCCGGGTCCGGGTTCGAACGGCATGAAACCATAGGGTTTGGTCGCTGCCGCCTGCACCACGTCGCGCGTATCGATCTCGAGCGCTTCGAGGATCGTCTTCAACTCGTTCACGAAGGCGATGTTCACCGCGCGGAAGGTGTTCTCGAGCAACTTGGCCGCTTCCGCGACCTCGGCCGAAGCGACGGGGATCACGTCCTCGAACGCGGAGGCGTAGAGCGCGACGGCCACGTCGGTCGAAGCGCCGTCCACGCCGCCGACCAGCTTGGGGACCTTGGACAACGGCGGCTCGATGCGCCCTGGGTCGACGCGCTCCGGCGAGTAGGCGACGAAGACGTCCTGGCCGAGAACCAGGTCACCCGTATGCGCCTCGAGCATCGCGGGCAGGAACGCCTCGCGCGTCGTACCGGGATACGTCGTCGACTCCAGCACGATCAACTGCCCCGCGCGCAACGTCGTGCCGATCGCCTTCGCCGCGCGCAGCACGTACGTCAGGTCGGGCTTCTGATCCGGCGTGATCGGGGTCGGAACGCAGACGCAGAGCGCGTCGACCTCGGCCAATCGCGCCAGGTCGCCGGTCGCCTGGAAGCGCGGGCTGCCCAGGAGTCGGGCGCCGATGGGCTCGCCTGCGGCATGCAGGTACGTCCGCCCCGCGTTCAGGCTCTGGACCTTGGCCGGGTCCTCGTCGAACCCCAGCACGAACGCACCGGACGCGTGCAGGGTCTCGGCGAGCGGAAGTCCGACGTACCCGAGCCCCATGACGCCGATCCGCGCCTCCCGGATGCTTAGCCGCTGGATCAGTTGGCGCTGCAGGCTCACGTCGACCTCCGGCGAACCGGGGAGTCGGCCACGAAGTCGCGCACAGCTCGAATCAACTCGGGCGAAGCGGACGAGGAGATCTTCGGCGCTGCTTGGATCGAGTCCATGCGACCGAGCCAGGCCGCCAGGTCGGCCTCGTCCTTGGCATAGGTCACGGCGCCGCGTTCCGCGAAGCGTTCGGCCGTCGCCAGTTGATGTTCGTTGCGATGCTCGCCCAGTGCGCTCGAGCGCGGCATCACGATGATCGGCTTGCCGTGCTGCAACGCGGTGATGATCGTGCCCATACCCGCATGCCCCACGATCAGATCGGCGGCTTGCACGCGCGCGAGCAGCTGGGCGGGGGTCAGGAACGGCTCGTACGCGATGTGCTTGGGCGGCGAGGTCGTCTCCCCCACCTGGGCGAAGACGTCGTCGCGGCCTGCTTCGCGTGCCCAAGCATCGACCGCGTCGACCAGACGTTCGAACGGAACCTGCGCACCGACCGTGACGAGAATACTCATGGCCCTAGAGCGTCGCTCCCCGATGCGCCGGACCATCTTCGCGAGCGAGGTGAGGCCATTGGGTCAACCACAGATCCGCATGGGGCCCGATGCGTTCGCCGGACAACGACAGCTTCTCGGCGTTCGCAATGCTGTCGAGCCAGATCGTGCGCGCGCCGAGCAGGCGCCCCATGCGCAACGCGAAGAACCCCGGGGCCGCACCGGTCGACAGAACGACGTCCGGCCGCTCGCTGCGCAAGAGGCGGAAGATGGCCCACGCCGACTTCAGCAGAGCCCACTTGTTCCAGCGGTTGGCGTCGGGGATCACGCGCAACTCGTAGCCCGGAGCATCCACGCCGTAGGCCTCGTCCACCGTCGCGAGCACGACCTCGTGGCCCTCGAACGCCGGCAGCACGCGCAGCATCTGCACCCAATGACCGCCACCGGAGGAGATGGCCAGGATCTTGCGCGGTTCGGTGGTCATGAACGGTCGGGGCCCACGCAGCGACGCGGATTCGGGCTGGAGGACGGAGGAGTGTACGAAGGCGAAGGACCCGGTTCGACGGAACCCGAGCGCGGATCGAAGAGCCCGCCCCTGGAACCGGATCGCGCCTGGGGCCTTGGACCCCAGCCGGCCTGCCGGAATTCCCAAGACCCGCCGATTCCGTCAGGTCGCCCGGACGGACTCGGGACCACGCGCGCTCGGGCCGAACACTCTGCGGCGCCACCGACCCAGCCGGACGCGTCCGCGTTTGAGCACCCAACGGCCAACCGTCAAGCGACACTTCCAGGCGGTCCCGGCGGGCAGGTCGAGCCTCGAGATCGAACGGAACTGCTCGCGGAACAACTTGAGGCCCGGGAACCGAGCGACGGTCTTGACGGAAGGATTGAACCAGGCCTGGACCGCGGACTTGTCCTTCGTCTTGCGCAGGATGCGATCGTCGTGGTCACGGCGCTCGTACAGGTGCTCCTCGATCTCGTGGAACTTGCCCAGGATCGAGAGCTCGATCAGCGTGATGAAGTCCGCGGTGCGGAAGCTGTCGATCAGCCGCGTACGACGCAGGACCTCGAGCCGCATCACCCCCATCACCGCATTGCACAATCGCATGTGCGTGACGAGGTGCCCCATGCGCTGGTGCGGCCGATCGTGCATCAGGTTCAGGTCGTCCACGAAATCGCGCGTGTGGCGCCCGGCTCCGTCGATCATGGCGGTGCGCGGATGGCACAGCACGACCTCGGGATCGGCGTCCAGGACGGCGATCGAACGCTCGAGCAGCGTCGGATGCATGCGGTCGTCGTGGGACGCCCACTTGAAGTACTCGCCCTTGGCCTCGTGGACGACGAAGTTGAAGTTGCCCGCGGCGCCGAGGTTCTGTTCGTGACGCACGTAGCGCACGCGAGGATCGCTCGCCACGCAGGCCTCGCAGATCTCGCGCGTGCGATCCGTCGACGCGTTGTCCGAGAGGAGGAGTTCGAAGTCCTCGAACGACTGACCCAAGATCGAATCCAGCGCCTCCTGCAGACAGGCCTCCCCGTTGTAGACGGGCAAGCCGATCGAGAGCCGCGGATGCTTCAGGGATTCAGGCACGTCGATACGATTTCGAACGGGTCAGTTGAGCACCCACTCGAACTCATCGAAGACGGCATTGCCAGGACCACGTCCCCAGCCCCCGAAGGAGCCAGCGGTGCGACGCGTGCCACTGTTGTCGACGCAGTCGATCTGCCAGATGAGCGGCTCGACGGTCCCAGCCTGCCAGACGCGTGCGCGGATGCGGGTCTGGGTGCCCTCGTCGCTGACCTCGATCCGGTAGTGGAACCAGATGTCGTCGTCGCTGGGAACGCTGGACACCGAAACGCCCGAGGTGATGGACGTACCGCGCCCGACGACCTCGAAGTTCCCGCCCGCCACGCTGCGCAACAGGTATCCCGTGTCGGCGCTCGGATAGCCGGACAGCACCATGACGCCGATCTCGTCGGAGCCGCTGAGGTACTGCATCCTGCCGTTCAACTCGTAGTCGCTCAGACTCGCGGCTCCCGGCCCGACGAAGGTCGTCACGCGCGGTGTCACCTGGTTGTTGGTCACGGCGAGCGCACGGTTGTTGCCGACACCCGGATAGCCGCCGGAGCCAACGACGTTGTACAGACTCTCGTTGACCGTCGGAGGAGCACCCGCCTCGGCATCGCTCCAGTCGAACGGGTCCTCGAAGGGCAGGTACGTCTCGAAGTCCTCACAGCCACCGGCACATTGGGCGTCCAGCGGTTCGACGTCAATCGTCCAGATGGTCATGTCGCAGTGATGCGCCACGATCAGGAGAGAACCGGACACAGGTTCACCCACAGGCATGATGATCTCGACCTGAGGATCGAGCGCCTCGACCTCACCCGCTTCCCAGACGCGTCCGGTGTAGCGGGTCGACCCATCCGGCAGGGTGCGACAGGTGACCTCGACCACGTACTCCGTGCCAACGCTCAAGGTGTCGTTGTTCGTGTAGTCGCTGATCAAATTCTGGTTGCCGTTCATCGCCCAGCTCGCGTCGTCGAAGCCGTCGCACGAACCGTTCGGCGTCCAACGGTGGAAGAGGAACGCGCCCGTGGGCCAGAACCCTCCCTGGGGCTGAACGTTGTTGAACCCGGTCGTGTGCCCCGTCCAGCGCATGCCCAGTCCCATCGCGGCTCGGTTGTGCTGGGGCAGACAGGCGGCCACAGGGTTCAACTGATGCGGCGTGAAGGTCATCCGCGCGCGGTAGTCCGTCCACGTCTCGTCACCGATGGCCAGCAGGCGGTCGTAACCCATCTCGGAGATGCGCAGGCCTTGACGACCCGTGCCTTGCTCGATGTCCAGCGCCCACTTGCCGTCGACGTACTGCAGCACGTCGGCCGGGTCCGTGACGGTGTCGAAGTCGATCGACGTGGTCGTCGCCCAGGTGACACCGGCTGTGTAATTGACAGTGACTGTCACCACGGTCTGGTTGCCGTCGTTGTCGGTGGCCGTGATCAGAACCGTGTTGTTGCCGGGCAGCAGGTCATCGTGGTCGATCTCGGTCGTGAAGTCACCCGGGCTCACGAGTCGGTACGGTTCCTGGTAAGTCCCGAGCCCGATCCCGAGCGGCACGGATGCGCCGCCGTTCAAGGTGTACGTGATCGTGTCGACCGTCCCTTGCAGGTCGGTCGCGTTGCCATTGATGTTGACCCAACGCTGCGGGTTGCCCAGCTGGCCGTAGTTCTGCGTGTACTGTCCCGGCCCGGTCATCGTGCCGTACCAGATGTCGACGATAGGAGCATCGCCCTGGCCCGCCTCGAAGGTCGTCGCGGTGAGGTCGGCGCTCTGACTGACGTTCGTGTTGTCGTCCGTAGCGTCCACGCGGAAGTGATGCTGCGTGTCGGCCAACAGACCGGGCACGAAGAGCGTGTGCTGGTACGCCAGGACCGGGCTCGCGAGCGTCGATCCATAGGCGGTGCTGGTGCCGTAGTGCACGACGCCGGTCGAGGGCTCGTCGGTCCACCAGTCGACACGAACCGTGTCGCTCGAGATCGCCGTGGCCTCGGTGCGATAGGTGAACGGCGCGATCAGATCCGCCGGGGCCGTGCAGTCCTCGCACGCGATGGGCGTGGACGTCTCGAAGGCGTAGTCCGCCACCATCGTCATGGCGTTCGGGTTGCCACCCTCACTGCCGACGAACAGTCCCACCTGGTCGATGTTGATCGGCTCGACGACCGTTCCGAGCGGCAACCACACGGTGCCGTTCTGGGACCACTCGAAGTCGAAGGTCGTCCCGATGCGAGTGAGTCGCATCCAGAGCCCGTTGCCTGCGGGCCACGCGCCGTTCCAGACGGTCGCGTTGACCGTCGAGGTCGGAAGGCCGTTCTCGAAACCACCCATGTAGGACTGAACGTCCACACCATCGAAGTAGACATCGAAACGCATCCAGTGGTTGGCGTCCTCGAGGACCACGATCCCCTGCGATTGATTCGGCAGGTTCAGGCCCGACTCGAACTTCACTTCCAACTGGAAGTCGTCGTCCTCGACGTCTTGAACGACATGCGCAGCCCCGAGCGTTCCGTAGGGCACGTAGGCGGTACCGGCGGGGATCTCGAGCTCGAGATGGGCATCCGCGGTCCCGGTGCCGGTCAAGCGCAGCTCCGCCTCACCGTGCGGGTCGACGAGGGTCCACAACTGCGTGTCCAGGTTGTCCGCGTTGAAGTCGTCCGACGTGAGTTGCGCCGGGACGGTCGTCATGAACGTCAGGTCTCCGGTCTGCGTCGGGAGTGCCGCGCCGTCCGTCGTCGTGACGCGGTAGTGATACAGCGTGCTGGGCGTCAACCCCGTCAACAGCACCGCATGGTTCGTCACCATGGCGCCGCTAAACTCGAAGTTGCCGTAAGCGGCTGTCAAGCCGTAGTCGACCAGCGAGTCCGCGGGCTCGTTGGTGGTCCAGGTCACGAGGGCGCTGGTCCTCCCCGGCGTGACGTCGGGTCCGGTCAGGATGACCGGCGGAACGACGTCCACGATGAAGTGCGGCGTCACCGTATGGTCCAGATCCATGGTCACGCTCGTCGGGTTCGCGAAGTCGTTCACCCCGTCGATCACCCAGCGGTCGAACTGCCAGCCCGGATCCGCGGTTGCGGACAGGGTCACCAGGTCGTCGCAGTAGTAGACGCCCTGGTTCGGATCTGCGGTAGCGACACCGTTCCCGACGGAAGCCTGCAGCGTCAACGTCTGCGGCGTCTCACCGGCCAGCGGTCCGTCCTCGGAACCCGGTGCGGAACCATGGTTGAAGATGTAATCGACGTTGCAGGTGAATCCGGGCAGCAGCGACGAGTTGCCGGCGTACAGCGACACGAAGTTCGACGTCTGGACATGGCCGAACACCGAAGCCACGTTGAACACGACGCCATCGGTCGACCAGCTGACCGTCCATTGGTCGAAGGCACGATCGACCCGCATCCAGAGCGGACCAGCCATGTTCGGGCCCAGGTCGACGTTGGCGATCGTCGAGGTGGAGTCAGCGACGGTCGTGCCGACGAACAGGTTCAGGTCCGTCCCGTTCGAGTAGAGGTCGAAACGGATCCAGTCCGTCAGCGACTCCTCGACCAGCAGGCCCTGGATCTGGGTGTTGAGGGTCGGCGCGGAGTCCCACTTGACCTCAAAATCGAAGTCGGTGTCGAGGACGGCGCGCCGAACGCGAGGCGGGAGGTCCTCGTTGTTCGCAAGGTGCTCGGAACCCGCAGGAACCGTGAGCTGCAACCAGGCGTCGTTCGAACCGAGGCCGGTGGTCGTGAAGCTGCCATCACCGATCGGATCCACGTAGGTCCAATCCAGGGTCAAACCGCCGCACTGGTTGAAGTCGTCGTTGACGAGGGTCGGCGCCGGATCCGTGGTGAACGTGTTGTCCCCACTGGTCACGCTCAAGGCGACCAAGTTCGTGCTCAAGACGCGGAAGTGATACAGCGTCGAGGGGTTCAAGCCCGTCAGCTGGATGCTGTGTTGCGTCGTCGGCGTCAGGTCCTCGACCACCAGGCCGTACCCGGCGGTCAGGCCATACTCGACGCGACTCGATGCGAGCTCGTCCGTCGTCCACGAGATGGTGACGACGGAACTGCGCACCTGCACCGTCGGACCGGTCAGGATGACGGGAGGCGTCGTGTCCTGGACGAACACGGCGGTGATGTTCCGGTCGAGGTCGAGGAGGACGGTCTCGGGGTTCTGCGAACCGACCAGGTCGCCTTGCCACTCCTGGAACAACCACCCCGGATCGGCGATCGCCGTCACTTGAACGGGATCCCCACAGGAGTAGTCGACCTGGTCCGGGTTCACGGACACGCTGCCCTGCCCCGTGACGTTGGTCGTCAGGGTGTGGGGCGTGGCCCCGCTGACGGCACCGTCCTCCGGAATCGGAGGAGCGCCCACGTTGAAGACCGTGTCGACCTGAGCGGTGGATGCAGGGTTCCCGGCTGCGTTGCCTGCATAGAGCGACAGCTGGTTCGCCGTCAGCACGGTCGAGAACGTCACGAGGTCGATCCACGCCAACCCGTCGTAGTAGCTCTGGGTCCAGTTGTTCCCCGTACGACTGATGCGCATGCGCAACGGCGTGGCCAGCGGCGGCAACAGAGCGTCGTTCACCGAGATCGTGTCCCCCGCAAGGGTGCGTGCCGCAAAGGCGCGCAGGTTTCCGCCGTTCGAGTAGAAGTCGAAGCGGAGCCAGTTGGATCCGTCCTGCTCGACGAGGATGCCCTGGACATCGATCGAGGCCGTGGGCGCAGAGGCCCAAACGAACTCGTACGAGAAGTCGGTGTTCGCGATCGGGCGCGACACGCGTGCGGGCAGCGAATTGTCCCACGGCACGTGCTCGGATCCCGACGGCACCGTCAGGTTGAGCCAAGCGTCCTGCGTCCCGGCTCCGGTGAGGAACGCTGCTCCACCGTCCATGATCGGATCGATGAACGTCCAGTCCGGACCGATGCCTGCACAACGATTGAAGTCGTCGGTGATCACGGTGCCCGCGGACTGCGTGACGAACGTCGCGTTCGCCGTGCTCGTCGAGTTCGCCAGAACGTCCGCGCTGGTGATCGAGTAGTGATAGGTCGTGGCCAGGGTCAACGCCGGCACCAGAATGCTGTGGGACGTCTTGAGGGCCAGATCGTCGACGAAGCTCCCGTGACCTGCGGTCAACCCGTAGTCGACAAGACTGGTCGCAGGCTCGTCCGTCGTCCACGTGATCGTGGCGTCGGTCTGGGTCGCGTTCACGACGACGTTCGAGATCACCGGCCCGTTGACGTCGTTCACGAACGTCGCGGTCACCGTGTGGTCCATGTCCATCGTGACGTCGAAGACCGCGGGGGCCTCAGGCTGACCGTCGATGGTCCAGCCGCCGAAAGCCCAGCCCGGATCCGCGACCGCCGTCAAGGTGACGAGCTCGGAGCAGGAATAGCCCTGCCCGACCTGGTCCGGTGAGACCTGGATCGAACCGTTGCCCACGACCGGGTTCAAAGTCAGGTCGAAGCTCGGTCCGATCGGACCGTCCTCGGTGCCCAACGGGTCCGTACCAACGTGGACGTAGTCGACGAGAGCGGTGAACTCCGGATCCGAGCCGGCGTTGCCCGCGTAGAGGCTGAACAGGGTCGGCAGCACCGTCGTGCCGAACGTGACCTCGGGAGTGAACACCAGGCCGTCGGTGGACCAGCTCTGGGTCCATGTGTTGCCGACGCGCTCGATACGCATCCAAACGGAGCCTGTCGGAGCACCGAGGTTCACGTCGTTCACCCCTGCTGTGTTGCCTGCGATGGTCTCGGCCGCATACAGGTGCAGGTTTCCGCCACTGGTGAAGTAGTCGAAGCGCAACCAGTGATTGGTGTCCTGCTCGATCAGGATTCCCTGAACGTCGACGGAAGCACCGATGAAGGAGTCCCACTTGACCGTCCAGGTCTCGTCGCCGGCTTCCAAGGGCCGTTGAAGGCGAGCGGGAAGGAACGAGTCGTCCGGAATGTGCTCGTCGCCGCCGGGAACGAACAGCTCGAGGTGGGCGTCGGTGGTCCCGGCTCCAGCGCCCGTGGCGGTTCCACCGTCCCCCACCGGATCGACGAAGGTCCAGCCTGCACCGGGCACGTTGCAACGGTTGAAATCGTCGGTCGTGACCGTGTCGTCGTCCAGGATCGTCACCGTGTGAACGGTGGTCGCACCGAGCCCGGCGTTGGCCGGAGCCGCGAGGGTCAGCACGATGTCCTCGTTCCCCTCGGCGATCGCGTCGCTCACGATCGAGAGATCGATCTGCGCGCTGAGCGAGCCGGCCGGGATCAGAACGGACCCCGCGTCGAGGTCCGAGTAGTCCGCGGGGTCCGCGGCCGATCCGGTCGCTCCGTACGTGACGGTCACATCCTGGGCGTGCTCGCCCGAGAGCGACACGGTGATCGCAGCGAAGCCTGCAGCCTCGGCGACCCCCTGACTCGGAAGCGCGAACGCCACGGTCGGCTGAGCGTCATTCTCGGTGATCGTCGCGGTGTGAACCGTCGTCGCGCCGAGCGTCGCGTTGGTCGGAGCACCCAACGTGATGATGATGTCTTCGTCCGCTTCAAAGACGGCGTCGTCCACGATCGTCAGGTCGATCGTTGTCGACAGTTGCCCGGCCGGGATCGTGAGCGAACCCAGATCCAGATCGGAGTAGTCGTCAGGATCGATCGCGGTGCCGCTCGCCGTGAACGGGATGATCGTTTCGAGGCCGCTTGTTGCCGAGAGCGTCACGCTCGCGGTCGCCGAGCCCGCAGCTTCGCCGATGGATTGCGCAGCC
>TARA_R110002073_G_scaffold8761_3_pt1 | contig 27425 bp, 24 predicted proteins | sample TARA_R110002073 | Tara Oceans TARA_R110002073 (sample SAMEA4397174) | marine metagenome | biome: Polar Biome; feature: [DCM] deep chlorophyll maximum layer (ENVO:01000326); material: water (ENVO:00002006), including particulate matter (ENVO:01000060) such as... | depth 40 m | reverse complement strand
TCACTCCTCACTCCTCACTCCTCACTCCTCACTCCTCACTCCTCACTAAAAATGAAAACCGCTCTCATCGCACTCTACTTGCTCACTGTGACCGCACCGGTTTGGATCGCCTTGCTAGCGGTACCGCAAACGGACCATTCGTTTTGGAGCGAGGTGGCGAAGAATAGTGGCCTGATCGGAATCGGCGTCCTGTTGATGCAGTTCGTTCTTGCCGCACGGCTGCCAGTAACGAATCGCTACTTCGGCCTCGATAGCGTGATGATCTTTCACCGCTCGATGGGCATGTTCGCACTGGCCCTGTTGCTCGTGCATCCCGTCTTGCTAGCGTTTGGCGAAGGGAACTGGAAGCTACTCTACGGTCTCGATCAGACCTGGTACATCTGGGCTGGTAAGATGACGTTGTTGCTCTTACTCGTTCACATTTTGATCTCCGTGTTCCGTCGATCGTTGAGGCTCAGCTTTGAGCGGTGGCGAGTTTTTCATGATTCGCTGGCCATCGCGATCATCGCGTTGGCGCTGCTCCACAGTTGGTACGCGGGCGGTGATCTATCCGCATTGCCGATGCAGATTTTGTGGGTGCTGCTTGGCGGCGCAGCGATCGCGGCGTTTGTTTGGCATCGACTCATCCGACCGCGACGCTTGGCGTCCAAGCCATATCGCGTTCACGACGTTCGACAGGAATCACCTGATGTTTGGACGTTGCGATTCGCATTGCCCGAGGGTGAAACAGCTAACCATTTGCCCGGTCAGTTTCACTTCTTGACGTTTCCAAACTCCGCTGTTGTTCCTGCGGAGGAACACCACTTCACGATTTCCTCCAGCCCCGCACTGACCGGGTTTGTCGAATTCACGATCAAAGCTTCGGGAGATTTCACCAGTCAAGTCGGCAAGATTCAAAGTGGGGAAACAGCGATTGTGCAGGGCAACTTTGGTCGCTTTTCCTACACCTTGAACCGGGACGAATCCGAACTCGTGTTCATCGCTGGCGGCATCGGCATCACGCCGCTGATGAGCATGCTTCGTCACATGCGAGACATCGGTGATGAGCGTCCTGTCACACTGATCTATGGCAACAAGACCGAAGCGGACATCGTGTTTCGCAGCGAGTTAGATGAGATACTATCGGCACAACGACCGACATTGCGTGTTGTACATGTCCTGTCCACACCCAAAGAGCCGTGGTCGGGAGAGCACGGACACATTGATGGAAAGTTGCTCAACCGCTTGCTCGGCGGCGAGCTAATGAAAACCGGCTTCTATTTGTGTGGCCCTGCGGCGATGACCAGTCAGGTCGTCACTGCCCTGCGGCATCACAAGGTGCCACGCCGCAACATCCATACCGAGTCGTTTTCCTTGACGGAAGACACGGCACCGACGAGTGCCAGAAGCATCTTTCGGAAATGGGTGACGGCACTGGCAATCGTCATCGCAGTCGTTGTTACGGTTACGGTGGCTGGCATACGTGCCGGAGGCAGCGAAGCCTCTGGCGACGGACACGAACATTCTCACAGTCATCACAGCCACTGAGTCAATTGAATTAGAACTACTACTCGATATAGGTGGCTACGGACTAACGTATTGGCAAGTTAGCTTGGTTGCTCCTCACGAGAGCTGATTTGTGATTTGTTGGTTTGCGAGAAAAATCATTTTTCATGGATACAACTTCCGTCACAATTGTCTCGCTGGCAATCATTCTTTACAGCCTTGTGTCGGCGCGATTACGGCAGAGCGTCATCACGGCTCCGATCGTTTTCGTTTCATTCGGACTGCTGGTTGGCGATGCCGGATTTGGCGTACTCGAATTCCGGTTGGAACATGACGCCATCCATCTCCTGGCGGAATTGACTTTGATCGTCGTGCTGTTCACGGATGCATCTCGCATTGACTTAAAGCTACTTCGCCGTGAACACGATTTGCCTATTCGATTGTTGACGATTGGTCTACCGCTTTGCATGTTGGTTGGAACGATCGCTGCTTGGTGGTTGTTCCCTGAGTTTGGGTTTTGGCAAGCCGCAGTATTGGCCGCGATTGTTGCTCCAACCGATGCAGCATTGGCACATTCTGTCGTGACGAACAAACTGGTTCCGACGCGCATTCGTCAAGCAATCAGCGTCGAAAGTGGGTTGAACGATGGGTTGTGTCTGCCGTTGTTCTTGATCTTCCTGTGTGGTGCACGTGTCGCTGAGCATTTGGAAACGACGGCCTATTGGGTACAGTTCGCCGCGATGCAAATCGGACTTGGACCACTGGTCGGTATCGGAGTTGGCTACATCGGCGGAAAACTGATTGAACGTTCGGCGATTCGCGAGTGGGTAAGCCATTCTTTTCTCGAACTGACAACCATCGCTCTGGCATTGGTTGCCTACGGAACGGCGGAGTCAGTCGGCGGGAACGGCTTTATCGCGGCCTTCTGTGCGGGACTGACTGTCGGGAACGTCTCTCGATCAATTTGCCTCGCCATCCATGAGTTTGCGGAGGCGGAAGGGCAGTTGCTCACTCTGTTAATCTTCTTTGTCTTCGGTGCTGTCCTATTGCCGCTGGCCTACTCGAATCTCACATTCACCGGGATGCTCTTCGCAATTCTGGCGTTGACAATGTTACGGATGTTGCCGGTGGCGATCAGTCTTGTCGGTACTCGATTGCGTGGGGAAACACGTTTGTTTGTCGGATGGTTCGGTCCCCGTGGTGTCGCATCAATCGTGTTCGCCTTGGTGCTGCTCCAGGAAATTGAGGTTCCCGCCCGGCAAGACATTTTTGCGATCGCAATGGCGACGGTCGCACTGAGTGTCTTTTGCCATGGCTTGACCGCATATCCGCTCGCGAAATGGTACGCCGTCCGAGCCGAACGGGCGAAGGAAATCAGCCCAGCAGCGGAACACGAGCCCATCGTTGAAATGCCCTTTCGCTATTTGCCTTACTCGTGACCACGTTGATCACGCCGCCAGCGTTGAATCGGGCGATTGGGGGAGTTGGGGGTGAGGAGTGAGGAGTTGGCGAATCAAACTCCCAACTCCTCACTCCCAACTCCTCACTTTCTTCTTTTTCCGCGAAGGATTCGGCGAGCAGCGGCATCTAAACGAGCAGTCCACAAACCACTACCTCCTCAAGGATTCGAGGAAATCATGAAAAACGCAATGAAGCCGTTGGTCTGGCCAGTCGCTCTTTCGCTGGTCTTTGTCTTTTCCGGCTGTGCCAAAGATCGCACCGCCCTCGTGGGAATGCCCGGCGGCGGGGGCTGTGGTGGAGGAGGCTGCGGTGGCTGCGGCAGCTCGCCTAGTCCTGCAGGTTATGCCGCCGTGGCAGATTACCGTTCCCCTGGCAGTGCGGCGATGCCCCAGCATGACATGTCGCGGCAAGCGATGGCTTCCCAATCCATGCAGCAGCCGATGGTTGCCTCCGGTGGCGGCGTCATCAACAACAAGCTTTGCCCGGTCATGGGCGAGCCCCTGGGTTCCATGGGCGATCCCGTTCCGGTGACCGTTGGCGGGGAAACGCTGTATGTTTGCTGTCGTGGCTGCGTGAAGAAGGTAAAAGCCGACCCTGCCAAATATTTCGCGATCGCTCGCAACGAGTGAATATTTCTCGAATCTCGTGAAGAAAGCTTGCCAGTCAAGCATCCAAAAGTTTGCGGTTGCCAGCGATCACTAACCTTGCTGGGGCTCGTCAGTCTGAACTTTGAAAACTTTCTCGATCAAGGATGAATGAGATGAAAAACGTACTACGCGCCGGTTTCCTGGTCTTGGCATTGGTGATGGCCGTCACCGCAATCGGCTGTGCCGCCTCCGGTGGCGGTGGCTATGGCGGTTCGGATGGGCACTATGGTCATAGCCACTGAGGTCAATTTGACGGTTCGCCAGTCTGGATTGCCTGACACACACCGTTATTACCCGATTGAAGCGACGACGGTTGGCCGATTTTATGTCCCCCCTGCGTGAAACCCGTCAGCCGTTCGCTTCGTTCTGCTTGTCGCTGGGATCGGCGCAACAGCGATGATAAGCATGTTGAGGCGCATGTGCGGCACCTGGAGCCAGAATCTGGTGTAACGGCATGACTAGTGGATGGCAAGCTCGACATTGGACACGATTTCTCGAATAATCACGGGAATTCGTGAAGAATCCGTCTCAACGCGGCATCTAAAACTGGGTCAGTTTAGAGAACGATGGGATCCAAGCATGGCAAAGCACATGAATTGCAACAGCGTCCAGCAACAACTTTCAAGCTACTTCGACGGCGAGCTTTCTGAGCCGGCCGCGATGCAGGTGCGTCAGCACGTCCAAACCTGTGCGACTTGTCAAGCGGAACTGGACGGGTTCGAGGCCGTCAGTATGGCGATTGGTACTCCGGTTCACGGCGAAGCACCGCCGTGGTCTGCGGTCCAGGAGAAGCTATTAGCCGACGAGCCTGTGTCGCCTGCCGCAACGGTGCAGCTCGCTCAACCGGTATCCGACCACACCAATCGTCGATCCAAGTGGATTGGAGACGTGATGGTGATCGCCGGCTCGCTAGCCGCGTCGGTCTTGATTTTGGCTTGGACCGTCGGGCGAAACGACGTTCCGATCCAAGTTGCAAGCCACGATACTTCTTCGATGCAGAACACAGCATCAGACACGACGAAACCATCTTCTGACGGTGCTGTCGCAAGCCACGGCCTTGCCGAACATCAACATGCAGGGGGCCATCAGCATGCGGCACACGGCGGGGAAGTTGCTGCCGTGGTCGATATGCATGACACACTAAGTCAACACGCCGTCGGCACCGATGCGGCGATGCTGACGCTGGCAAGCCGATACAACGGTAAGGAGGCGTCGCTGGACGAGGTAGTCGCCAGCTTCGGACGAAGGCCATCGATCGCGTCGATGTTGCCACCATCAGTCAAGCTTGTGTCCACAAAACTTCTCGAAATGCCGCAGTGCACTTGCAGCGTAGGCGAATGCACTTGTGGTCCGGGCCGGTGCAATTGCGTCGCCGCGGTATGCCGACGGGCCGACGGTTCAACGTTCTTGGTGGTCGAGCAATGTCGAGGACAGGATGTCAAATTCGGTGACGCTCCCACACAGATTGTTCGCCGCGGCGAGCATGAGCTAAAGGTCGCTCAGACCAGCAACACACTCGCCGTCAGTTGGCAGGCGGCAGGCGGTCGGCTCACCGCCTTTGGTTTGCAAGACATGGAAGAACTTGACCAGATGTTAGCGATGAATTAGTGGGACGAGCATTGCGATTGCCATCGCAATCATCACACTATTCTCGATGATGGTAACAACGGACATGGGAAGATTAAAGGCGGTGCCCAGGCAGGCGCATTGGATCGCTTGCTTTTTCCGAACTGCCGAAATCACGCCGATCAGACCGACACTCATGACCGCAGCGGTAATAACGTTTGCCGCCAGCAGCCACGTTCCGGTGATAAACATTAATCCCAGGCCGACCTCAATCCACGGATAGGCAAGCGCGTAGATCCGTGAGCGTTTGGCTACGATATCATAGGTCGAAAAAGCATCCGCAAACTTCGAAATGTTCAATAGCTTGAAGAATGCGAATCCAAGAAAGAAGAAGCCCATGAAGTACGTCATGAACCCACCCCATTGCCAGCCGGGCTGACGAAGCTCAGCAAAGGCCGAAAGCCCAGCGACGTACACTACCACGAGGAACAGTGGTTGGTATGTGGACAGTTGGAACCTGGGTATTGGGTCAGGTCGGGCTACCGACTCGCTGTTGTTTTCATCGGTCGAGACGAGCTGCGCTTTGAAGCCAGCTCGATTGATCAGCTTGATTATCTCGTTCGGATCGCCGTCGCCAGCAAGGCTACAGACCAGGAGCTTTCTTGGGTCCTTCAGGTTTGACTCCCAAGAGTCGATCATCGGCTCACCGTCCAGTAGCGGCTGAAGCTTCTTCAAGCATCCTGCACACGTCATCGTCGTTGACAAGGTAATTTGCACTTCGAATTCTCCTTCATTGTTAAGGTTGTATTTCTTCGTCAGTGATCGCATCGATGATGGGGCAACCGGCCACAGGGCCGTGGCCCGAACAGTCTTCAACGAGCGTCGCTAACGTTATTTCCATCTGGATCAAGTCGGAGAGTTTCTCACGGATGATGGCTAGCTTTTGGCTCGCCAGTTCTTTCACCCGCTTGCGGGATGCTCCAGCCCTTTCCGACAGCTCGAGAAGCTCGGATATCTCCGAGAGCGTGAAACCGAGTGTCTGGGCGCGCTTGATAAAGCGGATGCGATCGACCACCGGCGGAGGGTACTCTCGGAAGGCGGTACGCTGGGGAATTGGGCGGTCGACGAGACCTTTTCGTTCATAAAACCGAATTGTTTCTACGCCAACGCCCGCCGCCTTGGCGACCTTGCTAATCGTGAGTCCAGCCATGACATCCTCCTTTAACACAAATTATCGACCCCGTACCACGGTACAGAGTCAACATGCTTTTCGCGAAACTCAACAGAATTTGAAATTTCGGCGCGTGTGAGTTGCTTCGCATTTGTCGCCCCGGTGTGGAACTTGCCAAGAGGTTAGGACGCACCGGCGAGATTCCGAACAACCCCGAAAGCCTTGGCCGCTACCACTGCGTTGGGCCTTAGCGATGAATGCGTCGACGGCATTCGCTTTCCGAATGAAAGTATCGCTTCAATCGCAAGCAGTGCTTTTCGAGTAGGTGCCAACTCGCAACCGCGACGCAATAGGTCAGCACGAACATGAATGCAATGTAGATCAGATGCGCGACAATGGAATCGTCGCCACCAAGTCGATCGAAGACGCTTGCCGAGAACGGCAGCAGCGCGACCAGCGGAATCAGCGGGCTTTGAAACACGTACATCGCGTAGCTGTATTTTCCCAGTGAGCGAAGCCAACGCCAGCGAAACGCACGAGCAAGATTACTCCTGCTTTCTGGCCGCAGAACAACGGCGATCAACAACGCAAATGTGAATGGAAATGCGGTTCCAGCGGCCGTCAGTAGACGTCGATTGTAAAGAGCAACCGCCAACGTGGCGACAGCACTCAAAATCAGTAGGATTCGCAGAAAACGAATGCTTTGCACCGGCGATCGAGTGGTCGGCTGCGACCGCCGGTAAATCACCAACATCGCACCGATCAACATGGCGTCAAATCGAAAAAAGCTAAAAACGTCCGGCGCGACATCGTTATCGCTCCACGCCGCAAAGACGATTCGACTGGCAGCACAAACCGCGAATCCAATTCCCGCGACACGCAATAACCAACGATCAGGGACTGTGAAAATGATCCACGGCCAAATCAGATAAAAATGCTCCTCTACGGCGAGCGACCAAAAATGATCGAGTCTTCCGAAACTCCACTCCCCCATCCAACTCATGCGAATGTTGCTGAGGTACGTCCACAGGTAGAACTGTTGCTCCGTCGCTTGCGTGAACGGGGCACGGCTTCCTAGAATCAAAGGCAGGATCACGACGAAGAGACCGAGAGCCGCAAAGTACAGAGGGAAGATTCGCAGACTTCGCCTGGCAAAGAAGTTTCGATATCGGTGGGGGCTGGACTTCGCGTCCAGCAACACGCCGGTAATCAGGAATCCGGATAGAACAAAGAACAGTTCGACGCCCCGACTGCCTAACGTCAACGCATCATGCAGAACTGCCCCCAGTCGTGTGTCGGTCGGAATGTCGCGACTGAAACGGTAGACCGTCACGGCCAGAATCGCCAAACCCCGAACCCCATCCAATTCCGGGGTGTGATTCGAGGCGACGATTGATTTCGAGCTTGCTGATTCGTTCATGCGATTGATGCCAAACGAAGTTCATTGCTTTGCCGTTCCGCTCAGCGAGGTGAATTCCGCTCGACACCGAGCGACCATCAGTGCTGATGACCGGCGTGTGGATCAGCCACAGCTGGTGCCGATTGGGTTGCCGGGGCGGCATTCGACATTGGCATCGGTGGTGCCTGGCTGATCGGAGGTGTGGCATTCTGCGTTTGCAAAGCCGAATCGCCCGACGTGCTTAGCCGAAGCGTTGTGGGCAGTGACGAAGGCTCGGTTGCCGGTGTAACGCCAGCCTGGGTTTGACAGCAACTTGAGCCGCCATCGGCACAGCAGCTTGATCCGCCATTGGCACAACAACTCGATCCGTTTCCGGCAATGGGCACACTTGCGAAAGGTTGAGCCGACGAGGCTTGGGCCAGGAACGGCATCTGTGTTCGGATGGGGGCTGCCGAATATGGAGCGGCAAGCTGAGTCGGCATGTTGGAATAGACCGGAGCTAGCTGATAACTCATCGCTGGTTGGTAGCTCGGTGCCGCGGTTTGGTAGCCGCCAGCGTAGTACGACGCCCCAACGCGATACGGAGAACCCGGTACGGCGGTGATCGGCGCAGCAGCAATCCCCCCCTGAGCGTTGCCCGAGCAGCCGCAACCGGCTTGGGCTTGAGCAGGAACACCAATCAATCCGGCCAATGCGGTTACTGCAATGAACATTTTCATCATCAAAATCTCTCTGGTGGTTTTTGGAAATCGTGAACTCACATGGCCGCTTGGATGCCGCGAACCATCGCATCCTTCACAAAAAAATCAAAAAGAGTTGGGTTGGCGCTGTCGGAATGGTGCGGGGTGGATTGCCGAAAATCCGATCGACCGAATTTTCACGATCTGGTGAAGAAACCGTCGGGTCCAAGCATCCAAGTAGGACTGCCAGTTTTGTCTGTCAGCCGAAAGTGATCGACGCCTATGCTGGCAACATCGCTTCGTTCCCTCGTCAATTAGTTCACGGATGCAAAACATGTCGCGTTCGCTTCGGTCCCTTGCCGTTGCTTCGTCCCTTCTAGCCGTCGGAACTTTGGTCGTCGTAGGGTGTAACCAACCGACGTCCACCCCGCCAGCGGCTTCCACTCCCACGTCGTCAGCCGCGCCAGCAACTGCGGCTACGCCCACCTCTGCAACTTCAGCGGCGGTTGAGGAACACCCCCACATTCCCGGTGCCCACGGTGGGATCGTGATTCCGATCGGTTCGGATAGCTATCACGCCGAAGCGGTGATCGAGAAAGACGGAGTCTTCCGATTGCTGATGCTTGGTGCGGATGAAACTCGTATTCAAGAAGTTGATGTTCAAGCCGTGAAGGCATACATCAAGGCGTCTGGTGACACGGACGCCACGCCGATCGACATGAAGGCTACTCCGCAAGATGGTGACGCACCCGAAATGACATCCCAGTTCGTGGGGCAGTTGCCCAAAGACGCGATCGGCAAGGCGATCGACGTGACGATTCCCAATTTGCGAATCGGCACCGAGCGATTCCGCGTCGGTTTCACAACGGCTGTCGAAGAACATGACAACGGGATGCCAGCGGCCGTCACGGGTGATGAAGAACAGCAGCTTTACTTCACCGCTGCAGGCAAATACACCGAGGCCGATATCAAGGCCAATGGTCCGTTGTCAGCCGGTACCAAATTCAAAGGCTTCATGTCCAAGCACGATATGAATCCCAAACCGGGCGATTTGATTTGCCCTGTGACGTTCACAAAGGCCAATCCGAAAATCGAGTGGCAGGTCAACGGCAAGAAGTATCTGTTCTGCTGCCCGCCCTGCGTGGATGAGTTCGTGCGAATGGCGAAAGAAGAACCGGAGAACATTCTGGAACCGGAGGAATACGTTCAGAAAGAGAAGTTGGGGAGAAGGGGAGACACGGAGACACGGAGTCAGAAGAAAGGTTCAACCTCTGTTAACTCACCATCTCCCACTCTCGACCCTGAAATCGCAGAAGCACTTGCCGGGCTAGACGCCGATGACCGCAAACTCGCTGATGCTCAGAAATTCTGTGCCGTGATGACGGACAACTTGCTCGGTTCGATGGGTACACCTGTGAAAGTCGATGTCAAAGGTGAAGTCGTTTTCTTGTGCTGCGATGGTTGCAAGGGCAAAGCAATGCGTAAGCCTGAGGAAACTCTCGCTAACGTTGCGAAGCTGAAAAAAGATTCGGCGGCAAAACGCTAAATGAGAAGCAGACTTCGGCACATAATCTCGGTTGGTGTGCTGTTCGTTGCATCAAGCGTCGATGCTCACGAAGGCCACCGTCCTTTGCCAACACGCGGAATGGAAGTCAACGTCGAAACTGGCAGCATGGTTTTGACCAAAGCAGCTCGCGAGACGCTCGATGTGCTAACCGTCGAGGCAGTCGCCCAGCCGCTCACGCACTCAATCCATGCTTATGGTTCGATCGTTGCGCCGTGGGACCATCACGCTGTGATCGCATCGCCGCTGACCGGTCGCATCGTTGACTTAAAAGTCAGCCCCGGTGAATCGGTACAGGCGGGCCAAGTACTCGCGGCTATGGAGAGTCCAGAACTAGAGCAACTCGTGTTGGAGCTTCGTGCCGCACAAGTGGACTTGAGCCTCTCGATCAAGCTGGTGGACAACATCAGCCAAGCGAGTCGCAGCGGCGCGATCCCCGGCGTGCGTCTGATCGAAACTCAATCAAAACTGGAACAGGATCGAGCTGCAGTCGAACTGGCAAGTGCCAAATGGCAAGCCCTGCAACTGCCACCCGCGATGCTTGAAACGATCTTGCGCTCGCCAGATCAAGATCATCGTCAATTGCTGGAACTTCGATCACCGATCAGCGGCGTCGTGACTCATGCCGACTTGTCGATCGGGAAAGTTGTCGATCCCAAAGAACACTTGTTCGAGATCCTCGACCTGAGCAGTGTATGGCTAAAAATTCAGGTGTTGGAAAAAGACCTCGCAGGTGTCGCGATCGGCCAGCCCGTTGAGCTACGTCTAACCGCTGACGCGAGCGAAGTTTTCAAGGGAACGGTCGATGTCGTTGATTCATTCCTCGACCCTAATACGCATCTCGGCACGGTCTGGGCGACACTGAGGAATCCAGAAGGTAGCCGAGCGAAGCTACTACCAGGTATGTCAGCAAGCGTCCGCCTGGAGGCAGCCTCCAGCGGTGAGCCACTCGTGATTCCGTTGCAATCCGTTATCCGCGACGGGGCCGAACGATTTGTGCTCGTTGAGCAAGAGCAAACCGATGTTGCATCGACTTACCAAAAGCAACCGTTAGTACTTGGAAAACGATCGGGTGAACTCGTCGAAGTTCGCGGCGGTAACCTTTACCCTGGCGACCGCGTGGTCACCCGAGGCAGCCACGAACTCGGCAGCTTTTTTGCTAAAGGCGTATTGAAGGTCAGTCCCGAATCGGCTCGCGATATTGGATTGACAACGCAACCGGCCTCGATCAGCACGATTGCAGAGACAATTGCAATTGATGGCGTGGTCGATGTTCCGCCTACGCATCGAAGTATCGCGTCTGCACAGCTCGGTGGTGCGATCCAAAGTATCTTGGTTGATCGTGGGGCGAAGGTTAGTCGCGGCCAAGTGCTGGCAAGGATCGCCAGCCAAGCATTTCAAAACCTACAATTGGATCTCCTGCAAGCCAACTTAAACGTCAGCATGAAGCAGACGATCGTCAGCAATTTGCGGTCGGCGAGCGATGCGATTGCGAAGCGACAATTGTGGGAAACGGAAAGTCAGCTCAATCAGTTCACCAGTCGCCGCGACATCCTTGTCCAACAGCTACGTACGGCCGGTATCACCGAGCAACAGATCGCCGAGCTATTGGCAACCAAGAAGTTGATTCCGACTCTGCCGGTTCGTGCGCCGATTGATGGAGTGATTGTAGGCTTCGACAAGTTCCTCGGTCACGTCGTTCGTCCGGATGAACCATTGTTTGAAGTTCACGACTTGAGCCACGCTTGGGTGCAGGGATTCATCTCCGAACGAGACTTCCCGCGTGTTCGCATTGGCCAGCAAGTACGAATGCGATTTGTTACATCGCCTGACGAAATCATCTTGGGCTCAATAGCGCGCAGCGGAGAGTCGATCTCCGATGACGACCGCACGCTCTCGGTCTGGATCGAATTGAAAGAAATGCCCGCGTTCCAATTGCAACACAACATGCTCGCCCGCATCAGTATCGAAACTGGGGCAACGGCAAGCGGATTGTCTGTCCCTCCACAAGCGATCGTTCATGAGGGCATGCGTTCGTACATCTTTGTCCAAGGTGAAGATCAAACATTCGAGCGAAGGTTCGTCGTTACCGGACCATCGAATGACCTGCAAGTCGGAATCGTTGACGGATTGAAACCGGGCGAATCCGTCGCCGTCGGCGGCGCGATGCACTTGCAATCCGGCTATGCGGCACTGAAATAAGATGCTCAACGCAATCATTCGATTTTCACTTCACAACCGCGGCCTGGTGCTGATCGGCGGCTTATTGATTCTGCTCTATGGCGGATTCAATCTCAGCCAGATGCCGGTCGATGTGTTTCCTGACTTGAACCGCCCGACGGTCACGATCATGACCGAATCACCAGGGTTGGCCCCCGAAGAAGTCGAAGTGCTGGTGACACGTCCGATCGAGTACCAACTCAACGGTGCCACGGGCGTTCAGCGCGTCCGCTCGGCGTCGGGCATCGGCCTGTCGATCGTGTGGGTAGAATTCGAGTGGGGTACCGACATCTATCAAGACCGGCAAATCGTTGCTGAGAAAGTGCAGATCGTTCGTGAGCGATTGCCCGCAGGAGTGAACCCCGTCATGGCTCCGATCTCGTCGATTATGGGCGAGATCATGTTGCTCGGCTTGCGAAGCGAACATGTCCCCGCAAACGAACTCGACGCCGAACAGCAGCGGATGGAGTTGCGAACGCTCGGTGAGTTCACCGTGCGAAATCGCTTGCTCGCCGTCGAAGGTGTATCGCAAGTTACCGTGATGGGTGGCACACTCAAGCAATATCAAATCATCACGACACCGGCACGGTTGGCGGCTCAAAACATCACGCTGCAAGAGCTGACCGACGCTGCTCAAAAAGCGAATGTACTCGCTGGCGGTGGCATCATGGTACGCCTGCCGCGCGAGTCTCTGATCCGCATCAGTGGTCAAAGCCTATCGCTCGATGAGATTGCGAACACACCGATACTTTGGCGTGGCAAGCGAGCCGTTTTGATCAAAGAAGTCGCTGATGTGCAATTTGGTGGCCCCGTTAAACGTGGTGACGGAAGCGTGCGTGTCAAAACGGAAAATGGCGTCGAAGGTGGAGCTGCCGTCATTCTGGCGGTGCAAAAACAACCGGGCGCGGACACGCTGAAATTAGACGCTGAGATCAGCACGGTACTTGATGCTTTGCAAGCGGACCTTCCTAACGGCGTTGTGATCGAACGTCGCATCTTCAAGCAAGCGGACTTCATCCGCGCAGCGATTGAGAATGTCGTCGAAGCGGTGCGTGACGGAGCGATTTGGGTCGTCGTCGTGTTATTCCTATTCATGTGGAACTTTCGAACCAGCATCAGTTCGTTGACCGCAATGCCGCTGTCAATTTTTCTGACGTTCATGATCTTTCACTGGTTCGGAATCTCGATCAACACCATGACGCTGGGTGGAATCGCGGTTGCGATCGGTGATTTAGTCGATGATTCCATCGTCGATATTGAAAACATCTACCGACGATTAAAAGAGAATCGGCATTTGCACTCCGAACAGCAACGCCCCGCTCTCGACGTGATCTACGACGCATCGTGCGAAGTTCGTAACTCGATCGTCTACGCGACATTGATCGTGGTATTGGTCGTCTTGCCGTTGTTCTCGATGGGTGGACTCGAAGGACGCATGTTCGCGCCGCTCGGGTTATCCTACATGGTGTCGCTACTCGCATCGCTGGTGGTTTCACTGACCATCACTCCAGTGCTGGCGTATTACCTGCTTCCAGGAGCGAAATTCCTCGACGATCGGGCCGACCCGTTCCTGTTGCGGATGCTCAAACGCATTGCCGAGAAAGTGCTTCGAGTGACGCTCCGTCACGCCAATGCGGTACTCGGTGTGACGCTGCTTTGCGTGACACTTTCCCTAACCACGCTGTACTGGATGGGAGGCGAGTTCTTGCCGCCATTCAACGAGGGCACGTTCACGATCAGCTTTCAAACCGAACCAGGAACAAGTCTCGTTGAGAGTCAACGCTTGGCCGAGCGTGCTGAGCAAATGTTGCTTGACATCCCCGAAGTCGTTGCGGTGTCTCGGCGCACCGGTCGAGCGGAGTTGGACGAACACGCCGAAGGTGTCAACTCTTCGGAGATCGACGTTCGCGTGGTCGAACACCATCGAGCCAAGCCCGGCATCGCCGCGTGGGTGATTCGCCTGATTCCGATCGCTCACCTGTGGAGCTTTGAAACCACGGGTCGTCCGCACGAAGAAGTAATGGCCGATATCCGCGACAAAGTCACATTGATCCCCGGCATCAAAGCCAACATTGGCCAACCGATCTCACATCGTTTGGACCACATCATGTCCGGTGTGCGTGCGCAAATCGCGGTAAAAGTTTTCGGCAGCGATCTGCGAGAGCTTCGTAACGCGAGCCAAGATGTGTACACCGCAATGAGCGAAATTCCGGGCGTTGTCGATTTGCAACTGGAGCCACAAGTCGAAGTCACACAGGTTCGGTTGCAAGTCCGCCGTGAAGACGCCGCACGTTACGGCCTCGCTCCCGGTGATGTCGCCGACTTGCTGGAGACCGCGTACAAAGGGCGTGTCGTTTCTCAAGTGCTTGACGAAGATCGCTATTTCGGATTGGTTGTGTGGTATGACGAAGCCTCGCGTAGCGACCCCGACGTGATCGCTCAAACGATCATTGAAACACCCTCCGGCCGCCGCGTTTCTCTAGGCGAAGTCGTCGATGTGCTGGATACCACGGGACCGAACACTCTCAATCGCGAACACGTCCAACGAAGGATCGTGGCATTCTGCAATGTTCAAGGCCGCGACTTAACCAGCGTGGTTGAAGACATTCGCACGCGAACGCAGCCCATCGAGGAGCGATTGCGAAACCTGCCCGGCGATTATCACATCGAATATGGTGGACAGTTCGAGGCACAGCGAGACGCGAACCTGCGGCTATTGATTCTAGGAAGTCTGTCCGTCGTGGGTGTGTTCTTATTGCTCGTCAAATGCCTCCAGTCTTGGCGAGCGGCGCTCCAGGTGCTGGTCAACATTCCGCTCGCGGCAATGGGTTCGATCATCACGCTATTGATCGTGAATCATCCCACATCCGAAGCGCTCGCTGCGGCAGCGTGGTACGAGTGGCCGAAGGTGTGGATTGGTGCAACCACTTTGTCCGTCGCCCACTGGGTCGGCTTCATTACGTTGATTGGCATTGTCAGCCGCAACGGGATCATGATGATCTCGCACTACATGCACCTCATGGAACACGAGGGTGAAGAGTTCGGCGAAGCAATGATCGTTCGCGGAAGTCTCGAACGCTTGGCTCCGGTGATGATGACCGCGACCACCAGCTTCATTGGATTGCTGCCATTGATTCTCGGTGCAGGTCAAACGGGCAAGGAGATTCTGTATCCGCTGGCCCTGGTCGTTTTCGGAGGAATGCTGACGTCCACTCTGCTGGACCAATTGGTTACGCCTGCATTGTTTTACCGGTTTGGGCATAAGAAGTAGGGGAGTCTGGGAGACACGGAGTGGGGGAGACATGGATACGAGTTTGGATCAATTCTCCTTGTCTACCAACTCCCAACTCCCCTACCGGCGAAAAACCAGAAAAATCGGAATCCCCGTGAAGAACCGTCCCTGTCGTTGCATCTAACCAGCAATGTTATTCACGCGATGCGTTTTCGAAGTGCGGGATGTTGGTTAGTGAGTCGGATTTTGCTAGCTCCGTAATTTGAACGCCCCCAGAGTTTCCCGATTAAAGGACGATTTGAAGATGATGATGGCACGATTCCCCCTGATGGCTTTGGCACTGGCCGTTTTCGCAAGCGGTTTTAGCACGACTTCGGGCTCCGCTGACGACGGGCACAATCACGCTGCTGGCCACGATCACGAAGCCATGCAGAAGGCCGAAAAGAAGATTTCCGAAGCGATGTCCGGTTTGTCGCCGGAAGACCAGAAGCTCGCGAAGGAACAACGATTCTGCCCGATCATGACCTACGACCGTCTCGGTTCGATGGGCACACCACTCAAAATCATGATCGAAGGCAAGCCAGTCTTCCTGTGCTGCAAGGCTTGCGTCGAGGACGCGAACAAGGGCGGCACGAAGACGGTCAAAGCCGTCATGAAGTTACGTGATTCAACGGCAACACTCGCCAAGCTGCCGATGGAAGAACGAATGGCTGTGGAAGCACAGAAGTACTGTGCCGTTGCCAACACCAGCTTCCTCGGCTCCATGGGCGCACCGCTGAAGCTTGAGATTGATGGTAAGCCGGTTTACCTCTGCTGCGGCGGATGCACCAAGAAAGCACAAGCTGATCCAGCCGGGACCCTTGCGAAGGCTCAAGAGCTGATCAAGGCCGGAACGCTTGAAGGTCACGATCACGCTGCACATGGGCACGGTGAGCACAAACACTGAGTTTGAGTTGGGAGTGAGGGGTGAAGAGTGAGGAGTTCCCAATTTAGCTCACCCTTTTTGACTCCAAACTCCTCACTCCGCCACTCAATAGGCCGCGTCAGCATCCCCACTGCCGCGGCCTATTTTCGTTTTTCGGTATTCGTTCCTCCTGCGAATGATGAAGAAATCAGCGTTGAACTGCATCTAAAGAAGCAAACGACCAAGCCGCTCATCCACGAGAAATCGGAAAGAAACCATGAGTCACTTCTGGCGAATGCTAATGGGTTGCATGATCCCGATAGCGATGATTTTTGTTTTGCCTCTGCTCGGAGTCAGCGAAGGCGTGACCCTCACTGTCTTCCTCGTTCTGATGCTTGGTTGCCACTTGCTCATGGTGCCCAGTCACCACTCGGGCCACCTTGATCACGACCACCAACACAAGGACCAAGATCATGCAAACTCTTAGCATTAAACGTTTCGGCTTCGCGATCGCCAGTGCCTCGATCGTGTCGTATCTAGGATGTGTTTTCGTAATGTTGACCGTCCCCAAGGATGTCGCAATCCGGTTCTTCAATAGCCTCATGCACGGCGTTGACGTCACCACGATCATGCGTTGGGACATGCCGATTGGCGAGACGATCCTGGGAGCTATTGGAATTTTCGTCCTGGGATGGTTGTTCGGCGGACTGATTGCTTGCTGCTACAACTGCTGCGGGAGCGAGAAGAAGAGTGGGGGAGCTGGGATTCGGGAGTGAAGGAGTTGATTTCGATCGACCATTCGTAGCGGAATGCGCCTAGCATTTCGGCCTCACGAAAATCCGTTGCGATCCGAAAGCCATGGCGGCTTCCGCTACGGTCACCTGCTCAAGCCTTATTCCCTGGCACGATACTTGCAATCCCAACTCCTCACTCCCAGCTCCCAACTCCTCACTAAGGAAAAACTTTGCCGGACGACGACAATAAGCAGTACGAAGAAAACAGCCTCTCGCTAACCGGCTCCGTCGCGATGGGCACTGGCGTCATGATCGGTGCCGGAATCTTTGCGCTTACCGGTCAAGTGGCCGAACAAGCGGGCGGGCTGTTTCCGCTTGCATTTTTGGCTGCCGCCGCTATTGCTGGATTCAGCGCCTACAGCTACGTGAAGATGGCCGAGCAGTACCCGTCCGCTGGCGGTATCGCCATGTTCTTGATGAAAGCGTACGGCAAGGGAACCGTCACTGCGGGCATGTCCCTGCTGATGTACTTCTCCATGGTCATCAACGAAAGTCTCGTCGCTCGTACGTTCGGAACCTACACGCTGCAATTGTTCGACGCCCAAGAGAATCAGTTCCTTGTGCCAACTCTTGCCGTCGGTCTACTTGTCGCTGCATTCGTCATTAACATTCTCGGCAACAAGTTCATAGGCACTTTCTCGACAGTGACCGCCTTCATCAAGATTGCGGGTGTTTTGATCTTTGCTGCTTCGGGTTTGTGGGTATCTGGACTGACGTTTGAAAGCGTTGGCGTTACCGAGCGAACGTCCGCTGGCAGTTTCTTGTCGGCAACGGCCTTGGCGCTGCTGGCATACAAAGGTTTCACAACAATCACCAATAGCGGATCGGAGATCAAGGAGCCGAAAAAGAACATCGGTCGCTCGATCATCATCTCGCTTTCCGTTTGCTTGGTGGTTTATCTGCTCGTCGCCTTCGCTGTTGCAGGAAACCTGTCAGTCGCCGAGATCATCAAACACCGTGACTACGCATTGGCTGAAGCCGCTCGCCCAGCGTTTGGTCAGTGGGGGACGTATTTCACCGTGGGCCTTGCGATCGTCGCGACGATTTCCGGACTGATCGCGAGCACGTTTGCCGTATCACGAATGTTGGCCATGCTTAGTGAAATGAAGCTCGTGCCGCACAAGCACTTCGGAATGCCTGGCGATATCCAGAAGCACACACTCGTCTACACAGTGGTTTTCGCGATCACGCTGACAATCCTGTTCGACCTGTCACGAATCGCGTCACTGGGAGCGATTTTTTATCTCGTGATGGACATGGCCGTGCACTGGGGCGTCCTGCGTCATGTACGCGACAAGGTGAATGCAAACCGGTGGATTCCGTCAATCGCATTGTTGTTTGATGTCGTCATTCTCGCAGCGTTTCTATGGATGAAAGCCAACAGCGACATGCTGGTCATCTGGGTCGCGCTCGGTGGCATTGTCTTCATCTTCGCCGGTGAAAAGTTGTTTTTGTCCTGGAAGGATGAGGACGACGAATCAGATCATTCGGACGCTCATGCAATGTAGCTGTGAATCGGCAAGAGCAAACGAAACGAACATTCGCACAACCCAACCTGGATGACCTCATGGAAAAAAACACAACATCATTTGGCTGGCTCAACTTCCTCTTTGTCCTTTGCCTCTTCTTGCCGGTCCTCTTACTGTTGATGGTACCCGGCGGAACGATGATGGGCGGTTTCCTGTGGATGCCGATTGTTCTGTTGCTGTGCTTTTGGATGATCGCCAGCATGGCGGCGGCGGCTCGCGGTGAGCAACAGGAGCAAGCCGACCACACGGTCGACGATGGGGTTCGCATGATTCCGGACGGCGAGCAGCCGGATGCGATTCGCGCGGTGATGGATGTGCGAGTGGCGATGCAACAAAATGGTGCTGGGATTTTTCGCGGACGCCTGACCACACCCGCCGACGAAGCGCTCGTTCGACTGCAGTCGGCCTTTGGTGAGAGTGCAGTTCCGATGATCCAACAGGACGAAGAACTGGGAACGGCCATCGTCTTGATGAATCGACCATCCGAAGAAGCGTTGCTGGAGCGACCGACTCGACCGTGGCTGCACTGGCTTCTGTTCGGACTCACGTTCTTAAGCACGACCTGGGCGGGAGCACTGCACCAAGGCGTCAATCTGCTGGAACAACCCAGCGAAATTGCGGTGGGCCTTTGGTATTCCGTTGGCCTGATGTTGATCCTCGGCGTGCATGAATTGGGCCACTACTTCATGGCCCGGCACCACGGATTGAATGTCTCACCACCGTTCTTCATTCCAGTCCCCTTCGCGTTGGGAACATTCGGTGCGTTTATTCAGATGAAGTCACCCACCAGGAATCGACGAGCATTGTTCGACGTCGCGGTGGCAGGCCCGCTGGCGGGACTCGTCATTGCGATACCAGCGCTCCTGATCGGATTGCAAACGACCGAAGTACTGCCACCCGATGCGAAACCAGCGGAAGCGATGATGGGACACGGCACATCCGCCGGATCGTCATTTCTCTTTGCTTTGATTTCCAAAATCGCACTGGGAGACCAGCTTCAAGACGGCTACTTGCTAAAACTCAGCCCGCTCGCGTTCGCCGGATGGCTGGGTTTGCTGGTCACAGCCCTGAACCTAATGCCGATCGGTCAACTCGACGGAGGTCACATGGCCCGAGCGATGTTCGGAAGGCGAGTTGGCGAAACGATCAGCAGCGTCGCCATGTGGTCGCTGTTCCTGCTAGCCATCTTCGTTTGGCCCGGACTATTGTTCTTCGCACTGTTCATCTACTTCATCGCCGGACGAGGAACACCGCCGCTCAACGACATCACACCCATCAGTCCTGGTCGCCGCTGGATCGGCTACGCAACCTTTGTGATCCTGGCACTAATTCTGATCCCACTGCCCCACAAGTTCTGGCAGGCGGCAGAAATTTACTGCCCGTATTTGTAGCAAAGAACTAGAAGCCGCAGGGCGACCAAGAGAATGCGAACCAGAATCGAACTACTCGACATTGGCGGGGAAGGACGCCACGAGAATGCTTGGAACCTCAATCCTCGATCGCTGAAAACGCTCGGGCCTGACAAGGGCGTTGCCATCCCACGTCACATCCTCGGCCGGGCTGAGCGCATTCCGTTGCCCGATCGCAGCGTTCAGCAGATCATCATGGAGCGAACTCCTTTGCGACGAGCGGCCGTCCTCGAGATGATTCGCGTGGTCGTGCCCGGCGGCACGATCATTCTTCGACATCACGCCGATAGCCGCCACAACCCGCACGTCATGGCTCAACAATTGATTGAAGCTGATTTCTCAGTACAACAGATCAAGATGGGAGGTCAGGAGTTGCAGCAAACTCGTTTCATGAACGTCGGTCAGGCAGGGGTGACTCGAAGCCATCGAACTAGATCGTGCTCCCCGACTTTTCTTATTGACTTCTCAGTTCAGACGGGAATTGTCAAATCCCCAAAGTGTTTTTCCGAGTTCACCGAGTTGTTCAAGTGCGATCTCGGACGATTTGATGAATTGCACTGCGAGCTTTGCAGCAGACTTGATTTCCGAGAGAGCGCCTTGCTTTAGGTCGTCTTCTCTGTCCGTAGCGGCATCGTTTGCATCGGAAGAGTATCTGTCGACATTCTCGTCGTACGCTTCTCTGGCAGCTTCGTCACGATTCATGTAGTCCGTCACAAGATTGTCGTAGGAGAAGTTCGCGAGTTCGGACAGTTTGCTGTCGTAACTTTCCAAAACGTCTCGGATTTTTTGCAAGCAGCCAACATCAACAAGTTCCGCAGCTCGCCGTAGGTGCTCAGCCGTCTCTTCGACTTCAGCATATTCTTCGATTCCCGCGAGGCCGCCTTCGATTGCGTCGATGTGTTCGACGATGTCCAGCAGCATGTCCTGCGTGATCAAATCACCATTGTTCTCGACCAACTCATCTCGCAGATTGATGACGAGCATACCCAACTCCTTGCGGCAGCCCTTGATAAACATCGCAGCTTCTTGCAACGGACTAAGATCGCTTGGTGCGGAAGCCTGTGCGAGAAAGTCTACCACTTCGATGCGCAGCGTGGTCAGAATTTCCGTGTCTGTAATGATCAGTCCACATTCAAAATTTTCAGCACTTGCTTCGGAGAAATTCGAGGACCCGACGTACCCAACCGTATCCGTCATAATGATTTTGGAATGATTGGACGGATTGAAAAAAGACTCGATCGAATTCCCCGATTCCGTTTTCTCCAGCATCCGTTGGTACTGCCGAAACTTCTTGCGAAATTTGGTTCTCAACTCCCGTTCGGAGTACCCAAAGTAGCGATCGAAGCGGCTGGGCACATTGGTAATGACGCGGAGATCAGCATTTCCCAAGCTTTGAAGCTTCTGCTGCAGGTCACCAGACTCGTATCCCAAGTTATACGTGACAACATCAACCCACGACGCACTATCCATCGAATCGAGCACTTCCGCGTAACAAAATTCGTTCTTCGATAGTACTGTCTTCAAACCGTCAATAATTGGGACTTCAATTTTCATTCGGTGGCCAGAATGTTTAGCTTAGAATTGATTCGTTCGTGTGACACTAGATCGTCCAATCTATACAGTAAGTAATCGTGCGCTTCGGTGCGACACCCACATCCATTTCAGTTTCGACGTCGGACGATTCGCATGGGCCCGATGACGTAGGAGGGGTTTTGCCGATGGGCGATTGCGGCGGCTTGTTGGCTGTCGGTTGCCGGAACCACGACACTCAGTGGCCTTCCATATCCTCCTGCCTGTGGATACATCGTGACCTCCCAAAGGTCAAAGAGACCGGCGTCGTAGGCTTGTAAGTTCAACTGCAACTGCTGTATCTGCCTCGCTCGCATTTGCTGTTGTTCGTACACGCGTGATTGTGCTTGTAGAAGGAACGACTCTTTCTCCTTCTCCTCGTAGTCCTCCTTCGCGGCCAGCCAGCGATCCCAGCCCGGCTTGAGCATCGCAAATGATTCGTCGGTAAAGAGGAAGAATGGAACACAGTATAAATTTTCGTCCTCCAACTCGATCATCACTCCGGCACACTCAAACGTGCGTGGTTTGCCTCGCTGTCCGCGCGCCCAGTCCTCGAGTCCCTTTTCGCCGTCAATTTCTTCGGAAGTGAAGTGCTCGACCAGCTTCGGGATGATGGCGCGGTAGACGCCAGGCATCTTGTCGAAGCGTTGGTTGTTGACATAGACCTTCCCTAGCCGACGCTGAATGGTGACGCCGTGCTTGTCAAAACCGACGATTCGCCCGGGGAGTTTCAGGCCGGACTTCAATTCCCAGGCTTGATTGCCGCTGCCACCAACGGTGATCGTGTCCTTCGATTGCGTTTCGAGGTACTTGCGGTCCGAGTCTGACAATTGCTCGATCGGAACGGCGACCAAGTCATCGGGCTTCCGTTTCAGGACAACGGTCGTGTCGCTGTAACCGATCAGGTCGGCGTTAACTTGGTATTGCCCTGTTTTGTCGGACCATTCGCGAGCGAAAACGCTCGTCGTTGTGGTCAGTGTCAAAAGGAAGGCAATGGATCGTATGGTGTTCATAAGTCATTCCTTCGGGGAAAACTTAGGAGGTGGATGTACCGCTGCTGCGTGTCAGCACGGCGACGCTACGAGGGTTTACGTGGTAGCGGCTGTTTTCGATCGCGACTTGCGATTCCCGACCAGCAATATCGAGCGGACTGGAAAGCGAAGTGTCGATTGCCCGCATCCAGATGTTTGGACCGTCGGCGTGAATGCCAAAAACGAGTTGACGAGTCGACGCGTTAATCATCACGTAGAGATCAGCTTCGCTCGCTGAACTGCCGAACAGGTGATAGGCCAGAATCTGAGACTCGGAGGACATGTCTACTTCAGGCGATTCGGCACCGAACCAGCGAATATCGTCACGCCAGAAAGTGGAACGTCCAATTGTTGGATGCGCCTTACGAAACGAGATCATCTTTTTGAAGAAACAAAAGACTTCTTGGTTTGCTTCGAGTCGACTCCAATCAAGCCAGCTTGTTTCGTTGTCTTGGTTGTACGGATTGTTGTTGCCACCTTGGGTTTGCATGAATTCGTCACCCATACGGAACATCGGCGTTCCGGCAGAAAGCATTAACAGACAGCAGAAGTTCTTGACTTGGCGTTTACGTAGGTCGAGTACTTCTTGCGGTGCCTCCAAATCGCCTTCACAGCCGTTGTTGCAACGGAACTCCGTTGGGCCGTCTCGATTGTCTTCACCATTGGCCTCATTATGCTTTTCGTTGTACGAAACGAGATCGTAGATTGTGGAGCCATCATGGGACGCAATGAAATTGATGCTTTGAAAAGGCCGGAATGACTGCGATGGATGATCGGGAAACAGGTCGCTGCTTCCGTACAGTCGTGTCATCAGGTCCGGCACCATGCCAGCGTCACCGCGAACGAACTGTTGCAAAGTATCGCGATAGCGGCCGTTCCACTGCATCCAGGTTTGCCCAGGAAAAGAGCTACCAAGCTGATAGAGTCCGGCGGCGTCCCATGGTTCGGCGATCAGTCGGACGTTGGCCAAGTCGGGATCACTGGCGATTTGGTCAAACAAGGGTGGCTGTTGCAGATTGACGTTTCCTTCCGAGTCTCGCGAAAAGACCGATGCAAGATCAAACCGGAAACCATCGACGTGCATTTCCTTGGCCCAATATCGCAGGCTATCGACGATGAGTGAGCGAACGGTCGGATGCGCCGTATCAAGTGTATTGCCGGTTCCGCTGAAGTTTGCGTAAGGCGAAGCCGGATCGCCCGACGCAACGTAGTAGACGTCGTTGTCAATTCCCCGGTAGCAGTAGGTCGGTCCGCGATGATCGCCTTCGCACGTGTGATTGTAGACGACATCCAAAATGACTTCGATGCTGGCTGCGTGCAGTTCACGAACCATTTCGCGAAATTGGCTGTGTTGCTCGCAAGACGACTGGTGCGAAGAATAGGCGTGGTGGGGCGAAAAGAAGTTCAAGGGCATGTAGCCCCAGTAGTTATTATCTTCCGGGTCGAATTGGAAGACGGGCATCAATTCAACTGCGGTGACGCCGAGCTCCTTCAGGTACGGGATCTTCTCTACGACACCAGCGAATGTTCCCCGATTGCTAGCCTCGACATTTGAAGAGGGATGCCGCGTGAAGCCACGAACGTGCATTTCGTAGATGACCAAATCGGAACCATGGCGGATTCGCTGTTCATCGCCCCAGTCAAACGGACATCTGCAAACGTCCAAACGCCCCAGCGGAGCGTGGCACGCGTTGGAGCCGGGCGAGCGTGCTGCCTCGCGATTGAAGCAATCGGGAAAATAGATGCTTCGCGAATACGGATCGAGCAAGACTTTCTCAGGGTCGAAAGCGTGCCACGGCAAAGCGGCACCCTCGACCGGCCCGTCAACTTGGTAGGCGTAGTATTCCGCCTCACCGGCTTCGGCGATGGGAACTCGACAATGCCAAATCGGTCCCGACTTGTTTCTCAGTGGATCAAGCGCCACGGAGTGCCACGGAACTCGCAGTTCATCTTTGAGGTACATCACCAACGTGACGCTGCGAGCATTTCCTGCGTGGAGCGCGAAGTTGTAGGACTGTTCGTGTTCCAGCCAAGTGACGCCGAGCGGTCGCGGCGTGCCGTCGGCCCGCTCCCAGTTTGGCCCGAGCGTTGGCCGATGCTGCGTCACTGAACTCACATCGGTGCCGCAGTGACGACAGTGAGATTGAATCGTCTTTTGAATCATTGAGCTATCCGGTTCTAGTGCCCTGATCGCGTGCGTTCAAACTCGACCTGCAGGCTCAGCAGTTCCGAACGCAACCGGTCGATCTGCCACTGCAGGTGTTGCATCGGGTCGGCAGTGATTTCTGGCTGCTCGGCTCGCTCCAGCGCCAATCGTGCGAGCTGGGCGGCAAGCTCCATTCGCTTTATCTGGTCTTCACGAAGATAACCAGATGCCTTCTTCGCCCATGCAAGTTGCTCCTCCGCGAGAATCACGTCATTCTTGACCGATTGCAGATGACTTTTGTGCAGGTCATGATCCGTATGTTTTCCGGCCTGCTCAACCAACTTCGTCGCGTAGGCAACTTGGTTTTCTAGCCGCAGCAGCGACAGCTTTGAGTTCATGTTGGGAACTCGCCGATTGGCCGCCAACGCGGTTTGCAGATCGTGTTTGGCCAGTTCTAGCTTTTTCTGGAAGTAGCGAACGTCGATATCGGTGGCCGCGTGTTCGTTGTGCGATTGTTCGTTCTGTGAGTTTTCCTGAGATATCGCAGCCGAAACTGCAAAGACAGCAATGACTCCAAAGACCAAGACCGCCAACATCCAGGTCTTCACACGCGTCGGTTGTGACGGAGTGTGTGATTCGCATTTTCGACACATTTTAGAACTCCAATGTGAAATAGGGTGATTGACCAGTGGGGACGGATAGAATCGGGCAAGCAGCATGGCGAGTGACTTGCTCGGACGTACTTCCTCGAAGCACGTCAAGAAAGCCGTGACGCCCTCCTGTCGTCATGACGATCAAATCGGTGTTATGTCGCTCAGCAATTTTGAGAATCTCGGCGCTGGGGTCGCCGGTCGCCACCACGACCTCCCACGTCCAATCCTCCAAGTTCGGAAACGACAACGAATCAAAAACTGCATTGTCGTTTCCCACATGAACCAAAGTCGCTTCGACGGATTCGCACTTTAGAATTTGCGTCAGCTCCCAAGCCCAGGATATTGTCGACTGGGCGTCAGGCTGTTTGGCAACCGGAATCAGGACTTTTTTCAAAGCGACTTCGCCATCTTGCCGCCGCACAAAGCCCGGAATTTCATGCGGAACGAACAGGCAAGCTCGGTGCGAAATTCGGGCGACGCGTTTCGCGATGTCTTGATGCAACCAGCGATCAAGTCCATCCCGGTGATGCGTCGCCAGCACCACCAGATCCGGTTCGTGCCGATCCATGTGGTCCAGGATTGCGTCCACGGGAGCGTTGCCGCCCACGAGATGTTTGTGAACGCCGATCCCCAGACGCCCTACGTCTTCGGGCAATGCCCAATCCGGAAGCAATCCCCATTGCGCTAAAGTTTGGCGTACTTGGGGGAAGTCTTCCCAATCGACCGATTCAGGATGTCGGTCCACATGAAGAATCTCAAGCAATGCGTTGGAGTTGACGGCCAGCTTCAGAGCATGAATGAACGCCGACTCCGCCCCACCCGAAAAATCGGTGGGGTGGAATATCCGTTGAAACGATTCAACGCGTGGCAAAACCTGAGTGACGGTTGTTTCCTGACTCATGACTGGCTCCCAAATCATTGCACTTCGCAGACGCGATTCATCGTGCCCATGTTGTTTGGGACACACTGCGGGCATTCGCCTTCGGCGTGACAATTCGCTTCACAGACCCAATCGCCATCAACCACAAATTTGAATTCGTATCGGCCAGGAAACAAGTCGACTTCGGCGGTCCATTTCCCAGTATCGCCTTGAACCATCGGAGTCGCATCAGGCTTCCAATCGTTGAACGTCCCAGCCAGGAACACCTGTTTGGCGTCGGGAGCGTGGCAGGTGAACGGCTGGAATCGAGAGGTAATTTCTTCGGCTGAAGCCTTCGTTTCGGACATCGGTAATTTCCTGTGAATGGAGATTGAATGGTGAACTACAACTTGGATGCTGCCCGGAGAGCAGTTCTTCAAAATCCTGTACGCTTTCTGCACAATCAACCGGCGTCCTATTTCGCACAGCAGCCGTGCGAATACGCTCGCAAATTTCCGTTGGCATGCCGGTTCCCGCTTTCTGCGGTTCATACCCTCGTATGGTATAGGGATTGCACTTTCGAATTGTTGAGTCAGCGATCAATTCCGATCCCCTGATTCGATTTTCGACTATGAGAAATCCGTTGAACATAGATACAGCTCCTTATGATGGCGTTCACGTCGGCTCAGTGGTTGGCGATGAGCGTCAACTGATTGAATCTTGTCGGCTCGGCGATCGAGACGCTCAGCGACAACTTTATGAACGGCATTGCGTCACGGTGTACCGCCTCATGTATCGCATGGTTGGTGAGTCCAACGCCGATGATTTAACCCAGCAAGTTTTTAGTTGTCTATTCCAACGTCTCGACAAATTCGAGGCTCGTTCGTCGTTTTCGACGTGGCTCTACCGACTAGCGTCAAATGAAGCACTGCAATTCTTGCGGCGACGTCCACAGCGTAATCCGGATCAGGCGATGGTAAACGAGCCGATGGACGATCGGATCAGTGCAAACGAACGCACCGAGAAACGAGACTTGTTGGAATATGCACTCGCCCAACTTGATCCCGAACTGCGCGTAATCTTCTTACTCCGTGAAAGTGAAGAGC
>TARA_R110002073_G_scaffold336284_1_pt1 | contig 27444 bp, 22 predicted proteins | sample TARA_R110002073 | Tara Oceans TARA_R110002073 (sample SAMEA4397174) | marine metagenome | biome: Polar Biome; feature: [DCM] deep chlorophyll maximum layer (ENVO:01000326); material: water (ENVO:00002006), including particulate matter (ENVO:01000060) such as... | depth 40 m | reverse complement strand
GGTGTGTAAATCAGCCGAAAAGCGGCATCAAAAAACTGCACGACCTCGTAGATCAAGAAGGTTGCTCCTGCGGTCATGTGACTGATCCATGACCGGACGAGCAAAGCGACGTCTGTTTGTTTGGACCGCGAATGCGGTTTGCGTTTGTGTCGCAATCCTGCTCGTTTCGGCGTTGTTCCTGACATCGGCACGATGGAGCGGCCGATTCATGCTTCGGATCAATGTCAAATTGCCACCTGCGATCGAACGGGATTCGCTGATGTACATGCCGTGCCGCGACGAGCAGACTGCGGAGTGGCTTTGCAGTCCTGGCAATCAAGTGACAGAGGGATTTGAACTGCCGTATCAGCGAACGGTGGACTATGACGTCGTGTCAGTGTCGATCGGGGGAAAGTCCAGTGTCCTTCGAATCTTCGATACTTATCACCAGCCTGACTCGGTCGTCTTGCAGTATGACCAGGAAACAAGATCTGGCTTAAAGGACTCGTGTCGAATTCACTTTCCGGTCCCGATGGGACACGGTGATCGTTCCGTCTCGATCGATTTGACGCAGGCAGACAAGTGATCCGATTGCTTTCCGTGCCTGTCTTTCTGTTGTTGGCTTGTGCGCTGTCTGGCGTCTACGGGATGATTCACAATCAGGTTTCGTATTCGATTTCGCCGGAGTATTTCACGAAGCTCAAATTCGAACAATTTGGAGTTTCGCACAGTACGCCAGAGCGACTTGGAGCAGCCGTTGTCGGATGGCACGCATCATGGTGGATGGGGGCCTTCATCGGGCTCTTCCTGATCCCGGCTGGAATGCTTGTCCGCAGCGATCGTGGATACGTGCTCGCGGTGCTCCGTGCATTCGTTGCGGTGCTCGCGACAACAACGCTGGTTGGTGCGACTGGGTTGCTACTCGCGGTTGTTTTTGCGAGGGCCGACCCGGAACTTGATTCAATGCTGCGTGATGCGATGATCGCTGATCCAATCGCATTCCGTCGAACCGCGGCTCTTCACAACGCGAGCTATATCGGCGGGCTTCTCGGAATCTTTGCAGGTTGGGCAAGCATTCTTAAGTCTTTCCTGCGTGAGAACGTTCGACTGAACTTTCGGCCGCGAAAGGTTGAAGGATGAAGCGGAAAAGTTGTTCACTTCGAACGCTGTTTTGGTGCGCGACACAGACGGCGTTTGTATTTGCACTCAAACTGTTTGCATCGCCGGTGCATCTTCGAAACTCGGAACGCGACACAGACCATAGGCGGAAGTTCCTGCGGGAGCATGGCGGCGAAAACAGGTTGGATCGCGGCGATTGGGGTTGAGTAGCGATCTTGAATGATCGATGCAGGATACGAATTGCTGCGGTGCGAGAATTGCGCTGCTTTATCGAACCGGGGACTGGTTTGATGGTGCGTCTGATTCGTTTTCCCAAGGGACAAGACGAGGGTCAGGCCTGGCGGTGATGGCGAGCCATTTTCCGTCTTGGGATACATTGACGCCTGAGATTTGCCGATCGGTGGGTTGATTAGGCCATGGCTTTGGATTGCCGGGGTTGGTGATGTCCACCGCATGCAATTCGTTACGCCGCGTTTCGACGGACAACATCGGGAACAAGAGATGACGATTGTCGGACGTCCATGCAAAATCACCGCCGATTTTTGCGGGCGTTGGGATTACCTGGAGGCGGCTTGGGTTGGACAATGTGACCACGGCCAGTTCGTCGTTCGAGTTGTCGCGGCGTCGTCCCTTGATCGCGATCTGCTTGCCGTCCGGTGACCAACTCATGTTCCAGTAGATGTAGCTGTACCGAGTTGCATCTGGACCTTGCAGAATGGATCTGCTTGACGACGTTTTGAGATCCCAAATGAGAAGACTGCCACCTCTGCTGTAGGCGAGGAGGTTTGAAATCGGTGACCACTGGATTCCCCAACCGCTCGGATCCAGGATTCCGCGATTGGAACCATCAGCGTCCATGATTCCAACACCCTGACGAGCAGCCGAAAACGCGATTCGTTTTCCATCTGGAGAAAACGTCGGCATGGAACCGAATCCTAAGTCCACCGGATCGCCGCCGACTTTGTCGACTCGCATCAACCGAGCGGTCAAGGTGCTACTGGCCTGTTGATCGTAGGCGATTTGCGTTCCATCGGGTGACCATTCTGGTGACCCAACATGCAATAGCGTCTCCTTCGGCTCTGCCAGATCTCGAAGCTCTGTTCCATTGATGCGAACAACTGATAGGACCGGCTTGGGATCCGACGATGGCGAAACCAATAACTCCTCGGCCCGAAGGGTGAGACTCTTCCATTTTGCCGAAGTCGTCCCGCCGCCTTTCGCGATGGAAAGGAGCTGGACGCCACCGATGGGAACCTCCTCCGCTGATGCGGTCTCTTGATGAAGCAACTGCCAATGATCGGATTCTTCCTCGGCAAACAGAAAGTAGACGTCGTCGTCACGCCTCGCGATTCGCAACCTGCCAGAGATCGATTCGTTGATGCGCCTGTCCGTTTGGAATCGCATCGTCCCATCTGGATGAGTCAGGTTGATGGATCCCATCAGGTGCCTTCCTTGGCCGTCGGCATATCCCGTCGCGGCGATCAGTTTCCGGGACATGGAATCATCCAACGAAATTGCAATCGCCACACGAGCAATGTCGGCCGTCTTGGGGATCACCGCTTGGGTAAACTCCGCAACGACGTCGAAATCCCCACGCATCGAAAATCTTGGGGCGGCGGCAAGTTGCTTCCAGGGCCCCAGGGACGACGCTGTTAATCGCAAACCACCATCCGTTTCTGTCGCTCCGCCACTTTGGCGAATGGTGGTCGCATTGAAATAGCGAGTCGTCGCATGAACGTCTTCAAAGTCATGATGAAAGGCGGAGGTCATCTCGTTCAGTGAGGCGTGTAGCTGGTACGGAACTGGATCGGCCAACTCTTGTGGCTCGGACAATTGTTTCGGCCAATTGCCGCGTAGCGTCAGTCTTTGTGCTCTAAGCTCCTCGCGATCGGCAAAGTGAAACAAGCCGAAGGTGCGATCACTTTCGGTGTCCAATGGACGTCGGTAGATGAGCTGGTCGTTCAGTGAAAGCTCGATCGTTTGATCGACCAATTGCAGTTCGACGTGGTTCCACTGCGACGGCTTCAATGGGACGGTTCCCTCGTGGCGCTGGTAGTCTGACAAAAATTCCATGTTGTCGGGACGTAGCTGAGTGCGATCAAAGCATCCGTCGGTGATCCAGTGCTCGGCGACGCCTTCGTCTGAGATGAGAAACGCGAGGCGATCGAGTGCGGGATACGCACTCACCTGCCCCGGATCGTAGAAGAATTCGTATTCCACGCGATCACCATCCAATAGCGGGCGGAAGTATCGAAGCAAGCTCTCGCAGTGGGACTGGTCCAAGTCCTCTCGCTCTGGATCAACAATCATCGTGTCGCCGCGTGCAGTGTCGACGCGTTTACACTGGCCTTTGTATTCAGGGCGTGAGCCACCGTAGTAGTCGGTCCATCCAGCCAGGCCTCGTGATGTCAGCATGGGGACAGCGTCTGGGATTTCGGGAGCACCGCCAATGTGAAGGTCCCTGAAATGTGCATTGGCCGTGTACCAGCATCGCATTGCCAACCAAGGTGCGGCGTTGGTCGCGACGGATTCCATCTGCACTTGGCGACCATTCAAGTGGACGGTTTGAATTTCGTCTTCGATGATCGATCGATAGTGAATCCAACGATCAAGTTTCTCAAAGGGCTCGTTCAGTTCGATTTCGTCGAGTCCCCAACTGAATACACCGCTTCGAAAGTGAGTGTTCCGCAGACCGGGACCGACAAACCGTCCAGCCACCAAAATTTGACCCAGCTTGTTCGCGGCAAGGTCGGCCACGATGCTGTAGCTGCCTTTCAAAGGTGTCGCTAACGCCAAGAACTCGTTGTGGCTGCCACCGCGGTTAGAAACGACGCCTGATTCGTCTTGAACCCACTCAGCGAGGAGATCTCCGTTTCCTCGGGTGGACGCGGTCGCTTCGTGAATCGGAATCCATTCTTGTTGATAGTCCGCGGTCCACTTGTAGGTCTTTCGAACCGCCTCGTCGGTCGATGCCCATTGCTTGTCGAAGAGTTCTGTCCGGATGCGTCGTATTTGGCCGACGAATGAATTGGGAAGATCCGATTGATTGCGAGCAACGCAGGTTTGATAGAGAAGAGAAACCAGTTCTCCCAATGCTGGTGATTCAGAGAGCTGGCTGGTTCCTCGATGAACCACCAAAGCGGCCGGCCAAAGTTCAGCGAGTGAATTCTTGTTCGCTTTGGACATGAGTTCGTGGAGCACGACGATTGACTCTTCGGCCCGGGGGCCGTTGCCTCGCTCCATATCAATCAGTGCCAACATCGCTTGACGCGCACGTTCATCGTTTGGCGAATTCACAGCGGCCAACTCCACCCGCTGACGCAATTCAGGCAACTTCTTTTGCTGCTTGGCAAGATTCAACGCGTCGTAGACCGGCGAGACGATCTGGGATTCGTGAGTTTGAAAGCCGGAATCGCTTCGGACCGATGGAGAAGGGTTGGTTGGTGACGATGCACCCGATACACGAAAGCTCGCGTGAGATCGCGAAGGCAAAATCCACTCAACGAGGAAATCCAAGCGCTCCTGGGCTGGAAGTGCTGACGTGCTTCTTCGGATTTCCAACACATCTTCGGCAAACAGGTCTGATCCGAATAGCAATTCTCGGACGTGTTCGTCCAGTTTGGTGATCGAGGTTCCTGGTCTAGGGTTCTTGTCCGTAGACGTTGATTGGAACGACGCCGATTGGTTGGTGCGTTGTCCGAAAGCGTCGGATAGAAAGCTGACTTGAGCCACGGCAAGAACCGCGAAGATGACAAGTCGGGCGAGCAAAGACGCTTGAATCGCAAAACGCATGTTATTGGCAAATGAAGGTGGGAAATGATTCAGCGATTGAACCAATGAACGGTTCGGTTGCGGGGATTCATCCTACCACCTGCTTGTTTCTGTCGCTTAACTCGAAGATCTTGTTGTAGCACCGCATCGTTTTGCTGTAGGTATGCCTAGCTTCACGATCAGCTAAGTTGTCGGTCGCTGCTCAACGCCATTCTCTAGAAATCAGTCGCTAACAACTCCACTGCGATCCTTGCATACCGAGACCAATCCGTATCGTACGCCGGAAACGACGCCGGTCGCTTCGCCTGAGTCAGGAAGCACGAAGTGTCCGGTCTGCGACCATCCGATCGCACGATTGCGATTCGTCTTTCCTCGATGCAAATGTGATGTGTGCGGAAGGCGTCTTCGGCTGAAGAATTCATGGAAGGCAAGTTCGCTATCGACGCTGACCGCAATCGCTTGCTTTGTATCCATGCTCTACTTTCGAGCGTTGCCGACAAACAAACCAATTTTGTTTGGTGTTCACGCATTCGTATTTCTATGCCTTGGCATGATTTGGTTCCATCTGTTTGGCAAGCCAGCACTCAGCACTTGGAAGGGCGCTGCATCGCGAACGGTGCTGGAACGAGAACGCAGGCAATTCCAAGACGAGTCAGGTGCCGTCGACGCTGACTAGCCACAGAAGAGCGTCCGGCGATCCTGCGCTGGTACGATTCAATACACAAAATGCTTGCGGTTGATGCTTCCAAGGTTAAAGATGAGGTAGCCAGCGTCTAGCGATTAGAATTCCAGCGATTGAATAGCACGTAATCTCCATGAAGGAAGGAATCAAAATGCGACGCCCGATTGCAAACCTATGCGTTTGTTTGATGCTTGTCGGTTCTGCGATGAACGCGGCCGCCGCGCCCGTCAGTCTGATGGGCACGATTGTTCGGTGGCAGTATCCCAAAGCATCCATCAATCATGCAAAGGGTTCAGACGCGGCGACGATCGATGCGGAGGGCAATCGAACCGTGCCTTCCACTGTGTTTGAAGCGAACATGACGACGGAAGCGTCGGTGGAACAAGTCATCCAGTACTATCGTGAACTGTTGACGCGAAATCCGAAGAATGATGAGAAGGTCGGCATTCAACCGGATAAGGGACGTTCGGTTTTGTTTCTTGATGAGTCAAAGGGACGGCCGTTCGAACTTCACGTGATCCTGGTGAATTCAGAGACCACATCGACCACGTTGATTGTCTCGCGAGGAGCGGACGAAGAGCAAACTCAAATCACTTGGAAACAATACAGCCGTTACCCGATCTCATCCAACGCGAAAACGCCAGCTGCGTCTGCTGAAGCTAGCAACGCCGACGGCAAATAGCTTGCCTCGATTCAGTACCGACTCCAGCCTCGTCAACGTAGGAACACGAGTATGAAACTTTGGACACTGCTCGGCTTAGCCACAGTCACGGCGCTGCTTCCAGTCACTGCGCAGTGCGAAACCGAGGTGGCTGTCGAAGTATTGCGTTTCGAACCGAAGGACGAGAAGCGAGACCGGGAGGTACCGATCAAAGTTTACTGGAACGGTGAACCGGAACCCAAGCCGGTTGTTTTATTCTCGCACGGACTTGGTGGTTCGCGAGAGAACAATGCTTATCTCGGCGAGCACTGGGCATCGGCTGGTTACGTCGCCGTGTTCATGCAGCACGCGGGGAGTGACGAAAAGGTTTGGAAGACCGCCCGTCCGCTGCAGCGAATGGCGGCACTCAAGTCAGCGGCGAGTTTGCAAAGTTCGCAAGATCGGATCAAAGATGTTTCTTTCGTGATCGATCAGTTGACTGCGTGGAACGAGAAGGCTTCTCATCCGCTGCACAATCGAATGGACTTGGAGCACATTGGGATGAGCGGTCACAGCTTCGGCGCGGTCACGACACTTGCAGTGGCAGGTCAGAAGCTTCCGCTGAATCGAAGTTTCGAAGAAGAGCGAATCGACGCCTTTGTGGCTTTCAGCCCTCAGCCGGGCAAGGGACTTCCCGCGGACCGAGGTTTCGGTCACTTGGCGAAACCGATGCTGTGCATGACGGGGACGAAGGATGCCAGTCCGATTGATCCGTCTTTCAATCCCGCCAAACGACGAGAGGTGTATGCTGCTTTGCCGAAGGGCGACAAGTACGAGTTGGTTCTGGATGGTGCGGAGCACTCAGCATTTGGAGACAGCGGTGGGCTGTGTTCCAGGCAAAAAAATCCGAAGCATCACCCCGCGATTCAGCAAATCAGCCTGTGGTTTTGGGACGCTTATTTGAAGGGCGATGATTCGGCGAAGCACTGGTTGCAATCCAATCGGCCGCTGTCTGAAACCGGGTTGGGTGATGTCGACGTTTGGGGCTGGAAGTGACGGCAAGGTTTTATTCGCCGTCTTCAAACGATCTGTCTTGATCCGGGGGCGGCGATTTTGCTAGCCGTGTACTTCGAGGATCCTCGCACGTGTTCCCGCGAATTTTGGTCGCATCATGCTGGCTCGACACCACCGTTTTCTAATCGCTTCTCTGTTCGTTTGTCTCGGTTTGGCAATCGCGGACGCACCGTCTGCGATGGCTCAGATCACCACACGCACGCAGCTGGGAACGCAGGGCGATTCCACAGCAAAGTTGTACGAGCGGCTGGTCAATCGGTTGCACGCGACGACTCAGCCTCAGCAGGATTACCTGCTGGAGATCACAAAGCGAGTGAACGAGCGAAAACTGGATTTGCGATTGGTCGTTGCGATTGAACGATATTCGATCCGCCGCAACTCGCATTATCCGTTTCCGTTCTTTGAGCGGGCACTGAAATATGAAGCTGCCAAACGCGGCATCACGTTGCCGTCGATCAAGTTGTACCAAGACCAATCGATCGTGACCGTTCCGAACGGTTGAGGAACCGGACCATTAGGCTTGCACTTCGGTTCCGAGTGCTAGAACGCTGATTTGGGTGAACATTCACCCGCAGAGCCTGATCAATCGGCGTCGGTGCTGTCCGGAGCCCGCATCCGCAGATATCCTGTGAGCGGTTTCCGTACTTCTTCATCTAAAGCCGACGCATCCGCCACATGGATTTTTTGATTTACCTCGCCCTCGTGCCCGCCCTTGGTGTGACGGCACAATGGTTGGCGTGGCGAACGAAGTTGCCCAGCATTCTGTTGCTGCTTCTGTTCGGTGTTTGTTTGGGGCACTTCGTTGTCCAACCCGATGCCTTGCTGGCTGAATTGACGGGCGGCGACGAAACGGCTGGTCCGAACATCTTGTTTCCTTTGGTGTCGCTGTCGGTCGCGATCATCATGTTCGAGGGCGGGCTGACGCTCAAACTTGGCGAGCTTCGCGAATCAGGATCGTCGTCTCTGCGACTGTGTACGGTGGGTGCCGCATTGGCTTTCATCGGAAACACGTTGGCAATCCACTGGATACTCGGTTTTGCCTGGCACCTTAGTTTTTTGCTGGGGGCAATTTTGGTCGTAACGGGACCAACAGTCATCGGACCGTTGCTGAGACAGGTCAAACCGAGTCGTCGAGTCGCATCGACCTTGAAATGGGAAGGGATCGTCATTGATCCAATCGGTGCGGTGTTGGCCGTGTTGGTGTTTGAAGAAGTTGTGCTGGCCCAATCGGCACCTCACTTCTCAAGTGCTTTGAAGTCGCTCGCCATCACGGGAGCAATCGGAGTTGGTTTGGGCGTCGCCGGCGGCGCATTGTTGACACAAGCGCTCCGCCGTTACTGGGTTCCGGACCATTTGCATGGTGTCACGGCACTATCGCTGGCGCTGTTGTTGTTTGCATTGAGCAACATGATTGCTCATGAGTCCGGTCTGATCGTCGTGACGGTACTCGGGATTTGGTTGACCAATCAAAAGCACTTTGATGTCGAGCACATCATAGAGCTGAAGGAGAACCTACGCACACTTTTGATTGGTTGTTTGTTCATCGTGCTGGGGTCTCGAGTCAACCTGACCGACCTGGCGACGATTGGTCTGCCGGGAATCGGATTGATCTTCGCGTTGATATTCATCGTGCGACCGTTGTCGGTCTATTTGTCACTGTTACGAAGTCCACTCAATTATCGCGAACAAACCTTTATTGCTGGCTTGGCCCCTCGCGGGATTGTCGCCGCGGCGGTGAGCAGCGTGTTTGCGTTGTCGATGGAAAGTCGAACGGACCTGAACATTCCGGGAGCCGACCAATTAGCGACGGTCACGTTCTTGGTGATCATCGGGACGGTTGCGGTTTACGGAATCGCGGCAGCACCTTTGGCTCGTTTGCTAAAGCTGGCCGAAGAAAGCAGCCAAGGCGTCTTGATCGCGGGTGCGGACGCATGGGTGCGTGATTTCGCGGCAGAGTTGAAGGCTGCTGGGATTCCTGTCTTGCTGGTCGATACCAACTACAACAAAATTAGCCAAGCTCGTATGGCGGGACTTCGAGGCGAATGTGCCAACATCCTGAACGAACACGCCCGCGAAGATTTGGATTTGGCGGGCATCGGCCGATTGCTCGCGATGACGCCCAACGACGAAGTCAACTCGCTCGCTCTTCGTGAATGTCGCACGCTGTTTGATTCCTCTCGTTTGTATCAGTTGACATTTAAAAGCAAGAATACGGCCGGCCGTCGTGGGCTGACCAAGAACTTGATGGGACGGGAACTGTTCGGCGAAGGTCTGACGTTCACCCGCCTTTCCGAGATGCATGCGGCGGGCGCAAGTTTGAAAACGACAAAGTTGACCGAGTCATTCTCGTTTGCCGATTTTCAGGAGAAGTATGGCGAGGTGACGACGGTATTGTGTGCGATCACATCGGAAGGCGGCCTCAACATCAACACGGTCGATGCACCGCTGGTTCCCACGGCGGGGCAAACTATCTTGGCTCTGGTAAGCAGCACTCCAGTTCCAGAGAAGCATGCCGTGAAGGCTTCCAAGAAACGGTCAGAGTCGAGCCAAAATGATATTGTAAAAATTGACGATGAGGCGTCGTCCAGAGATGGGGAGGCGAACGCGTGATCGATCCTTTTGTTCTGACCGTCGTCTTTCTTCCGGTCGTTGGATACCTGTTGTTGCTCTCGTTGATTCGCGTGAGCGGTCGAGTGTTGGTGACGACCGGTGGGCGTGACCTGTCCGCCCTCTTTTTCGCGATGGCCGGCATGGTAGCCATCGGCCCGATGCAACTTTTCTTTCCCGGTGCCTCGGCGGCGTTGCTCGGACCTTACGTATGGTTGCCGATGTTGTTGCTCTACGTGCTCATTTGCGGATTGGTGGTTTTGACACGCGAGCCTCGCTTGGTTGTCTACGGCCGGACCGCGAATGAACTCTTTCCGGCACTGCTGCGAAGCGCACAAGCGATCGATTCATCCGCTGTCGGCGATGAAAAAAACGCACAGGTTCACCTCCCTCAATTCGGGGCACACCTGAAAATTGAAGGTCATCAAGGTTTCGATTGCGTCAGTGTCTTGGCGTTCGAGCCGATGCTACCACTTTCGTTTTGGGCTCACTTGCTTGGGCAATTGCGAGTCCAAGTGCGCGGAATTGCGCCGCCCTCACCGCGTCGTGGATGGGGAGCACTTTTTGTAGCGTTGGCGATGCTGTTTTTGCTGGTTCGATCGGTGATGGGACGGGGGGAACAATTTGTCGAAGGTTTTCGCGAATGGTTGATTCGCTGAGCGTTTGAGTGGTCGATCTCGAGCCAAAAACACCTTTCGTGCAGTTGCTTTTGCAAGGACACGTGCGTCGAAATCGGTTGAGACAGTTTGGCGTGAAGCTCACAAAATTCGAGATTCGTATCAGATCCGCCAAGTAAATGGCCGATCAACCTTGCTGCATGGGCAACTGAGCCTAAAATGCTCACAGCAGACCTTGTGAGGTCTGTTAGGTGCAGTCACATAACACCGGCAGAGGGTTCATTTTTCGGGCACGCCTGAATCAATCAAAGACTTGTGCAGTAGCACGTCGAGATTCACGCGTTTCTCCCAGCGGCTTCACTCTTGCCGCCGAGTGGCTGTAACCGAATTGGACCGGCAGGTCGGATCGATGGATCCAGCCTGTCGGTTTTTTCATGCGCTCGCAGCAGCGAACGATTCTGAGTTCAGCATTCGCGGGTCTGCGGCGTGAATTGGCAATCGAAGCCTTCCGGACGGTTTTGAAGGCGATTCCAAGGCGTTTGTCGCCGTTTGCCCGCGAGCGAGGGGCGGAGAATGATGCTTCGACTGCTTTTGAAGCAGCAAAAATCGGTGTCGGGCTCGCTTGCCTCTCTCGCTACTCGCACATCGGATTAGACTGGGGCCGTCGGATTCTGGGTGTGGAATCCCATTTCGAGTCCATGACGACGCTGCCCGGTGCGGTCGTGTTCGTTCAGCTCTTTGCAACCGTTCCCGTATCTTGCTGCATCACGCGACATGAATGAACGTTCCTTTGCCGAAGCCGATCACTTTCGACCTTTGCGTCTGAGTGATCTTTGGCGTGCGGTCTATCGTCATCGATGGTCGGTCGTCGTTTGGACGCTATTCCTGCTACCCATGTTGGCGTTCTGCGTCTTTCTGATTCCAGCCCAGTTCGATTCCTATTCGCAACTGCTGATCCGGTTGGGACGCGGAGCCGTTTCGATGGATCAAACCGCGACACTGTCGCCAACCGTTTCGTTGCAGGACAGTCGTGCGTCGCAGGTCAACAGCGTTCGCGAAATGTTGCATTCTCGCGCGATCGCTCAGAAGGTCGTCAATGAAGTCGGCGTCGACCGAATTTTGGAACCGCACAGTTTGCTCTCCAAGTCGCTGCACCGTCTCGGTTCACTTATGCCGGGTGGCGACACCAAACCTATGGGCGACCTGACCGCCGAACAAGTGGAAGCCCAGATCGCAGAAGAAATGGCGATCAACAAGTTTCAGGAGTCAATGAACCTGTTCATGGCGAAGAACGCTTACACGATTGACTTGGAAGTTCGCACGGAGGATCCATTCCTCTCGCGAGATTTGTTGAAGGCTTTGGTACACGTCTATCGCGAGCACCACGCGATGGCACACAGCTCGTCGGGTTCGTCAGAGTTCTTCGAAGAGCAATCAAAAATCGCATACAAGCGAGCGATGGATGCAAAGGAAAAACTTCGCATCGCGAAAACGGAACGAGGGATCATCGACATTGGTTCGGCTCAGTCAGCACTTCGTTCATTACTCAGCCAAGTCGAAAGCAACTTGGTCGATGTCGAACACGAACTGGCATCGATGAGTTCCCAGCGAGATCGTTTGGTTGAGCAAATCGAACAGCTACCGGAAACCTTGCAAACACAAACGATTCGCGGGATCCCTAAGGCGACGGGTGATTCGATGAGGCAAGCGTTGTACGACCTGGAAGTTCGTTACAAGGAACAATCGGTCAAACTAAGTGAAGATCATCCCAAGTTGAAGGTGCTTCGAGAGCAGCTGGCCGCTGCGACCGAGATTGCTCAAGCGGAACAAGGTGAGCGGCCTCAGACCACCGAGTCGACCAACCCGGTGCGGCAAGCCTTGATGATGTCGTGGCAGCAAACCAGCACAACGCTCGCCGGGTTAGAATCCAAACGGGACACCTTGAAGTCGCAGGCCGAGTCGCTGCACGAAGAACTGAAGCAACTCAACCAAGACGAAGTGCATTTGGCTGAACTGAGTTGGGAAAACAATTTGGCCGAAGCCGAGTACATGCGGACGGCGGAAAATCGCGACAACGCCCGACTGATCGATCAGTTGTCGTCAGGGGCAGTCAGTGAAATTGCGGTGGTACAGGAACCGTCGCTGGGACTAAAGAAGGTCAAACCGAAACGGTCAATCCTTCTCGTTTTGGCGGCGATGCTAGCGTTCGGATTTGCCGTCGTTCAGGCATTGCTCCGCGGGCTGCTTTTGTCGCCTCATTCGGCCGATCTGGATGCTAGCCGCAACCCGCCAACTCGCCGTCGAAGTGACGCGGGACTCGGACGGTATCGGAGTTCAGACGGCGTTCGCGGTTTCAACAAGCCACCCGAATCGGAGCCCGCATTGGAATCCGAGGAGAATGGTGGATTGACGGCGGTCCCTCGCTGAACGAATTTTTCCGTAGAATAGCGACATGTTCGCTCGTTTGCCCCAACTTCCTCGCTGACCCACGGCGCCCATCATCGCCATCCGAATCCTAGCCGTTCACAGCTACTACCGCCTTCGTGGCGGTGAGGATGTTGTATTTGATGCGGAGACTCAGTTGCTGGAATCGTTTGGCCACGATGTCACGCGATTCACGCGAATGAATGATTCCCTATCGGACGCGGGAGCGTTGGCGAACGCTCGGAAGACGATCTGGAACCATGGTATCGCGGATGAAATTCGCCAAGTTGTGAAGTCAAAGCAAATTGACTTGGTTCATTTTCACAACACGTTCCCCGCAATGTCCCCGGCGGTCATCAAGTCTGCTCATGATGCCGGTGCCGCCACCGTGTTGACGTTGCACAACTCGCGAATTTTGTGTCCCAAAGCGGTTTGTTTTCGTGATGGGCAACCTTGTACAGACTGCATTTCGAAGAGCTTTGCGATGCCGGCTATTCGGAACGCATGTTTCCACGACAGCCGACTGGCCGCGGGAGTTGTTGCGATTCAGAATTGGTTGCATCGAACCCGAAAGACATACCTGCGGTCACTCAACCTAGCGATCGCACCAAGCGAGTTTGTCAAAAAGCGATACGTGGACTCAGGGCATCCGATGCCACCGATCGTTGTCAAACCTCATTTTGTCGAATCAGGTCTGCCATTCGGGCAAGGAGACGGCGGCTACGCATTGTTCGTCGGTCGATTGAGCGAAGAGAAGGGGTTGAAGGTGCTATTGGACGCTTGGGACCGTTTGACTCAGCCTATTCCGTTGAAGATCATCGGCGATGGGCCGCTGCAGCACTTGTTGAATGTTTCGCGAGACAACGTCGAGTATCTTGGACGTTTGGATCAAGACGATGTCTACAAAACGATGGCCGACGCGGCGATGTTGATTTTGCCATCGCACTGTGCGGAGTCATTTGGTCGCGTTGTCGTCGAAGCCTTTGCTTGTGGAACACCGGTTGTATGTGCAAACCAAGGCGGGCAAGCTGAGTTAGTGCATCCTGGCGTTGGGGCTTTGTTCGAAAGCGGCAATGCGAGTGAGCTGGCTTCGGTGGTTGACCGGTTCGTAGAGAACGCGGAAGAGACCATCGCGATGCGTGATGCGGCTCGTTCTGAGTTTGTTGCCAAGTATTCTGACGAGATCAATCATGCTCAGCTTCTTGATATCTATTGCCAGGCGCTTACCTTGCGTGGACGGGCCGATGCGATCCGGATGAAGGATGTTAATTTGCGAGTCGATCCAAAACACGCGATGACTCCGCCATACTCGGGGATGTCGTCCACCGAATCCGAAGCCGCGAAACTTCCGCTTGACCCATCATCGGCCCTGACCAGCAACAATGCCTCCGAACCAGAACCGTCCCGTAGCACCGAATCGATGCGTGGTCACGACAAGCTGGGACGACGGGCATCCACTGGATCAACGCTTGGCTGATCTATTGGTTCGCAATGAATTGGCGGCCACGTTCTACATTCCTCGCAAATCTCAGATGGAGACGATCCCAGAAGAGAAAATTCGCGAGCTGAGCCAGCGGTTTGAAATCGGTGCTCATACGATCGATCATCTGGTGCTGACCAGTTTGCCCGATGTGGAAGCCGAACGGCAGATTCATGACAGTGGCGTTTGGATTGCCGATGTGACCGGTCAAGCGTGTCGGATGTTTTGTCCACCGCTGGGCAAGTTTCAACGAGAGCACGTCAACGCGATCGCTCGTCATGGTTTCACCGGATATCGAACGGTGGAATTGTTGCAGTGCGATCCACCCAAACGCCGGGTGCGAGGTGACTACATTCGCGGCGACAAGGGGTGGGAGTTGTCATCCATGACGACTTCCGTGCAGGCTCATCCTCACCCGAGATCGGCGTATCTTCGCGATGCGATGAAGCGAGCTGCTTGGGGGCCGTTCCAGCGAGCATGGAAATTCGCAGGAAAATCGAACTGGGTGGAGATGGCCGAGGTGATGCTGGAAGAAGCGGTACAAACGGGTGGTGTGTTTCATTTGTGGGGGCATAGCTGGGAAATCGAAGCGAACGACCAGTGGCAGAACCTGGAAACGACGTTTGAAATGCTGGCCGACGCGATTCGGTCGGGGCGTGCTGTCACCGCAACCAATGGCGAAATCTGTTCGCTGGAAAACCCCGCTTCCCTTTTTTGACAACTCGCATAGAGTTAAATAGGCGACGGGTGAAAACGGATACCCTTTTGGCAGGTTTCCTCGTCGCCAATTTCGAAGCGACTTCACCGACCGCGAACACTCGACACACCATTCGAACATGCCGAACGAGCAGGACATTTACGAAGAACACGTGCTGGATCACTACGAAGACCCGTACCACCGTGGGACTCTGGACACCGCCAGCCACATGCATGAGGGGAACAACCCGCTGTGTGGTGACCGGATCGTGATCACGCTGAAATTGGACGATTCGGGGAAAGTCGCCGAGGCTTGGTTCGAAGGCGAGGGGTGCGTTATCAGTCAAGCTTCCGCGTCGATGCTGATCGAACGGATGGAAGGCAAGACGATCGAAGAAGTGAAGGCGTTCACCGCCGAAGAGATGCTGGAATTGTTCGGACCCAAGTTGACGCCCAATCGACAGAAGTGCTGCCTCCTGTCGTGGAAAATTCTGCAATCTGCGTTGCACTCGCCTATCGGCGAAGACGGTGACTCGTCCGCACCGAGCGGCCCTTCGCTCGGGGAAGAACAGTGATTGTGACAACTTCCCCAACCAATCTGGACGTTGCAAAAATTCGGGAAGATTTCCCGATTCTAGGCATTCGCTCTGCCAGTGATCGACCGTTGGTCTACTTTGATAACGCTGCAAGTACTCAACGTCCCACATCGGTCATTGAGGCGATGAGCCGTTGCTATCGGGAATACTACAGCAACGTTCATCGCGGAATTCACACGTTGAGTGAAGCGTCGACGCAAGCCTACGAGAACGCACGGGCAACGGTGGCATCGTTCATGAATGCTTCGTCGACCAACGAAGTCATCTTTGCTGCTGGAACGACAGCCGCGATCAACACTGTCTCACGGAGCTGGGGCGACCAGAACTTATCACAGGGTGATGTGATCTTGTTGTTGATCAGCGAACACCACGCGAACATTGTTCCGTGGCATCAGCTTGCCGAACGTGTTGGTTGCCGAGTCGAATTTATCTCCGTTGATGAAGAGTTCTTGATTGACGACGAAGCGGTCGCTTCTGCGCTTCAAATGCACCAACCAAAGTTATTTGCGTTTGGTGCCGCGAGCAACACGCTCGGGACGGAGTATCCCGTCAAACGTTGGACGCGGATGGCTCACGACGCCGGAGCAACCGTTTTGATCGATGCTGCTCAAGCGGCACCGCACTGGAAGATGGACGTTCAAGATTGGGATGCTGATTTCATCGTCTTCAGCGGCCATAAAGTCTGCGGCCCCACCGGTATCGGAGTGCTTTGGGGACGCGAAAGTCTGCTGGACTCGATGCCTCCGTTCTTAGGCGGAGGTGGAATGATTCAAACGGTCACGACCGACGGATTCACCGCGCACGCGTTGCCGGAGAAGTTCGAAGCCGGAACACCACCGATTGTTGAAGCTATCGGACTGGAAGCCGCCATCGACTATTTAACCGATGTAGGCATGGACAACATTCATGCTCATGAACGTTTGCTCGGTACTCGAGCGGATGCGGGGCTTCGCGAAATCAACGGCGTTCGTGTCATCGGTCCCACTGCGGAACACAAAGGCGGAATCAATAGCTTTGTCATCGATGGCGTGCACGCGCACGATGTTTCGCAGTTTTTGGATGGACAGGGCGTCGCGGTCCGCGCCGGTCACCACTGCACGATGCCGTTGCACCACGCGATTGGAGTGACGGCGACCTCGCGTGCGAGCTGCTATTTCTACAACACGGTCGAAGAAGTTGACGTGTTTTTGCAAGCGGTATCGGATGTACGAGATCGGTTTGCGAAAACAGGTCGACGTCGTCGTTCGCGATCCAGTCGTTCGAATTCATGAGTGACAGCACCCAGTTTTCGCTGTTCGATTCCAGCGATGACGAGCCGCCAAAGGTCACGGCTTCCAAACGTAAAGTCCCCAGGAAGAAGCGTCGTTCTTCCAGCAGCGACGATGCGATTTCGATTAGCGAACTGACGCGTCAAATCAAATCGACGGTCGAATCGGGGTTTCCGGGCGTTTGGGTCGCCGGTGAGATCACCGACATCGCACGTCCGCGAAGCGGTCACCTGTATTTCACGCTGAAGGATGAACGTTCGCAAATTCGAGGCGTGATGTGGCGAAGTGTTGCCGAACGTTTGCCCTTTGAACTGGATGACGGTCAAAGCGTTCTCTGCATGGGCGATGTGGAGGTCTACGCGGCACGAGGCTCTTATCAACTGGTCGTTCGCAAATGCCAACCTCAAGGCATGGGCTCGTTGCAACTCGCGTTTGCTCAACTGCAGGCGAAATTGCAAGCGGAAGGTTTGTTCGAGCCGGACCGAAAACGCGTACTGCCGCGAGTTCCCCGGCGTGTCGCGATTGTGACCAGCCCCACCGGTGCCGCGATCCAGGATTTCTTGCAAGCCGCCGCGCAGCGTCACGCGGGGATCGAAATCGTGCTCATCCCCGCCAGCGTCCAAGGACCGGGAAGCGTCGAATCATTGATTGACGGAATGCGAGCGGCCCACCGGATGCGGCCCCAACCCGATGTCTTGATCGTTTCTCGCGGTGGCGGATCACTGGAGGATCTCTGGTCATTCAACGATGAGCAATTGGTCCGGGCGATTGCAGCATCGAGAATTCCAACCGTGTCGGCGGTGGGACACGAAATCGATGTCACCCTTGCGGATTTGGTCGCCGACGTTCGAGCGTTGACCCCGACCGACGCGGCGTCGCGTGTCTTGCCCGATCGCGAATCAATGGTTGCGGCACTGGATGCACTTGGTCAGATGATGGCGACCAACTTGTTCCGGCGGATTCACTCCGAACGCCAACGTCTGGAAAACTGGGAGTCTCGTCCGATTTTTCAAAACCCGTTTGAGATGGTTCATGATCGCAGCCGAGAGCTCGACGATTGGGACGAACGTGGACGATCCGCGATTTGGCGACGGCTGGAAAAAGCTCAAGCGAAACTTGCGACCGTCGCGGCGGCACAATCCGCCTTGTCGCCACTCGCCGTGCTTGCTCGTGGATATAGCGTGACGCAAAACGATGCCGGCAAAGTGGTCCGAACCACCGACGATGTTCAGCCGGGCGAGACGCTGCGCACACGACTGACTGATGGTGATGTCATCTCAGTCGTTTCTCGGCACGAATCGAAACCAAATACACCTGAGTCGGCTTAGCCTTCGCCAGTCCAGTCATTCCCACCATCCCAACTCGATCATGATGCGTTCATTGCTCTGCACGCTGTTGCTGATTTCCTCGGCCGTTTCGCTACACGCGGACTCTCCGGAATCCAAAAAGCGTGCTTGGGAAACCCTCGAAACGAACGGCCATCCAACCGCGCGTCATGAGGCGGCGTTGGTCGGTTTTCAGAACAAGCTTTATTTGCTGGGTGGTCGCCGCATCAATCCGGTTGATGTCTACGATCCCGCGACCAACGTTTGGACGGCGAATTCCAAAACACCGTTGGAATTGCATCACTTCCAAGGAGTCATTGTAGAAGACGCGATCTATCTGATGGGAGCGATGACCGGGCCTTATCCGAAAGAGACTCCTCTTGAGAAAGTCGTGGTCTATCATCCTTCCGAGGATCGTTTCGATTTTGTTCATTCGATTCCGGAATCACGTCGCCGCGGAGGAGCGGGGGCAGTCTTTCACGATGGTTGGATCTATCTGATTGGCGGGATCACCAACGGTCATGTTGATGGTTGCCGTCGTTGGTTTGATCGCTACGACCCCAAAACGGGCGTGTGGGAAATCCTGCCTGATGCACCGCATGAAAGAGATCACTTTCAAGCCGCAATCATTGGCAATCGTTTGTACGCCGCGGGCGGGCGAGTGACATCAAAACGTGATAACGCGGTTTTCTCACAAACGATCAGCAAGATCGATGTTTATGACTTTGACGCTGGCAAGTGGCTATCGCCCGACCAGTGCCCGGATCTTCCGACCCAGCGTGCGGGCAACAGCGTCGTCGCGATCGAAGGAAAGTTGGTCGTCGGTTGCGGTGAGAGTGCCGATCAAAAACAGGCTCATGACGAGGTCGAAGTTTTCGACCCCGAAACAAAATCCTGGTCAGCATGGCCGTATATGAACCAAGGGCGACATGGCACAGGATTGGTTCAAATTGGCGAAGCGTTGTACACCGCATCAGGAAGTGGCAATCGCGGCGGCGGACCCGAACTTGAATCGACCGAACGGTTGCTGCTTAAGGAGTAGCTGCAAGTTTCGAAGATCGTACTACGAAAGGCACCCTGGCATTGAAGAATGCTCGCGGTCACTTTCCTTCCGTATCGTACCTATCTTCAGTATCTATCTCATCGAGTTGAAGGATCGAGATGACGACCTCGCCATAGGAGTCAGCGTCGTCTCCCTTCTCCAAATTAGATTGGGTGTAGCAACCCGCTTTGAAGTAGCACCCATCACGTGATACCGTCCAATCCATCTGCTCTTCGCCGTTGTAGGAGACTCGGACGTGTCCGTTCCCAGCTTCAATCCGCAGATCGAACTTGGTTCCCAATTGGTAGTGACGATCCATCATCACTTCGCCGACATCGTTGCGTTCGACGAACAACTTCTCGCCTTCCAAACGCACCATCATCAAGTCATCTTCCGCGTCGTGAATTTGGGCGCACACGACATGCTGCTTCTTCCGCGGTGTTGAGGTGATGGCGACCCGCATGGTCATCGTGTGGATTGTTCTGTCGTCCGTGCTCCAGTCTGCCCGGCTGACTCGGTCGGGAGCCATCTCGCGAAGCTCTGAACGAGGAAAACTGGATCCCTTTGTGGTGACGCCGCCGCAGTGAGCGCGGAAGACAACTCCGTCCTGTTCTGTGACGTGAAAATGTTCCGGGTGCGTAAAACTGGCCAACTCAGGTTGGCGGATCTCCGACGGTGTCCCACGTTTTTTCGACTCGATTGGCAGTGTCAAACGCCACCGCGAGAGATCGAGAACGTCGGCAGGCGTCTCCGCCACAACCGTTGGCATCGAAATCACAAACAAGCAAACAGCCAGTAGCAAACGCATATGTTGACTCGGGTGAGATGACCATTTGGCGAACGAAGAACGTCCACCTGAGATCGTTCATGGTACCCAACTGAGAGTCGCGACTGATGCCGGTGATCAATTCTCAACTGCGAGAAACAAGCTGACGCTGTCTGTCCCGTTGTGAAGGTGCCGATTCACTGGGATCGAAATGAAACGATCAGATGATTTCCGTCCGGCGTATGGATCGGATCTGACGTCGAAACGTTCTCCGGGATTCCATCGAACGTTTGCGGTGCTTCGAGAAGGTCGATTGAGACCGCGATCGGCAAGATTCGGTCACCGACTGTGCCGGCCATCAGGAATGAGTCGCTGTTTGGATTCCAATTGTACGAACTTCCGTGCAGCAGCCCCGCGTCCATCGTGTCACCGGTTCGCACCATCAGGCTCGAGATGCCTTCGTCGACTTGGATCACCCCGGTCGCCAGCTCATTCGTGTCTTTGAGGGGTCCGCCAAATACCACGCGACGTGAATTGTCTTTTGCCCACTCGAATTGGACACTCAATTCTCCAAAGGGCGAGTCATCAGGCGAAAAGATGTTGGTGGTCGTTTCACTTTCAATGTCAAACAGACGCAAGCACGATTTCGGAACTGCGATCCCGTTCTCGTTTTCGCCCCCAAAAAACACAATCGATTTGCCGTCCGGTGACCAACGTCCACCCCACGCTCCTCGATGGGCAACCATCGTCCGATTGCCACCATCGATATCCATGATCCAGATCGACGTCCCCTCCGCACCATCGGTGTTCGTGTAGCGTCGCGGACGGCTGAAAACCAAACGTTTCCCGTCGGGTGAAAACGACGGCAAAGAACCGTCGATGATATTGGTTGTCGTTTGTCCATCAAAGTCGACAATGACGATCTTGGACTCTTGCCGTGTCCTCTTGGGATCGCTTGTCCACGCATCAAAAGCGATCCATTTCCCATCGGCCGAGATCTCAGGTTTGCCCTGGCTGTCGAAACGCTCTTTCAGCTTTTCGTCTAAAACCAGCGGTCGAATCGGCGTTCCGTCGGGTTTGCAGAGATGCAGGATTTGGCGTTCGGGCTGGGTTGGATCAACGTCCAAAGCATCGTTTCCACTCGCGAAGAAAGGTGATGCGAGCAGTCCGAACAGCGAGCAGCAAATACAAGTAGACTGTCGTAAATCACGCACGATATCCGGCTCCTGCAAGTTCGAAATTCAGCCTGGGCCATCATTCAACGCAGCCCGAGGGCGGGGTTGCTATATGGCTCCACAGGAGTGCAGTCTATCAACTTGTAGCCCCGTTGAGATGGGGGGATGCGTGTTTTGGTGAGTATTGCTGCAAGCAACTAATCATCAAGCGAAATTTGCAGCGGTTCTGTGCCGGAATTCACCTGCTGATCGTCAGAGCAGTTTTGTCGAAGTGGGTCGCTAGGATCTCTGCTGGCGGAATGGGACGGCCATAGAGGTAACCTTGAACCTCGGTGAAACCATGTTCCATCACACATCGCATTTGCTGCTCGGTCTCGATGCCTTCGGCGGTGGTTGCCATCCCCAAGCACTTGCCCAGATTGGCGATGGTGCTGACGATCGCCATCGCGTCGGCTTGATTTAGATTTTGAACAAACGACCGGTCCATTTTCAGCTTGTCGAATCGGAATTGTCGGAGGTAGCTGAGCGATGAATAGCCGGTGCCGAAGTCGTCCAGCGCGATGCGAACACCTTGGGAACGAAGTGCGTGCAGCTGATCCAATGCATCCAGGCTTTCGCCCAAGAGCACTGACTCGGTGATTTCGATTTCGAGCCGTTCGCCCGCGATGCCAGACTGTTCGATCGCTGCCGCGACGCTCTTTGGTAGCGTCCCGCCTCGAAATTGAATCGCTGACACGTTGACCGCGACTCGAATGTGATCGGGCCAGTTGCAGGCTTCTTTGCAAGCTTCTAGAAGCACCCAGTCACCGATTTGTCGAATCAGACCGGTTTCCTCCGCCAACGGGATGAAGTCCAAAGGAGGAACCAGCCCGCGTTCTGGATGCTCCCAGCGAAGCAACGCTTCGAACGAGCAGACTTCATTGGTGTTCGGGACCAACAAGGGTTGGAAGTGGAGGATGAACTCGTCGTTGGCAATCGCCGCACGCAAATTCGCTTCCATCGTTTGACGCTGACGCAGCAGCTGGTCCATCCCTTTTTCAAAGTATCGAGCGCAATCACGTCCGTCAGCTTTGGCTCGATACATTGCGATGTCAGCATTGCGAATCAACTCATCCGCGTCGCAATTCTCATCCGGCGAACCGCAAATGCCGATGCTGGCCGTCACACTGAATGGCACGCCATCCAACAACACAGGCTCGGCAACCGAAGCTTGGATGCCGTCGGCGATGGATTCGATGGATCGTTGAGTCGGATTGTGGTCCAGCACAACCGCGAATTCGTCACCACCCAAGCGTGCAACCAGCCCCGCTGCTCCAACGACAGCGGACAATCGTTGTCCAACAATCCGGATCAGCTCATCGCCGGCTGGGTGTCCCAATGTGTCGTTGATCAATTTGAATTGATCGAGGTCGATGAGCAAGACCGCTGGCCGTTGCGAACCTGCATTTGCAAGAGCGTCACGCAAGCGGTCGTTGAACTTGATTCGATTGGCCAGTCCAGTCAAACCATCGTGCAGTGCAACTCGCTCCAGCTCAGCGGTGCGAACTCGTACCAGTTCTTCGAGCTCACGATGTTTCAGCCCGGCGGCGCGTGCCGAGTCCCACTTGCAGGTCAACGCGACGGCGATCTGAAGGACTTCGACATCGTCAAAGGGCTTCTTAAGAATCAACAGGTTCTCTGTGTGCCCCAATACTGACACAGCGTGTTCCCAGGAATGGTCGCTGTAGGCGGTGCAAATGACGATCTGCAATTCGGGGTCAATCTTCCAAAGTTCAGCGATCGTCTGCAGGCCATCCATTCCAGGCGGCATTCGCATGTCGACAAAGGCAAGTGAATAGCGATCGTCTTTGTCGACCGCTGACTCGACCATTTTCACGGCATCCAATCCTTGGTGTGCCGAATCAAATCGCAGCCCATCCTGCTGACCTTCCTCTGACACGTCGTCCATATCGAAGTCATCGATGTCGGGCAATTCAGTTGGCCGAGGCGTGAAGATTTTTCGAAAGTCCGCGTGGATCGAAGGATTGTCGTCAACAATCAACACTCGGTGCGACTTGCTCAATTTCAAAGTATTCATACAGCTAGCTCGGTGTTCTTGGTGCTTGTTTGTTCTTTTTGGACAATTGGCAAATTCAAATCAAAGCGGGCCCCGCATCCAGGACCTTCACTGAACGCGGTCAATTGGCCACCCATTTCGCCAGCAGTGTTCGCACTGCTGTGCAAGCCGAACCCGTGGCCTTCCGCTTTGGTGGTGTAGCCGTGTTGAAAGATCTGTTGCAGGTTTTCAACTGGAATTCCAATCCCGTTGTCGATCACGGAGATTGTGTTGGAGCCTTCCCGACGGGTTGCGCGGACAATGATTTGCGGATCGGGAATCTTGTGCTCAACCAAGGAATCTTTCGCGTTCTTGATCAGGTTGATAACGATCTGCAAAAAGCGATGCTTGTCGGTCACGATCAACCGGTCCGCCTCTTCCAAATCCAACAAGATCTTGATGTCGTGATTCATCAAGGACGCCTTGTTCGCGGATAGTGCATCTTCGATCAGACCACGTAAATTGAGTTCTTGAATCATCTCGGACGAGCTGGCCATGGATTGCTGAGCGGCAACGATTTCCTTGATGTGCTCGATGTTCTTGACCAAGTCGGTCAGTTCACCATCGATCGTTTGACGCTCTCCACTGAGTGCGTGGGTGACCCGTTGGACGTAAGCGGGAATCTTCTTTCCGCGTTGATCTGATGTCACGAACTCTGGGAAGGTGCTCTCGTGTTCTGCGATCAGCGCCGACACCTTTTCCAGGTTGGCCAAAGCACTCTTGGAGCACTGGTTGCGAATGACCGAGACCGAAACATTGACGCTGTTCAGAATATTGCCGACATTGTGGAGAACACCAGTCGCGATCTCCGCCATTCCCGCTTGCCGCGAAGCATCGAGCAATTCCTGGTTCAAGCGAACCTTTTCTTGTTCCTGTTGAACTCGCTCCGTCGCATCCGCTTCGATGGCGATGAACCGCCGAACGACACCATCAGCGTCATGAATGGGACGGGCTTCGATGTCTACCCAGTACGGTTCGGCGTTCTTTCGATAGTTGATGGTTTGGACATTGAAACCGGATCGGCTCGCGATTGCATCACGCATCACCGAGCAAACCTTTGGATCGGTCTGCGGACCATGCAGGAAGTCCGAAGGGCGTTTTCCGATGACTTCGTCGGCTGAGTAGCCCGTGATTCGTGTGAACCCTTCGTTCACCCACTCGATCGTCGCGTCAGCGTCGGTGATGATGACCGCGTTGTCGGTGTACCGAGCGACAAGAGCAAGCTTCTCTGTCTCCGCCGTCTTTTCGGCCAGCAAGTCATATGCTTCGGATAGCTCTTTGGTGCGTTCAGCGACCTGTTGATCGACCGATCGTTTTGCAAGTTCAATTTCCGTTTGACGAACGCAAAGCTCCCAAACTTCTTTGCGAAGTCGGTAGCATCCGGGGGCCAGAAACGCGACTTCGAACACTACCCAAGCAGCGTGTTCGATCCATCGATAGGGGCTTTCGGTCATGATGCCGAACACCGACAACGGATAGAAGACTCCTCGGACAAAGTGATCCAAAGCGACAACCGCCGTCGCGCTGATGAGAATCCGCCAATCGCGATAAATGCTGAGGATTGCCAGCGATGCAAAGACGTGAAAATGCGTTTCGATCCGTCCACCCGAAAGGTGGATCAGAAGGGCCGACCAAAGCATTTGAACGACCGCGACAATGTGGCGTGTCGATGCTTCACGCGGAAACATCCGCATCCAAAGAATCGCGAATCCGGACAAGGACATTCCGATCAGAAACGCTGCCCAAACGTGAACGTGGACTTCGTTGCGTTGTCCAATCCATGTCAGTGGCGAAAGGAACGCGGCGAATGCCAATCCCAACGCCCATTGCCCGATCATGATCCATGTCATGAATCGGTGGACCCACAAGCATTCATGCTCGTAACGTTTTTGAAACAGATCGTTTGTTGCTGCGATGCCCGCTGGACTTTGCATAATCAGGCACCTTCGCTGGGGCTAACGATCGCACATCCAAAGACCGGCCATTCAACACGCTGGTTTGATTCGCCGTTGATGCTGTTCAGGAACGCGGCACCGGAGTCGCAGCTTCCCTCGTGCCCACGTGACGGTGTGATACCACCACTGAAACTCAGCCTTGCGTCGTTGTAGACGAGCACGTGTCCCGATGTTGCGACATCAAACTGCCGAGATGCTTTCGCATCATGGTCAGCAACAACGGATACATTGCCAAAAGACCGTAGTTTGTCTGTCGTTTCTGATTCAATCCAGCTATCAACTTCGCCGGATGGAATGAATGCGTATGCGACGATGTTTGGTTGCGACGCGAATGATGCGATCATCCTTTCCATGCATCGAATCGTCGCTCGCGTGCATGGGCAATGCGGATGATAGAAGATCAAAACCGTTGTTTGATCAGCACCTCGGAACGATTCCTCGCCTGACAAGCTGCACGGCAACAACTCCGGCACGGACTGGCCGACTTTGCCTGGTCGGCTGGAGTACGAAACCAGCTGTGTCATTCCTATCAACCCTGGCAAGAGCAGCATTGAGAGAGCAATTTTCCAACCCATGGATGCGATCGACCTAACGACGAAACACTGTTCGATTCGGGCAGGCTGACGACCATGCTGGTCGCTAAAGATCGTTGCGTGCCCACTCTATTGAGTAAGAACTTTGCACGTGGCAAACGACGTGGTTGGTGCGGATTGCGTTGCGACTAGCAGATGGACCATTTCGGAGGCCGATCTGGACGATCATATCGACGTTGCTACCTTTGCCGCGGGACAGAACCACCCGCGATGCAGTGCGTGAATACCGCCACAACCGATGGTTCGATTGTAGAGTCGTTTGGACTACACCACGATCTGCGGCTTGACGCAAAACCAGTTTCGCCTAGTCTGACTGGGCGACCAGCGCAGCGACCCACCATGAGCGGACATGGCGTGGCGATGCGTCTGGGGCGTTACGCATTTGAAGCTGATTCCCACATGCTAGGAAGCAGATGGTTAGGCGTTGAACTTGTTGAAGTCAGCCTGCATGAGAAGTTGATCTCGGCAGTTGGATCTGCCTGCGCGATCTACTGTGTCTTCTACGTCACCAACCTCTGCCTACCCGGTTTGGTAGCGGCGGGCGTGATTGCGTCGATGGGAGCCAGCGCGGTGCTGTTGTATGCGGTTCCGCATGGACAGTTGTCTCAACCTTGGCCCCTGGTCGCGGGGCATACGCTCTCGGCATTCATTGGTGTGACGTGCTACCAATGGATCAGCCACCCGGCATTGGCGACGGCACTCGCGGTCGGAATCTCCATCGGAGTGATGTACCAACTGCGTTGCATTCATCCGCCAGGAGGGGCGACCGCGTTCACCGCAGTCATGGGCGGCGAAGCCATTCACGAGCTTGGTTACATGTACGTCTTTTGCCCGATTCTGCTGAACGTGGCGTTGATGCTAACGCTTGCCGTGGTGATCAACGCACCGTTCCGCTGGCGACGCTATCCGGCCGGTTTGTTTCAGTCTGAAAACGCTGACGACACCCAGAAACGTGTTGGCTCGGCCCCGTCGCACGAACAAGTGTTGGCGGCCCTCCGATCGCTCGACTCGTTTGTCGACGTGAGCGAAGAAGATTTGATCCGACTCGTGCGTGAGTTGGCGAGTGCCGATGAATTGCTGTTCAAATTATACGAGCATTCTCAGCACAAGGTTTCGTTGAGTGAAACAGAGAAACGCACGATCGAACTCACCGAGCAACCGGACGAGATCCTGAAGCGAAGGCTATCCGACAACTCAGATCAAATGCTGCGATAACGGCCTGTTGATTTAGTCGCATACCGAATGACAACAGTTAGCCGTTGGGCGTTGGCGTTTGATTAACCGCTGCTAAGGACCGAGTCGAAACGAAGTGGCATAGGCTTCCAGCCTGTGATTGCGCGGACCACAGGCTGGAAGCCTATGCCACATTTCAATCCGACACTTGTTCTTCGCTCGTTGCGAACGCGGGACAGCTCATGAAATCAACAGCCCGTTCGTCCCGGTTGCCAGCATTGATTTGACGATCATTCGCCTTTACTGCAATTGCCGATCAAACTGCACTTTAGGCGAACGGATGCCATTGTGAAATTGATATAGGCAC
>TARA_R110002073_G_C9499211_1_pt1 | contig 27462 bp, 24 predicted proteins | sample TARA_R110002073 | Tara Oceans TARA_R110002073 (sample SAMEA4397174) | marine metagenome | biome: Polar Biome; feature: [DCM] deep chlorophyll maximum layer (ENVO:01000326); material: water (ENVO:00002006), including particulate matter (ENVO:01000060) such as... | depth 40 m | reverse complement strand
GGTCTTCGCTTCGCAATCCGCGAGGGTGGCCGCACTGTCGGCGCCGGGGTTGTTACCTCGATCACCGAGTAACTACGTCTCTCGCTAGCGCCAAGGCGCTAAAACTACTGCAAATAACGCCCGCGTGACTATGGGATCTCCCACAACTCACGCGGGCGTTTGCTTTTCCAAATTGGCTGCTTGCGATCGAGTGTGAAGTGAGGTACACGTCCGCTTCCATTCGCCCGAGGACCGAGTTTGAAAGGCCGAAACACTTAAGAATCATAGGGGAGTAGCTCAATTGGTAGAGCATTCGTCTCCAAAGCGAACGGTCGTGGGTTCGAGTCCCTCCTCCCCTGCCACCCTACATTCTAACAGTATCGACTTCTTAACGACGCAGCGACAACGACGCAACGACTACGACTACACACGACACGGCGAACGGCGACACGACATTGCGACGCAAGGCAACGTGCCTAGCAAGCCCTCAAACTCAACCTCTCTTTACCTCTGCAAATCTAGTCCCTTTACCCCTGGAGCATCAACGTGGCGCAAGAACACGCACCTAACAAGCCAGTACACCTAATCTACCTCGTCGGTGGATTGCTCGGCTTTGTCTTGCTCAAGTGGACCGGCGATTGGATTTGGGGTTACTTCACCCGAACTCCCGATGAGTTCGTAGTCATCTGCTTTGCAGCAATCGTCACCCTCGTTGGTGGCATCTACCTCTACCGCAAAGAAGAGTCCTACAACTTGGTGAACGAAGTAGCGGTCGAACTGCAGAAGGTCACCTGGCCAACCGCTCAGGAAGTGAAAGTCTCCACTGTTGTGGTGGTCTTCATGACGCTACTTGCGGCCTTCATTCTTGGTTTCTTCGACGCAGTGTGGTCCAAGCTCACGCAGCTAATTTACGGCGGTTAGGCCCTCAGGCAATTCAATGAGCGAGAAATCAAAACAGAAATGGTACGTGGTCAACACTTACTCGGGACACGAGAACCGAGCAAAGCTTGGCCTCGAAGAGCGCATTGAAAATGGCGGTCTTCAAGCCTTCTTTGGCGAGATCCTGATTCCTACCGAGAACGTCATGGAAATGGTCAAGGGGCAAAGGCGCACCTCGACCCGCAAGTTCTACCCGGGCTACATGTTCGTGCAGATGGAAATCAACGATCGAAGCTTTCACCTCGTGAAAGCCACTCCAAAGATCACTGGTTTCCTTGGTGGACAGCATCCAAGCCCAGTTCCAGAGCGTGACATCAAAGGCGTGCAAACCGCCATGGACACCGGCAACGAGACGCCCGCTAAGATCGAGTACTCGGTTGGCGAAACAGTCCAAGTTGTCGATGGTCCATTTACAACCTTCTCCGGTTCCATCGAAGAGGTGAACGCCGATAAGCAGCGAGTCAAAGTCATTGTCTCGATGTTTGGCCGCGCCACCCCAGTCGAACTTGAATTCAAGCAAATCGAGAAGCAGCAAGAGCAAGCCTAGGCTTGCCCTCTCTCTCGTAACTCAGCGTATCGACACCCGTATCACCCACCTTCATTCTAGGTATTCGCGATGAAAAAAGTAGCAGCCCTTATTAAGCTTCAAGTTCCTGCCGGCAAGGCGAACCCGTCTCCACCAGTGGGACCCGCCCTCGGCCAGCACGGTCTGAACATCATGCAGTTCTGCAAGGAGTTCAACTCGAAGACACAATCTCTGGGCGATACCATTGTCCCTGTGGTCATCACGGCCTACGCGGATCGCAGCTTCTCCTTCATCACCAAGACACCTCCTGCTGCTGTCATGCTTTTGAAAGCTGCTGGACTTAAGTCTGGTTCGGGAGAGCCCAATAAGAAGAAAGTCGGCAAGGTAACTCACGCGCAACTCAAAGAGATTGCTGAGACCAAGATGCCCGACCTAAACACTTCCGACGTTGACGCCGCTATTCGGTCGATCGCCGGTACTGCCCGCTCTATGGGCCTCGAAATCGCCAAATAAGCGAAGTCGCTTCGAGACATTACCTTCAGGATTCCCTGCAGGTAACTAACCAATAGAGCATTAACCCAATCCTGGGAGCCTCGGTCGAAGGCGCAAACCAGGGACTGCGAGGAGGCCGAATGGCTGGAAAAAAATATAGAGCTGCCGCAGAAAAGGTCGACCGGAAACGTCGATACCCTCTTGATGAGGCTGTCGCACTTCTTCCAGAAATGAAAATTTCAGGAAAGAGTGATGAGACAATCGATGTTGCTGTACGCCTGGGAGTGAATCCCAAACATGCGGACCAAATGGTTCGTGGTGCTGTCGTGCTACCGCACGGAACAGGCAAGACAAAGATCGTTCTTTGTATTGCTCGTCCTGACAAAGCAAAAGAAGCTTTGGCAGCAGGTGCCGATTTCGCTGGCGGCGAAGAATACGTTAACAAGATTAAAGACGAAAACTGGTTTGGTTTCGACGCTGTCGTTGCAACACCAGACATGATGGGGCAGGTCGGTAAGATCGGTCGCGTCCTCGGACCTCGAGGCCTTATGCCCAACCCTAAGGTTGGAACCGTGACGATGGATGTTACGAAGGCTGTCGGCGAGCTTAAAGCTGGTCGTGTCGAGTTCCGCGTCGAAAAGGCTGGCATTGTGCACTCGCCGATTGGCAAAGCTTCGTTCGAAACGAACAAGATTGCAGAGAATCTATCGTCTTTCGTAGAGACGCTTATGAAACTCAAGCCATCGACGGCCAAAGGCACGTACGTCAAGTCGATCACCATCTCTTCCACCTACGGACCCGGCATCAAAGTAGATCCGGCTTCGATAACTGTGGCGAAATAGGGGAGAACCGATGGATAGAACAGGAAAAGAAGCCGTAGTCGGAGAGATCAAAGAATCCTTCGAAAACGTTATGAGCATTGTGCTCGCTGATTTCCGCGGCATGGACGTTGGAAGCATCACCGAACTTCGCGAAGAGTTTCGCAAAGCCGGTTGTGGTTACAAAGTCCTAAAGAACACCCTCGTGAAGCTCGCGATTAAGGGCACCGACATGGAAGTCATGTCCGAGCACCTCGCTGGCCCAACGGCGGTAATCTGGTCAACGGAATCTCCTGCGGACGCTGCCAAAGTGGCGGTTAAGTACGCAAAAGACAACAAGAAATTCGTCATCAAGGGCGGGTACTTCGAGGGCGAGAGCCTAGACGTTGCTGGTGTAGACCGGCTATCGAAGATGCCGGACAAGCCAGCTTGTCAAGCAAGCCTCCTTATGACTTTCATCGCGGCACCGCAGCAATTTGTCCGTCAGACAATAGCCGCACCGCAAAACTTCATGTATTTACTGGCGGCGCGAGAGCGCTCGCTGAACAGCTAGACAGCCACGTTTGGCTAAAGGATAGATAAAATGGCAGATCTTAACAAAGAAGACGTAATCGAATTTCTCAGCGGCATGACCGTCATGCAACTCGTCGAGCTCACAACTGACCTCGAAGACAAGTGGGGCGTCAAAGCTGCACCTGTTGCCGTGGCCGGTCCTGCAGGTGGTGGCGAAGCTGCTGCACCAGCAGAAGCTCAAACTGAGTTTGACGTCATCCTCAAGGATGCAGGCGCTAAGAAAATCCAGGTCATCAAGGCCGCTCGCGAGATCACTGGTCTTGGACTTAAAGACGCTAAAGAGCTTGTGGAGTCCGCTCCTAAGGCCATCAAAGAAGGCGTTTCTAAAGAAGAGGCTGATGAAGTCGCTGCCAAGCTCAAAGAAGCTGGCGCAGAAGTCGAAGTCAAATAATTCGATTCGGCTGTCTAATCGTAGATGCGAAACACTTCGCATAGCTGCTCAAGAGGCTTTCGCCTTTAGAGCTAAGGGTAACGGGCCATCCATTGTGGGTGGTCCGCTCCCGTCTTTTTCGGCCTGGTGCTCAGGTCGAGATCCCCAGTCGCAACGCTACCAACAAGCTAGCGTGCAACAGAATATTTCTTAAATCGTTCAAGAGGACTTCATGGCGTCGGTAATCCAGAACAACTTTCGGGTCAGAAAGAGCTTTGCAAAGCTCGCAAAAACAATCGATATCCCGAACTTGATCGATATCCAGAAACGGTCATACGACCAATTTCTGCAAGACAAGATTCCTCACGAAGAGCGTGATGATATTGGTCTACAAGGCGTCTTCAAAAGCGTCTTCCCTATCAAAGACTTCTCCGAGACATCGTCTCTAGAGTTTGTCTCCTACAACCTTGAGCGTCCGAAATACGACGTTGACGAGTGTCGCGCACGCGGCATGACGTTCGCAGCTCCTGTGAAAGTCGTTATCCGCCTCGTGGTTTGGGACGTCAACGAAGAGACTGGTCTCCAGTCGATTCGCGACGTGAAAGAGCAGGAAGTTTACTTCGGTGAAATTCCTCTTATGACCAATAGCGGTACGTTCATTGTGAACGGCACCGAGCGCGTTATCGTGTCCCAGCTTCACCGCTCACCCGGTGTTTTCTTCGACCACGACAAAGGCAAGAGCCACTCCTCAGGAAAGCTGCTCTACAACGCCCGCGTCATTCCGTACCGCGGCTCTTGGCTCGACTTTGAGTTCGACCACAAAGACCTGCTCTACGTTCGCATCGATCGTCGCCGCAAGCTCTACGCTTCGGTGATTCTGCGCGCGCTCGGATACACAACCGAAGAGCTGCTTAACTACTACTACAACACCGAGACAGTCTTTCTCGGAGCTGATGGCAAGTTCACAAAGTCGATCGACTACGATCTTCTCTTGGGGCAGCGCGCCACTCGCGACATTCGCCACCCGGGCACAAAAGAGATTCTTGTTCGCAAGAACCGCAAGTTCACCAAGGGCGCGATTCGCAAGCTTCAAGACTCAAACATCGACAGGCTTGACGCCGAGCTCGACGAGATTGTCGGCAAGGTAAGCGCCCGCGATGTCATCGACGAGTCAACCGGCGAAGTTATCCTTCAGTGCAACGAAGAACTCACAGAAGAGAGCATTGGCGAACTTCGTGATCACGGCGTCGACACTGTAGAGATTCTCTTCATCGATGGTCTCAACGTTGGTGGCTTCCTTCGAAACACACTCAGCGCCGACAAGCTGCAAGGGCCGGACGAGGCAATCAAAGAGATTTACCGTCGTCTTCGTCCAGGTGACCCACCCACAGTGGAAGCCGCGCAGAACCTGTTTAACAACTTGTTCTTCAACCCCGAGCGTTACGACCTTTCTAAGGTTGGTCGCCTAAAGCTGAACTACAAGTTCAAGACTGATGAGTCTTTGGATCGTCCTGTTCTTTCTAAGAACGACATCCTCGAGACGGTTCGCTACCTCATCGAGCTTCGCAACGGTCGCGGGCTCATCGATGATATCGATCACCTCGGCAACCGCCGTGTTCGCGCCGTAGGCGAGCTCATGGAGAACCAGTACCGCATTGGTCTGGTCCGCATGGAGCGCGCCATCAAAGAGCGCATGAGCATGTCTCAAGAGATTGAGACGCTTATGCCGCACGACCTTATCAACGCCAAGCCTGTCTCGGCTGTTGTGAAGGAGTACTTCGGTAGCTCACAGCTCTCGCAGTTCATGGATCAAACCAACCCGCTTTCCGAGGTCACGCACAAGCGTCGTCTCTCGGCACTTGGGCCCGGTGGTCTCACCCGTGAGCGCGCTGGCTTCGAAGTTCGCGACGTGCACCCAACGCACTACGGTCGAATCTGTCCGATTGAGACTCCCGAGGGGCCAAACATTGGTCTCATCGCATCTCTCTCGACTTTTGCCCGCGTCAACCAGTACGGCTTCATCGAGACGCCATACCGAAGTGTCGTGGACAACCAGGTTTCTTCCGACGTGAAGTTCTACTCGGCTCTTCAAGAAGAGGGGCAAATCATCGCTCAGGCCAACGCGGTCATCGGCGAAGACGGTAGCTTCACAGAAGAACTCGTATCGTCGCGTCAAGCCGGTGATGTTCTTATGGCTCGTCCAGAAGAAGTCACTCTCATGGACGTTTCGCCAAAGCAGCTCGTATCGGTTGCTGCGGGTCTCGTTCCGTTCCTTGAGCACGATGATGCAAACCGCGCTCTCATGGGTGCAAACATGCAGCGCCAGGCCGTACCTCTTGTACGCACGGCAGCTCCACTTGTCGGTACCGGCATGGAGGGCATTGTTGCTCGTGACTCCGGTGTAACCGCCGTTGCCAAGCGCGATGGTGTTGTCGAATCTGTCGATGCAACTCGCATCGTGGTTCGCGCCTTTGAGGCATCTGCGGATGACCCAGGTGGCGTCAAGCCCGACATCTACAACCTCACTAAGTTCCAGCGTTCTAACCAGAACACCTGCATGAACCAGAAGCCAATCGTTGGCAAAGGGGACACAGTTAAGGCTGGCGACGTAATCGCGGATGGTCCTGCCACCGAGACCGGCGAGTTGGCTCTTGGCCAAAACGCTGTTGTCGCCTTCATGCCTTGGAACGGCTACAACTTCGAGGATTCGATTCTTATCTCGGAGCGAATGGTTAAGAACGATTCTTACACTTCGGTTCACATCGAAGAGTTCGAGTGCGTTGCTCGTGACACCAAGCTTGGCAAAGAAGAAATCACTCGAGACATCCCGAACGTCGGCGAAGACGCTCTGGCTGAACTCGATGAATCTGGAATCGTCCGAGTTGGTGCCGAGGTTAAAGCTGGCGCCATTCTCGTCGGTAAGATTACTCCGAAGGGCGAGACGCAACTCTCTCCAGAAGAGAAGCTGCTTCGAGCCATCTTTGGCGAGAAGGCCGGCGACGTTCGCGATAGCTCACTTCGCGTATCTCCAGGTGTAACTGGTGTTGTCATCAACGCCCGCGTCTTTGCTCGCAAAGGTACGGACAAGGATGAGCGCGCTCTTGCAATCGAAGAAGCTGAGAAAGAGCGACTCCTTCTCAACCAACGAACAGAGATTAAGATTATTTCTGATTCGTACTTCGGTCGTATGAAGAAGCTCGTACACAACAAAGTTGTGGCAGCGAACCTCGTTGACGACAAAGGTCAGATGCTCGTTGAGCGCGGACAGAAGCTCGATAAAGAGACTCTTGACGCAGTGCCAATGAAGTACTGGCATGAGTTTGCTCTCGAGGGTGATGGCAAGATCGAGCAACAGCTCGAGAAGCTCGCTCTTAAGCGCGAAGATGATGTCTACGAGATCGAGAGCCAGTACGGCGACAAGATCGAGAAGCTCACCAAAGGCGACGAGTTGCCTCCTGGTGTCATCAAGCTCGTCAAAGTCTACGTCGCGATTAAGCGCAAGCTTCGCGTCGGCGATAAGATGGCTGGTCGCCACGGCAACAAGGGTGTTGTCTCTCGGGTTCTTCCCGAAGAGGACATGCCATACCTTGAAGACGGAACTCCTGTCGACATCGTGCTCAACCCGCTCGGCGTTCCTTCTCGAATGAACGTGGGACAGATCCTCGAGGTTCACCTCGGCTGGGCTGCTCGTCGCATCGGCGCGCAGATTGACAAGTACCTCAAGACCGAGTGGTCACCTGAGGTTCTTCGAACTCAGCTCAAGAAGATCTTCTCAGCCGACGATCAAACCGAGTACATTGATGGTCTTAGCGACACAGACATTGGCGTTTACGCCAACAAGCTGCGCCGCGGTGTCCACATGTCAACGCCGGTCTTTGATGGTGCTACCGAGGACGAAATCCTTGAAGCGCTAAGTATGGCTGGTCTTCCGGCGTCGGGTCAGATGCAGCTGTGGGACGGCATGACAGGCGAGCCTTTCGACAAGCCTGTCACGGTTGGCGTCATGTACTTCCTGAAGTTGCACCACTTGGTCGACGACAAGATCCACGCACGAAGCATCGGACCATACTCTCTGGTTACCCAGCAGCCTCTCGGCGGCAAGGCCCAGTTTGGTGGTCAGCGTCTGGGTGAGATGGAAGTTTGGGCGATGGAAGCCTACGGCGCCGCATACGCGCTGCAGGAATTCCTCACCGTCAAGTCCGATGATGTTGTTGGTCGTACTCGCATGTACGAGAGCATCGTCAAGGGCGAGCACGTCCTTGAGGCTGGGCTTCCCGAGTCGTTCAACGTTCTCCTCAAAGAGCTTCAGTCTCTTTGCCTGAACGTCGAGCTCATCGAGGACCCACGCACCGTCGCTATCAAGACCGAAGCAACACCTTCTGTTCCAGCCGGCCTCGCCGCACTGGCCAAAGAAGTTGCAGAGAAAGTAGGCGGGTCTAGCTAGCTTCTTTTTAGCTCTTCGAGCTTAGTTGCCAGTTCTCTGAGCTGGCGTGAAGAGACGAAACTGTTTCGTCTCTTCGTACAAGCCAGCTCTCGGAGCGTACTAGCTAACTCTCTGCCAGAGACAGGAAGAGGCGAAACTGTTTCGCCTCTTCACCCGCCAGCTCGAAGAGCTGGCAAACAAACAAATTACCCGCCTACTAATTTTTTAGAGAAACGAATAAGGACACAGATATGAAGGACATTTTCAATTTCTTCGAGCGTCCCAAGGATCCACGCTCTTTCAGCGCGATCCGGATCATGCTTTCCAGCCCAGAGAAGATCCGCGATTGGTCTCAGGGCGAGGTCAAAAAGCCTGAGACAATCAACTACCGAACATTCAAGCCTGAGAAAGATGGCCTCTTCTGCGCCAAAATCTTTGGGCCTGTAAAAGACTACGAGTGCAACTGCGGCAAGTACAAGCGCATGAAGCACCGCGGTGTCGTCTGCGAGAAGTGCGGCGTCGAAGTCATTCAGAGCAAAGTCCGTCGCGAGCGCATGGGTCACATCACCCTTGCAACGCCGGTCGCTCACATCTGGTTTCTCAAGTCGCTGCCTAGTCGCATCGGCAACCTGCTCGACATTCCTCTAAAGGAACTCGAGAAGGTTCTATATTGTGAGGCGTACATTGTCCTTGATGCTCGTGACTCTGGTCTCGAAGCAGGCGAGCGCCTTTCGGAAGAGCGCTACAACAAGGCGATCGACGAGCTTGGCTACGATGCATTCGAAGCGGGCATGGGCGCTGGAGCGATCCTTCAGCTTCTCAAAGAGCTCGACGTGCACACCACATCCGAGCAACTTCGCCTTGAGCTAAAAGAGGTTACCTCTGAGGCCAAGCGCAAGAAGCTTTCCAAGCGTCTTAAGGTTCTCGAGGCATTCCGCGAGTCTGGCAACAAGCCAGAGTGGATGATGCTCGAAGTCGTACCGGTTATCCCGCCCGACCTTCGTCCTCTTGTCCCTCTCGATGGTGGTCGTTTCGCAACGTCGGATCTCAACGATCTCTACCGTCGCGTCATCAACCGCAACAACCGTCTCAAGCGACTTCTCGAGCTTAACGCTCCTGAGATCATCATCCGAAACGAGAAGCGCATGCTTCAAGAATCGGTCGATGCACTCTTCGACAACGGTCGTCGCGGCAAGACAATCACTGGTCCAAACAAGCGTCCACTCAAGTCTCTGAGCGACATGCTCAAAGGCAAGCAAGGTCGTTTCCGTCAGAACCTTCTCGGTAAGCGCGTCGACTACTCTGGTCGTTCGGTTATCGTCGTTGGTCCTGAGCTTCGCCTGCACCAGTGCGGTCTTCCAAAGAAGATGGCTCTCGAGCTCTTCACACCTTTCATCTACAACAAGCTCGAAGAGCGCGGACTGGTCACTACGATCAAGAGCGCTAAGAAGCTTGTCGAGAAGGAGCGCCCAGAAGTTTGGGACATCCTTGAAGAGGTCATTAAAGAGCACCCGATTCTTCTCAACCGTGCTCCTACCTTGCACCGTCTTGGCATCCAGGCTTTCGAGCCTGTCCTTGTCGAGTCAAAAGCTATTCAGCTTCACCCTCTAGTCTGCGCTGCGTTCAACGCCGACTTCGATGGCGATCAGATGGCTGTGCACGTTCCTCTGTCCCTCGAGGCACAGATGGAAGCGCGCGTACTCATGATGAGTACGAACAACATCCTCTCGCCAGCAAACGGCAAGCCCATCATCGTTCCTTCACAGGATATCGTTCTTGGTCTCTACCACCTCACTCGCGAGCGTCCGTTCGCAATGGGTACGTACGAGCCAACAACCGAAGCTGGTCGCACGGGCCTTTGCGGTGTCTTCGCCAGCGTAGGTGAAGTTCTTATGGCATACGATCAAGGCAAGCTTCACGTGCAAGCCAAGATCAAGTGCCGCGTCAAAGCGGGCACAAAGCCTGTCGTGACCACTGTAGGCCGCGTCTTGCTCTACGAGCAGTGTCCTCCCGAAGTTCCCTTCGAGATGGTCAACTCGGTCATGGGTAAGAAGCAGCTTGCCGAGCTTATCGACAAGGTCTACCGAGCCTGCGGTCAGAAGGCGACTGTCCTTCTTGCCGACTCGCTTCGAACCATGGGCTTCAAGCTCTCGACCAAAGCTGGCATCTCGATCTGCATCAGCGATATGACGATTCCACCGGCCAAGTACACGCTCATCGAGGGGGCTCAACGCGAAGTCGCCGAGATCGAAGAGCAGTACACCGAGGGGCTCATCACCGACGGTGAGCGATACAACAAGATCGTTGATATCTGGGCTCAGGTTGCAGAAGCCATCGCTAAAGAAATGATGGAAGGTATCTCGACGCAAGAGTACGAGAACCCGAAGACAGGTGAGAAATTCACTGATGCTTCGTTCAACTCCATCTTCATCATGGCCGACTCGGGTGCTCGTGGTTCTGCTCAGCAGATGCGTCAGCTCGCTGGTATGCGTGGTCTTATGGCCAAGCCATCTGGTGAGATTATTGAGACACCAATCACCACGAACTTCCGCGAGGGTCTCTCGGTTCTTCAGTACTTCACGTCCACACACGGTGCTCGTAAAGGTCTGGCAGATACCGCTCTTAAGACGGCAAACTCGGGTTACCTAACTCGTCGTCTCGTCGATGTCGCTCAGGACTCCATCATTGCGGAGTACGACTGCGGCACCCTCGAGGGTGTTGAGATGATGGCTCTCATTGAGGGCGGCGAAATTATCGAACGCCTCAGTGACCGAATCCTTGGTCGCTGTCCTCTAGAAGACATTGTCGATCCGTACAACGGAACACTCCTCGCGAGTGTCGATGAAGAAATCACCGAGGAAGCTGCCCACGCTATCGAGCAATCGGGTATCGATCGCGTGAAGATTCGCTCGGTGCTTACCTGCCAAGTGCGTCGCGGAATCTGTAGCCTCTGCTACGGCCGTGACCTCTCACGGGGCAAGATGGTCGCTATCGGCGAGGCTGTTGGCGTCATCGGTGCTCAGTCGATTGGCGAGCCTGGTACTCAGCTCACCATGCGTACGTTCCACATCGGTGGTGCTGCCGCTCTTGCACACGAGCAATCCTCTCTAGAGGCTCGTACCAACGGTACGGTCCATCTTGAGGGTGTCCAGCTTGTTGGCAAGAAGGACTACTGGGTTGTCATGAATCGCCAGGGCGAGCTCATCATCAAAGACAGCATGGGTCGTGAGCGTGAGCGCTACGGTCTTCAGTACGGAGCTCAGCTTCTTGTCAAAGAGGATCAGACAATCACTGCAGGACAACTACTGTCCGAATGGGATCCGTTCTCGATGCCAATCGTCACAGAGGTCTCCGGTATCGTAGGCTTCGCCGACATCATCGAAGCTGTGACCATGACCGAGCAGGTCGATGAGGTAACGGGCCTCTCGCGCAAAGTCATCATGGAGTCGAAGGACCCGGAAGCTCGCCCGCGTATCGTCATCAAGGACGACAACGGCGAGGTTATCGAGCTCGACAAGAAAATGACGGCAACGTACTACTTGCCGACAATGTCGAACATCTACGCTGTTGAAGGTTCGCGCATCGAGGCTGGCGACGTGATTGCTAAAATCACCCGCGAGTCGACGAAGACCAAAGATATTACCGGTGGTCTTCCTCGTGTTGCCGAGCTCTTCGAAGCTCGTAAGCCTAAAGATCAAGCCATCATCTCTGAGATTGATGGTCTGGTTAGCTTTGGCAAGGACACCAAAGGCAAGCGCAAGGTCATCGTCAATCCAGACGTTGGCGAGCCGCGCGAGTACTTGGTTACCAAGAACAAGCACCTTGCGATCCGCGAGGGCGATAAAGTCCGCGCTGGTGAGGCTCTCGTCGATGGTTCATCCAACCCGCACGACATTCTGCGAGTTATGGGTGAGCAGGCACTTGCTGAGTACCTGGTCGACGAAATCCAAGAGGTCTACCGACTTCAAGGTGTGCGCATCAACGATAAGCACATCGAAGTCATCGTTCGCTGCATGCTTCGCCGCATCGCTGTGAAAGATGTTGGTGATACGAACTTCCTCGTCGACGAGCATGTGGAACGCCACATCTTCGAAGAAGAGAATGAGCGTGTCATGATCAACGGTGGTCAGCCTGCTAAAGGCGAGCCTCTGCTTCTCGGCATCACGAAGGCTTCTCTCTCCACTGAGTCGTTCATCTCCGCATCGTCCTTCCAAGAGACCACCAAGGTTCTCACCGAAGCATCGATTCGAGGACGTATCGATTACCTCCGTGGACTTAAAGAGAACGTCATCATGGGACGCCTTATCCCTGCAGGAACTGGCCTTGGAGCGTACAAGCGCCTCAGCATGGTCGTGGATGCTCCTGTCTCGGATGTCGCCCCAGAGCAGCACACAGCAGATGTCGTGCCGCCACCAGTTGCGATGCCACAAGAGACTGCTCTGCCTCCAGCAGTAAGCTAATACAACGACACAGCGCATCTGAGGACCGTCCTCAGATGCACTTCCAAGAGCGCCTTATCCAATCTCGGATGAGGCGCTCTTTTCGTTGGCGGCCGATTGGGGCGGTGATTGTGCGTTCCAAGAACGGCATTCCTTATGCTATATGGTACCGAGCCAAGGGCGTCACCGAGATCGTGACAGTTCCACGCATTGAGCGATGGGAAGACCTTGACCAGCATGCCAGCGATTTTGCGGGCACAACCTTTGACCGCGTCATCATCGTCGGTCACGGGGCACTCGATGGCCCACTGACCCGTGGAGACGTAAGTCGCACAATTGAGAACAGTCGTATCGTCGAGCAGTGGACCCTACAGCCAGGCGTCGTATTTGAATACTCAACGACCTACTTAGCCGACTTTGCCGACTTTGTGGATTCGAACCGCGAGACCCTTCTCACACAGTACGATAGCGTCACAGACACCCTTTTCGAGCAGGTTACCCAGCAACAACAAGATGACTACGATGCCTGCGCACAGAGAGTTTGGGACGAAACCGAATTCGCCAACTGCGAGCAGGGGTGCGACGTCACTTGCGAGACCTTCGAGGGGCAAGAGCGCAACGTGAATTGCTTCGACGGCTGTTTCAACCAGTGCACGGATGACTATATCAACGAGCTTGCTGGCCCAGCCTGCAGTCCTATTCAGAACGAGTTCAGCGAAACCGTCGACGAAGATGCCTACAACAAGTTTGCGGGAAGCTTGGCGAGTCTTACTGCAGACGATGGTCTGATCTTTCTGGGCTTCTGCAACGCGGCTACCGATGCGTATGACGCAACCGTCGTCAACGAGCTTAGTGGCCTTCGCAGCTACACCGATCTCATCGCCTCAACAACCGGACGCCACGCCTCTGGCCCTATTGGGAAGACGAGTGGGCAAGACATCATTGACCGTGTGACCCGCATGGAAAAAGACCGCGACCAGAAGTATCTCTACATCGCGGCTCCGCCAAAGCCTTAGTCTCAGGCTTCTAAGCACCATCCTGTCCGGGATTGCCAGCAATTCCCCTACACGGCTTGCCAGGGGAGGGCGATTCTGTCAGAGTGCGCCTCCAATGCCGCCGCAGGCTCCAGAGTCCGATATCTCAACGCTGCCCTTTGACAAGTTCTGGGCGTGGCTGCGAGCGCATCGCAATTGCATCATCCGAGTTGGGACTCCCTACTCGGTGCTGATGGATCACGATGATTATCACTGGGATGTGGTCACCGAAGACCAAGATACCCAAGTGGTTCAGCTTCTTCGGGCAAAAGATCTGGTCGGAGAGGTCATTGTTTTGGCCTCCGAGATCGCCTACGTGCAGTCAGTTTCCGACGAGTCCGGTGAACAGCTTTTTGAGTGCGTAGTTGAGACTCCACACTCTAAAGAGGTGCTTTATCACTTCCTTCTCTCCCATGGGTACGAAGAAGAAGCCCCGCAAAGCGACCGTTGGACTCACTAATTCTCGACGCGATTGTAATGTTCGATCGTCCATTAGATCTACCTCGGTTTCCGAATGGACGCCGAAACTCCTTGACTCTCTGCGGTCCATCCATAGAATGCCGCCTTCTCACTAGACTTGAATTGACCTGAGACATCCATGCCCACGATTAATCAGTTGGTCCGTAAAGGACGTAAAAAAATCATCAAAAAGACCACAACGCCTGCTCTAAAGGCGTGCCCGCAAAAGCGTGGCGTGTGTGTTCGTGTTTACACTTCGACTCCTAAGAAGCCGAACTCGGCGCTCCGCAAGGTAGCTCGTGTTCGCTTGACCAACGGTATGGAGGTTACGTCCTACATCGGTGGAGAAGGCCACAACCTTCAGGAGCACTCTGTTGTCCTCATCCGAGGCGGCCGTGTGAAAGACCTTCCCGGTGTTCGCTACCACGTTGTTCGAGGAACCCTCGATACAACTGGCGTCGCCAATCGTAAGAATAGCCGTTCAAAGTACGGCACCAAGCGACCTAAGTAGGACTGAGATATGCCCCGTAAAGGTGAAGTACCAAAGCGCAAGCCGCTTCCGGATCCAAAATTCACAGACGCGCCCCTAGAGGCTCGTCGCCGTCTAACCAAGTTCATGAACGTCATCATGAGCGACGGTAAGAAATCAACCGCAGAACGTATCGTATACGGTGCTCTCGACCTTGTTGCCGAGCGCGCTAAGGACGACCCGTTGCAAGTGTGGGAGCGAGCTCTCACCAACGTGAAACCTCGCGTTGAGGTTAAGAGCCGCCGTGTCGGTGGTTCTACCTACCAGGTGCCAGTCGACGTTCGTCACGAGCGTTCACAAGCTCTCGGTATGCGTTGGCTTGTAAGCTTCGCCCGCAAGCGCGGTGAGAAGACTATGACCGATCGTCTCGCTAACGAGATTCTCGACGCCGCACAAAACCGCGGTGGTGCTGTCAAGAAGCGCGAAGACGTGCACAAGATGGCAGACGCTAACAAAGCCTACTCTCACTACCGTTGGTAGCAGGCTTGGCCAGGCTGTTTACAGGCTGGCCACGTTGACGCTTCGGCGTCACAAATCGCGACGCTGAAGAAAGGCTGGGACTTGCTCCCAGCTTCTTCTATGTTGTCAGAGTCTAAAAGCCTTCTAACTTTAACTAGTTAGAGGGCTTTTGGCTTTTCGGGTTTGGTCGATTGTCGTTTCTGCCACGGCACTGCCACGGTTGAATACTCGGGCAATCTCAGAGCGCATCTGGTCTTCAGTTGGGTGGACATACATCAACGTCGTCTTGATGTCGGAATGGCCCATCAACTCCTTGAGTAGGGACAGTGGTACACCAGCAGCCGCACACTCTGTGCCGTACGTATGCCGCAAACAGTGAATAGGCTTCGATGGCTTTGCAACGTCGGCTTGCTTGTAGAGAGCATTGAACGTCTTCAAGATCATGTTGTAGAGCAACAGCCCACCATCGTCTTTGCAGACTACCCAAAGCCCACGCTTTGGCAGAGCCTCTAGAGCGGCCTGTAAGCGCTCCGTTATCGGAACCACCCTAGCCTTGCCACTCTTGGGGGCAATGACCTCTGAGGTCACCTTATCAAGCGCACGGTTGACGTTTAAAAGCCCATCCTTGCCTACGTCTCCCCATTGAAGCCCACGGATCTCACCTGCTCGTAGGCCGGCCTCAGCAGCAAGCAAGATAGCAACGCGGTAGCGCTGATCCTGACATGACGCCAAAAGGCGATTCACGTCCTCGCTCGATACGGCTTCGATCTTACGTTTGTGTACTTTGATCGTGAACTTCAGGGTCGGCTTGGCAATGACCTCATTAGCCGCAGCGTACTTCAACAGAGTCGAGAGCACCGCTAGCCTATTGTTGATTGTCTTTTTGTGAATGCCGTTCTTCATTGCCGAGGCTTTGAATCGATCAACGTCCACCTGTTGAATCTCATCAAGCCGCATCTCGCCGAACGCCGGCAGGATATTGGCCCGTAAGATTTGCAGTTTCCCGCGCCTTTCACTTGGTTTCTGTTCTGCGAAGTAGCTTTCCATGAACACTTTCGAGTATTCGGCTACCGTTGGCACCTCCTTTGCTTCAGGCACAGCTACCACGCTAGCCGTTGGCTTTAGTAGCTCGGCAATGGCGCGGCGCTCGGCCTCTTGTGCTCCCACTTTGGTATTCGATAGATCGTGGTAGGGGCCGGTCTTGCCTGGCGTGCCACTGATCCGTGTTTTGGTTCCATTGGGTAGTTTGACCGTGGTTCGGAAATACCAACGGTTTGTTTTTGGGTCTTTACGTACGGGCATGATTACCCCTCCTTCAAGACCTGCGAATGACCACATGAGTCCAACCATGCCATAAGCGCGATTCTAGAGATACGTATGTGTTTGCCTACACGCCGATGCGGCACCTCATTTCGGCCGATGGCATCGTAAAGGCTATTCTTGCCAATCTGCAGGAGGGCAGCGGCCTGGGGGACGGTAAGCACGTCTAGAGGTTCAGTCGACATCAATACTCGGATCTGCGGCCTTAGACCGCTGCAAGTATCTCTGCCGTACCTGTCTCCTTGGCCGAGGTACGATCCAGCCCCCTGATCATCTGTTTACTTCTTGATCAGTCCAGAAGTCGTTCGTTGTCGTGTCGTGCCGTGGTTACCATCGCTACCACGAAGCTCTGAGATATGTTGGTTCTCTCTCATAGTGCAGATAGAACCAACCGGGTTCAAGCAATATCAACCGGGACACTAAGAAAACTTCTTAACCCACAGAGCGCTAGGCAGATCCAGTTTCTGGCAAACTAAATGACGTTGCCGCTGATAACAGCCGAGTCGACGATGGTACCGGCCTCAGTGGCTGAGCTAGACGTGTACCCGTAGGCGGTCATTTGGCACCGTGGCTCAAAGAAGGCGGCACCTGCGATTGAGATGTTCTGCACATCGCTAAAGGTTGCTGGTGCCCATCCTGAAGCCCTTAGAGCGTCAGCGTACTGCGGCAGCGCATTCACAAGGTCAGATAGCATCGACTCGGCCACGGCCTGGGCGTTGAAGACTGCAATGGTCAGGGCCAAGCGCTCTACTAGCCTTGCGGTATGGATCATCTCTTGGCCCGGTGAAGGGTTTGGATTGGCTGAGCCTTCAACCCATGGGCTGGATACAGGGCTAACCGTAGAGCTAAGCAATACGTAAGCACCTTGTGGGCGTTCCGCGTCCTGATTTGCCCAGAACACCGGTAGGCCTGTGGACTCGACCCAAAGGGCGATCGCATTCTGTACGGGCAGTGGCATGGCGGAAAATGAAAGGGTTTCTCGTAAGATGTTGAAACTGTTAAAAATGGGGACGGGCACGGTACCCGGTTGAATTGAAAGAATGGCTGGCCTAAATACGAGTATCCGGCCCGTACTGCCGTTCTATAGGCTCTATTTAGGTTTCAAGGGGCTTTCTGAAGGCGAGATGCGAGCATTGGGCCCGTACTGCCGTTCTATAAGCTTTAATAGGTTCTAACCGGTCAACTTGGGGGAAATGAAAAATGGCCGGGGTGAGGCTAGCTATCGTCTTATGAAACCGACGGCTACTAAGCAGGAGGAACAGGCCGAACACCCCGGGCCAAAAGAGATAGGTGGTGTCTTCATCCCGCGCGGGACAGATGAAGACACCGATGGCAGGTGCAAGAAAGGAAACACCTGCCAAGAGAGAATGCCGGTACATGGACGTCTGAGGTAAGCACAACCAAACCTCAGTGAAGATGGACTTGAGATCACCGCCCATGCATCGGCAAATCGTTAAAGGCTAGGTAAAGGCACTTTGCCTCCGGTATCGCGATCCTTGGTCTGCCAGATGCGTAGGGCATAGCTACGGGCTACCTTCTCAGGCACTGGCGTTACGATCATTGTCTCAGTGCCTTCGGGCGCTGTGGCTGCGACAACGTAGCGTGCTTTAGGCTGACCTTCCTCAGATAGATCGGTGATGGACACAATATCTACGTGGCGGCTATCAGCAGGCAAGAGTTGGAAGATATGCGCGGCAGCATCTCTAGGGGGCAAGCATGCCAACGCACGCTTACGGGCCGGCACTGAGAGCTTCCGAATGTGCGTTGTGGTGAGCTTTGGTGCAAACTGCTTTAGCTCGCCTTCAGGCATGTCTAAGCAGGCCTTAGTACGCGCTGCGCTTGGCCCAGCTAGCAAAGCGTCATGTTGCATTTTGCGGTAGTAGGCATCTGCGCGGGCAGCGATCGACTTGCGAACATCCGAAAATGCTGGGCTTGCGACCTGAAGGAGGTTGACGATTAGCTTTAGCTCAGCAAGCTCTTTGTGAAGCTCGCTCTCGTACTCAGTAGGTCCGTCAAAGCGATCTTGTGCGATTTGCTTAGCTAGCTTCTCAAAGCCGGCAGCGGCAGGGGTGATCTCTATGTACTGTGGGCTAGGCTCGCTCTTGCGTTTTGCTAGTCCTGGAGGTGCCTTAGCTAAAAAGGGTGCGTTGTCTGAGGACATCTTAGGACTCCTCACAGGCAGCGGCGTAGATCGCCTGCAGTTCTGCCTCAGCGGCATCTTGCTTTTTACGATTTACTGCAGCCCGAGAATGCTCTTCCTCATCATAATTTTCATAGCGGGCCATCATATCGGCTCGTGCCTGCTCCTCGGAGTCTTCTTCTGGCCCGTCGTCAGGATGGTCCATGTTGACCACCTTGCAGGTGCTATCTAGCTTGCTGGTGCCGGTCTTTGGCGAAACAAATCGCCCGTCAATTCTGTAGTTGTTACTCACGGTATCTCCTAAAAGTAGATTCGCTCTACCAAGCGTTATAGGTTGCTTTGATCTCTGCTAGGCGGGCTGCCAATAGGTCGGCCTGGACATGGCGGAAAGCGTATGAATCGATCGCTGCCTGTAGAAAGCAGGTGCTCTCGTCTTTGAGGGCTGTGGGTCTATTGCCGATCGGGTGAGGTTTTGAGGTGTCATAGCCTATGCGTCTCAGCACTAAGAGAAGTTCTGATCTGGTAAGGTCTTGCACTAGTCAATCCCCAGGATGGTCTTTGCGTAAGTCTCGACATAAGCGTCGCTTCTCGCTGCAATGGGCCCCTCGTTGGCACCATGTGGGTTCGGGCTATCTACGTCTACAGAGGCCTCACGAAGCAGCTGAAGCCATTCGGTGCGCGGCCTGTATAGGGAATTACTTTTTGCCATGGGCTTCTGCTTTCTTGATCTTTTCGAGTCTGGGGTTGCGTAGATCAGACGCAGAATAAAAAGAATCGAGACGATCAACGGCTTCGCGACTCACGATGACGACAGGGCCGCCCAGGTAGCTGATGCCATGGCCAGCGCCGATCCTTCTCAGAAGGTGCAACAGGCCAGCTTCTGACAAATTGTAGAGACGGCTGATACGCTCGGTTTCGAACCATCTACGGCTAGCGATTGCTCCCTGTAGTCGACGGGTGATCTTCACATCGCGATCGCGCTTATAGGCAGCCACGAAGGCAGGACACATCAGCAGGTTCCCAGAGCGATCTGGTGCAAGCACTGCGTTAGCAAGCTTGCCTTTGGCGAGTTGCCTTACGCGTTGTTGGCTGATCTCTAGGATCTTTGCCGCTTCGCCGATTGTGAGAAATCCAGTCATGGTTCAAAAGTCCAGTGAGACTAGAATAGCACACAATAGGGCAGACTATTGCAAATAGTGCTTGATCTAGACAAGTAAAACGTGCTAGGCGGCGCGGGCTGAGGGGCAAGGGGCGGTTATTACTCAGGAAATGGCTTGAGAAAGGCCAGAGAAAAAGATCTTGACGGCGGGCCTGTGTGGCGAGGTATGAGGGGCCTAGCTAGCGCAAAGGTGAGGTGCCCCCTGCCGATCACAATGGTGTAAGGGTGAGGTGCCCCTGCCGATCACAATGGCGTATGCGCAAAGGTGAGGTGCCTGCCAGGACTAAACAGACTCATCCCTCATGAGACTGAGTAAACTAAACTGGTATTAGCAAACTGTACTCCCCCCTTATAGGGGGGGAGGTACTTAGTTTGCTAGGTATACGGGGGTGTTTTCCATTTGAGTTTAGTTAGTTTAGTTAGTTTGCTAAAACCGAAAACCCCTATTTTTATAGGGTGAATTAGTAAACTGCCTAAAAACTACTTTGAGTTTGCTAGTCCACGAATTAGCGAACTGGCGTCCAGTTTGCTGGCCTAAAACGCAGTTTCCTAGTTTGCTAATTCACCCTAGAAAAATAGGGTTTTTGCTAAGCGTCTAAAAAACCAGGACTAGTGGGGTGGAGGCGTAAGGGTAGGGAGCAGAGATAGAACTACGCTGGTGAGATTTTTTTATTCTAGGGCTGAGATTTTTTTATTCTAGGGGTGAGATTTGGCTTGTTGGTGTTTCCGGCGTTTGCGGTGGGGGGGTGGCGTATACGGGGTCACATGAAAGCAAAATAGACTTATCTGTCTATATATATGAAATCATTCATGTAGTTCTATTTCTGAGTAAATCTGTATATGCACCACCCCCCCCGTAAACGCCGGGAACGCCGAAACGCCCCCTGTGATTTTCTCTAAAAAATTAATCTCACCACCGTAGTCGTACCTCTTATAAAAACTCATTCGGCCAATGTGTGGGTGCGTTGACTACATCCTTTCACCGGCCCTTTTTCGATCTGGCATCGTGGCCCCGGCATCGCCCAACCCATGAGGCTACCCGTCTTCCACCGGCCAACGTGTAGTCAGCGCACCTACATTTTTATCCACCTGGCTTTGATCTGGCAGCCCTGCCGCGTACGCCCTGCATTTTTATTTTCACCTAGGGGCCTCTTTTCTTACCTCCTAGGTAGCCGGTATCTAAAAGCTTTTCAGAAAACCTTTACAAACTGTATAGTACCTCTGTACTTCCACTTGGCATGCTGCTAAGATATTGGCCGGGATAGGTTTAGATCTGTGATAGGCTGGATCCATGACTAACACAGATCCTGACAACCTTTCTAACCCTATTCTCGAAGCCGACCCTGAAGAGGCTACACCTCAGGACGCCATGGTAGGGCGTCTCAAAAAAAAGGGACACCTAGTGGTTGCTACCAACGGCAACCTTCCTGACATTATCCGGGTCACCGATCCGCGCATGTCCGTCTTCAAACCCTCGGCTTGGGCAAAATGGCGCGTAACCGGTGCTGGCCCACGCTACTTCAAGATCGGGGGGAAAGTGCTGTATCGATGGTCCGACGTCCGCGAGTGGCTGCTGTCTACCCCTGTAGAGCCCACCGCAGAAGGTCAGGCCTAATCCCGTGCCACAAATAGAAAGAGCCCCGGCAAGGGCTCAATCCAAATCACAGCAGCAGATACAAGACAAGTCTACCACAGGCGGCCGGCTTCGGAAAACACTTTTAAAGGCCCTTCCTGGCCCCTGTGACCACGATTTAGAGAAGTCGCTACACCCCCAGGGCCTATGCCCAGTATGCGATCTGCCCCCCAGCTCTGCCGCCATGCAACAGGTACCGGCTGGCGAAGCGGAAAAGATCACGATCACGGTATGCAATGGCCTGAGCGATGTCACAACTGAAACTACAAGGGAAGTTACCTGGGATGGACTTATACGCCTACTCACCACGCACAATCGGACTCCGAACAAGAAAGGGCCCATGTTCTCATTTGCCAGGTTCAAGCCTGGCATGTGCAACTGCGGCGGTAAGTCATGCCCTGGCATCCAAGGCCATGCGATCTCAGACAACGTCATAGACGTAGGCGCCCTGACATTCGACTTCGATAAGGGTGAGAACGGTAAGGCGCTTACACAGCTAGATGCTCTCCGGCACGCAAAAAGGATAGAGGGGATGGGCCACAGCGCGATCTTAACTTCAAGTCATTCACACAACCCGCCTGAGAAAGCCTGCTACCGAATTATCTTCGAGCTGTCGAGGCCCGTCACAAATGCCGAGTTCCTACCCTGTTGGCGAGCGGCGCTGAAGTACTTCGGGATTCCTACCGGCATCGATACTGACTTCTCCGCACGTCGGTGGAATATTCCGAGCTGTCCAGAAGAGTCTGAGCCGCAGCACCATGTATTAAAGGGTAAGCCGCTTGATGTGGAGAAACTCTTAGACGGTGTCGAGATTGAGGAGATCACCCCAAGGCACCGTTCAAATAGCTCCACACACGAACTCCCGCCGGCATCCAAGAGGCTTAAGGAGGGCGCGCGCGCGCGTCTAAAGGAACTTGGCCCGCACATCAAGGGGGAGTCTCCAAACAACCACGCCAGACACGCTGCGGCTATGACGATCAACGACCCAGCATTCTCATTTGATGAAGCCTTAGAGCCTATGCTCGAATGGAATGAGACGTGCGTCCCTCCATGGCCACAGCACAAGATTAAGCAAATGCTAAATAACGCATACGACCCTACCAAAGAAGGATACGGGTGGTTTCGGCGTCAGGTGGAGGCCGAAGAGGGTAAGGAAGGTACGAAGGCGCTAGTGGCTGCGGGTGTCCTCACAGATCCATTTTCAACTCCACCTGAGGCACTCAAAGAGAACCTGCTGCCCGTGCTGCCGTTAGATCTTGACCTGTTGCCCGGTCGGCTGCGCCCTTGGATTATTGACAAGTGTGAAACACGCGGCGTGCCGGTCGAATTCATGGCGATCTCATCCCTAGTAGGGATGGCGTCGCTCATCGGTCGGCATGCGGTGATCAACATTCGACAACACGCGGATGTGCCCATGGTCCCCAACCTTTGGGGGTTCCTAATTGCAGATAGTGGAACCCGAAAAACCGGTGGTTGTGGTGATGGCATCGCACCTATTAGGAAAATGCAGAGTAAGAAAAATGCAAAGTACGAAGCTGAACTAGTCGACTACGAGCGCGAGAAAGAAATCTTCGAGATCCTGAAGAAAAAGGCGGCAAAGCAACTTATCGACAATAATCAGTCTTTCGGGACAGATGGAGCAAAGGCGCAATACAGGGGGGATCTGAAAGACCAGGAGCCTGTTAAACCGATCCGTAGGACCTATGTTGACAATGACTCAAACACGCCCACGGTAGTCAAGATGGCGTCAGAGAGTCCTTCTGGGTTCCTTAGCTACCATGATGAATTGCCGACCCTACTTGCCTTGATGGACAAGAAAGATCAGCCCGAGCTTCGCACGATCTATATGAAGGGCTGGAATGGCGATGAAAGCCACTCAAGCAATCGTATGGGGCGAGGCTTCACGCACGTTGATGGACTGTGCCTAAGCGTATACGGGGGGATCCAGCCAGATATCGCGAACGAATGGGTACGTAGTGAGATCACCCAATCGCACAAGCGGGATGGGTTTATGGCCAGATGGCAAGCGATGATCTACCCGGACCCAATCAAAGTACGCCCACTAGATAAGGCCCCCGATATGGCCGCACAACTCCAGGCAGAGAGTCTTTTTGAGGAAATCGACAGAATGCCATTAGGTGAAGACGGTGGCTTCGGGGCCATTCTCAGGTTCGATTCTGAAGCGCAGAAGCTATTCAACCAGTGGGAGCGTGACAATGACGATATGATCCACGAGCTGCAGGGTTACCTTAAAACCCACCGTAGCAAGTACATCAGCTTTATGGCGTCCCTTGCCTTGATTCTGCATATCGGCGATGGGTTCACAACATCCACCCCGGTAGGCGTGCCAGCCTTTAAGCGTGCCGCCAAGCTCGTAGAGTACTTTTGGAGCCACGCTAAACGGATCTATGCCGCCGCCGCAGAGAATGCTGGAGTGTCAGACGCTATGGAATTGGTGTCGTCAATCCCTAGCTACCTCGACAGCAAGGGGCAATTCATGGCGGACAAGCTCTACAAAAATAGAAATGCTTGGAACTCAGAACGCACCCATGATGCATGTGAAACGCTCGTGCGGCATCGCTACCTTAAGCGCACAGGCAGCAAGAACCTATTCGAGATCCACCCTGACCTGCTAGCCAAGGCAAAGGCGGCAGCGTGATCGCGAAACCTAAACCGGTCGTCCTGCCGCGCCACGAATTCCAGAAACTCAAACCGAGCTGACGACAGGGCTTTACGCATGTAGCCAGCCCCTCCTGGTCGCGTTACAGTGAGTTCTTTAGGGGGTGGCAAGTATGTGGTTGCGAGACAAGTCTAGGCGTAAGGAGATCGACAAGAAGCTTGGGAAAAAATTCTTAGGCTCCGGAGCAAGCAACCCCAAGGCAGGTTTGCTCAAGTACCTAGGAGGCATTCCCGAGGTCGACGCCCTCCTAGAAGAAAAACCAAAAGAACCCCATGGAATTGTCTCCAATTTGATCATCTGGCCAAAGGGCATCGAGGTCATGATATTCACTGGCATCATTCGAACTAAAACCGTCTACGTGGCGGTCGATGATGTCGACTACTGGACCATAGAGCCACAAGGCAGTGGCGTGGAAGTTTCAAAGTCGGTGTTTGGCCGCGCACTCTTAGGCGGGCTTGTGCTTGGCCCCTTAGGTGCCGTTCTGGGTGGTGCGTCGGGCGTAGGGTCGAAGCACGTGAGCCTCACGAACTCAGACAATGTAGTCACTGTCGCTTGCCGCGATGGAGACAACGAACGACTGGTGCTGCTGGGGTGTGCAAACAAGAAAATCAAAAAGGTGCGCCGATTTCTCGATCAAGGGCTAGTTGGCAAGTACGTAGAGCCTGGGAAACTCGCCGTCGACACCCAGTCAGGACCACCCCCGAGCATTGCGGACGAACTCATGAAGCTCAACGCACTTGTGGAAGCAGGTGTTCTCACGCCTGAGGAGTTTGACCTCCAGAAACAGCGGCTACTCACATGAAGCTTAGCTAGCTCTGCCATGCTGGCTCACCATTCAGGGTTGCGACATTGTTATATGTCGGTAGGAGTGCCCGGCAGGGTTGCGGATCGCTGCCATTTTCTGCCATAAGAGCCGAGTTCAACGGGAACCAAGCGGTATCAACTGGGAGGTAACAACTTCTAAGGCCGCGTAGTCATTCACAGGCCATTGTTTTTGTTACGAAGTTTCTAGGACTTGCTCCCGGCCTTTCTGGCCTAGGCACTCCGCGAGATTCGAAGGCCATATCATTCATTTCAGCTAGAGGAGGCGCGGACGCAACATCGGGCTCGATAGGCGGCACAGGACCACGAAAGACGTTTGGCAACACCAAACGCCGCAGAAGCAGAAACCAACAAATTGGTATCTGCTTTCATAAAGTGCAAACCGAACCACCGAGACCAAGCACAAGTAGGACAGACTCAGCCAGTACCCGTATTGGCTTTGTACATCCCACTTGTCTTGCCTCCGCTGCCGCTCTTCGCTCGACGCTTCAAACCCGCGCACCTGAAATGAACGTGCCCGCTATTGAGCAGATTCGCAATTTGGGAATCATGGCTCACATCGACGCCGGTAAGACGACGACGACCGAGCGTATTCTCTACTACTCGGGCGTCTCCAGCCGTATGGGCGAAGTGCACGACGGCGCATCAGTCATGGATTGGATGCAGCAAGAGCAGGAGCGCGGCATCTCGATCACCGCCGCATCCACTTCGTTTCAGTGGGCCTCCCACGGCGGCGAAGCGCATCACTGCAATCTCATCGATACCCCGGGCCACATCGACTTCACAGTCGAAGTCGAGCGCTCGCTGCGTGTCTTAGATGGGGCGGTGGCAATCTTCTGCGCGGTAAGCGGAGTCGAGCCACAGAGCGAGACGGTTTGGCGACAAGCCGACCGTTACGACGTCCCGCGCATCGCCTTTATCAACAAGTGCGATCGCATCGGGGCAAACCCCGCACTTGTCGCCGAAGACCTCGGGCATCGCTTGGGAGCAAATCCCATTGTCCTTCAAATGCCGCACAGTGTTGAGGGTGACTTCAACGGCCTCGTAGACCTCATCTACTTCCGCTCGCGCATCTGGGAAGAGAGCGGGCAGGGGCAGCGCTACCACGATGTAGACGTTCCCGAGGAGCTTCACGACGAAGCCATGCTCGCGCGCGGCATCATGCTCGAGACTCTGGCCGAGGTAGATGACGCCATCATGGTGCAGTACCTGGCCGAGACCGAGATTGCACCAGAGGACATCATCGCAGCGGTTCGCCGAGCGACTCTCTCCATGAAGGCTGTGCCAGTCATCATGGGCGCCGCTCTCAAAAACCGCGGCATCCAAAACTTACTCGACGCCATCGTCGATTATCTGCCATCGCCCACCGACGTCGGTGCTCTCGAAGGGCTCAGCCCAACCGATGGAGTCACCCTCTGGCGCGATCCCTCCGACGATGCTCCGGTCACTGCTTTGGCCTTTAAGGTAATGAGCGACCCCAAGGTTGGACAGGTGACCTACCTGCGAGTTTACTCCGGCGTCGTGCGTAGCGCTGAGCAACTTCTAAACACTTCTCAAGACAAACTTGAGAAGGTCGGCCGGCTTGTGCGCATGCACGCGAGCTACCGTGAAGACGTGAAGGAGCTTGTGGCCGGGGACATTGGCGCTGCGGTCGGGCTTCGCGTCACCACAACCGGAGACACCTTGTGCGATCCGGCAGCACCCATCGTTCTCCAACAGATTCACGTACCACTTCCTGTGGCGACAGTCGTATTAGAGCCCGAGACCGAGGCAGACCACGAGCTGCTTCGCGCGTCGCTCGTTTCGATCGCCGCCGAGGATCCGAGTGTGGCTGTCGATACCAGTGGCGGCCAAACCGTCCTGCGCGGTATGGGCGAGCTGCACCTTGAAGTTGTTGTCGACCGGCTGGCCCGCGAGTTTGGGGTCAAAGCTCGGGCAGGGCGCCCTCAGGTTGCCTACCGGGAGACGGTCAGCGCCGTCGGTGAGAACCACTATCTTCTCGAGCGCGCAGCACCCCTGGCATCCGAAGCCGGCGGCCATGCGATTGGGCAATACGCTGGTGTTCGCCTTCGCGTTGAACCCGCGACATGTGGCTGTGCACTTCACTTCGAATCCGAGCTGCCGAGTGAATTTCCGAAGCCATTTCTGGCCGCGATCGAATCCGGATTGCAAGAAGCCGCAAAAACCGGCCCGATCGCCAGCTTTCCCATGGTCGATCTCAAAGTGACCGTTCTCGACGCCAACCTTCATCCCGTCGATTCTAGCGAAATGTCGTTTAATATCGCCGCACTAAGGTGCTTTGGCGATGCCGCAAAAGCTGCTTCTCCGGTACTTCTAGAGCCAATTATGGAGCTCGAAGTTGTGGTCCCAGACGATCACGTTGGGGACGTTGTTGGAGATTTGCATGCGAGACGCGGAAAGATCGCTGGAATTGAAGCGCGGCTTGGTGTACAGGTCATCGCCTGTTTAGTTCCCCTGTCAAAAATGTTCGGATACGCGACCGATTTGCGGTCCCGAACCCAAGGCAGAGCGACCTATTCGATGCAGCTAAAGAACTATAACGAAGTGCCCGCGGGCATCAGAGAAGACGTCGTCGCAAAGGTAAGAGGAGCATAAAAGTCATGGCAAAAGAAAAATTCAACCGCAACAAGCCCCACGTGAACATCGG
>TARA_R110002073_G_scaffold74100_5_pt1 | contig 27500 bp, 25 predicted proteins | sample TARA_R110002073 | Tara Oceans TARA_R110002073 (sample SAMEA4397174) | marine metagenome | biome: Polar Biome; feature: [DCM] deep chlorophyll maximum layer (ENVO:01000326); material: water (ENVO:00002006), including particulate matter (ENVO:01000060) such as... | depth 40 m | reverse complement strand
CTTCGCGACACCGTCTTCGCGACACCGTCTTCGCGACACCGTCTTCGTGACACCGGTCTTCGTGACACCGTCTTCGTGACTAGTTTTTAATGCCTAGAGCCTTCATCTTCTTGTAGAGATGCGAGCGTTCAAGACCCAGCTCTTTTGCGGTATTCGAGACGCTTTCGTTGTTTTCGAGAGCATCCATAATAATCTCGCGTTCGGCAGCGGCAACCAGGTCTTTAAGCGAGACGCCGCTTGTGTAGGCACCGCGAACACTCTTGACCGTGGGGATGGCATCTTGGATAGCATCCGTACCGATCTCGCTCGCCCCACCTGAGAGAATGACCAAACGCTCGATCGAGTTTTTGAGTTCGCGCACATTGCCGGGCCAGCTATGCTGCATCAAAAGCGAGACCGCTTTGCTCCCAATGCACGCTGGGCTCATATCGTTGCTCTCGCAGGCCTGCTTTAAGAAAAGTTCTACTAGCTCGGGAATGTCGGAGCGCCGCTCACGAAGCGCTGGAAGCTCAATCGGAACCACGTTAAGTCGGTAGAAAAGATCTTCGCGAAAGCGCCCTTCAGCAATCTCCGTTTCGAGGTTTTTATTTGTCGCGGCCACCACGCGCACATCGACTTTAATCGTCTCGTCGCCACCAACGCGCTCAAGTTCACTCTCTTGCAAAACGCGAAGAACTTTGGCCTGGGCGCCCGCATTCATGTCGCCTACCTCATCGAGAAAGATGGTCCCGCGATCGGCGAGTTCAAACTTTCCTCGGCGCTGTTGTGTGGCACCAGTAAACGCTCCCTTCTCGTGGCCAAAGAGTTCGGACTCGATGAGCTCCGAGGGAATGGCGGCGCAGTTGAGCTTGATGAACGGCTCGGATGCCCGCTTTGAATTGTTGTGAATGGCCCGAGCCACAAGCTCTTTGCCAGTTCCATTCTCGCCAGTGATAAGCACGCGGCCATTGGTTGGAGCCGTCTTGCCGATCTTGTCAAAGATGCCCGCCATCGCCTTGCTCGAACCAAGCATTGCAAAGTCGCCTTCGACCTTGGCCTGCAGCTCTGCTTTCTCTTGCTTGAGCTTAGAGAAGCCGAGACTGTTTTGAATTGTGAGCAGCAGCTTGTCAGAGCTAAGCGGCTTTTCGATAAAATCGTAGGCTCCAAGTTTCGTGGCACTCACCGCGGTCTCGATGGTCGCGTTACCGCTCATCATCACAACAACCACGCCGGGATGGGTTTCTCGAATCAGGGCAAGCACCTCGAGCCCATTCATCTCGGGCATCATCACGTCCAGCAAGACCAAGTCAATTTCCTGATCTGCAAGCTTTTCAAGCCCGATACGACCAGAGCCCGCCACCTCGGCCGCGTAGTCCTCAAGCTCAAGGGCCCGGCGAACAGAGCTTAGGATATTGGGTTCGTCGTCGATAACTAGGACGGTAGAGCGGGCCATATAGTCTAATTCATAGCACTGCTGGTGCAGTGGGCCATGCGTGATTGGCGGCTAAGTTGACGGATTCAAGTCGGGGGAATACGTTCGGACCGCGATGCGTTATCAACCTCCAACGGTCCGTGCTGGGCGTCTTGCTGCACTCTTCTCATTCCTTTGTTTGAGCCTTGTGCTAACCGGTTGCCCCGACAAGAAGCCCAAGTTTCCAAACTGCAGCAAAGACAAAGACTGCAAGGATGGCCAGCACTGCTTTCAGAAAAGCTGTTCGGAATGCAGTGACGACTCGCACTGCGAGAGCTTCGAAAGCTGCAATGGTGGCGAGTGCATTTTAAAAGACGGCATGTGCAATACCAGCGACGACTGCACCGCTGGCCAAATTTGCGAAGACAATAAATGCACCGCTTGCGAGAGCGATAGCGAGTGCGGCCCGGATGCACGTTGCTCCAATGGCGCTTGCCTCGATCGCGGTAGCTGCAACGAAGACGAAGACTGCGCAGACGACGAAGACTGCATTGATGGAACCTGTCAACGCGCTGGTCGACTCGCTCCACCAAAACTCTCTTGCTCACTAGACACGGTCTACTTTGGCTCGGATGAATACTCGATTCCCGAAGACTCTAAGGAAGCCCTTCAGACGACCAGCACGTGCATTCAACAGGGTGATGAGCGCACCGTCTTTGTTGAAGGTCACACCGATGACACAGGCACCGACGAATACAACATTGCGCTAAGTGAAAAGCGTGGACGAAGTGTTGCAGACTTTCTCGCCCGATTGGGCATTGACCCAGCAAGGCTTCGTGTCATTCCTAAAGGGGAGACCGAAGCAACCGGCACAGATGATAGCTCGCGCGCTGAAGAGCGCCGAGTGGAATTCGAGTGGCAGTAATGAAGAATCTAAGAACTCTACTCATTGTCGCGATCGCTCTGCAGAGTGGCGCATGTTTTTGGGTCACAACAAAGCACGAGGGCGAAACCCTTCGGCGCGACGTTAATCGCATTGACGAAGTTGTGACAAAACAAGAAGACAGTCTTGGCGGATCGGTCAAGAAACTTAAGTCGACCCTCGATGAAGCCAGTACGCTACTCGCCAGAAACAGCGCCGACCTTGGCGCCCAGTTCGACGAACTTGAGAACGAGAACGCCAGGCTCACAGGTCTTGTTATGGAGGCCAAGCGCTACGCAAATCAGGTCTACACCGACATGCAGGCGTTTGAGAAGCGCATCGAGACCCTTGAAGCAAGGCTTGCGGCCGTCGAAGGCAAAGCCTTTGAGCCGCCAAAGGTCGAGACCGCAGATGAGCTCTATGACCAAGGCATGAGCGCGTTTCGCGCAAACGACTACAACAAAGCGCGCGAGCTTTTTCGCAAGCTTGTCATTAAGTACCCGGGCCACGACAAAGCCGACGATTCCCAGTTTAATCGCGGGCAAGCGTACTTTGTGCAATCCGATTACAAGAGCGCCCTCGAAGAGTTTCAGGCGGTCTTTGACAAGTTCCCGCAAAGCTCACTGGCCGACGATTCTATTTTCCGCGCTGCCGAAGCTGCCGAGAAGCTAAAGTGGTGCACAGACGCTCGCGCTTACTACGGCCTTCTTCGCCAAAAATATCCGAAGTCGGATTTGGCCGGCAAAGCCAAGAAGCAGGGCGATGTCCTAAAGAAGAACGCCAAGAAGAAGAGCGTCTGTCAAAGCTAGGCTGCTTCGCATGAAGAATCAAAAGACAAAGCTCTTACTCCTCGGCGTTCCGCTGCTGGTGCTCTTCTTTGCAGGGCTCACCGTCACCGCCTTTCTCTCGGTGAACCTGCTTGTGCAAGGCGTGCGCGATGGGGCCGTTGGGCAAATTGCCTTGGGCGTGATCATTTCCGCCATGTGGCTCTTCATGCTCTACAAAACAGCGCAAGCCCGGCGCCGCGTTACCGGGTAAGGTAAGCGGCCCATGAGCGCCGCGCCCTCTACGTCACCGTTTGAACTTGTTTCGCCGTTTGAGCCTACTGGCGCTCAACCTGAAGCGATCCGCCAACTCACCGAGGGCATTAAGCGCGGTGATAAGCACCAGACGCTGCTTGGAATTACTGGTTCAGGCAAGACCTTCACCATCGCCAACGTGATTCGCAACCACGGCCGGCCCGCGCTGATCATGGCGCCAAATAAGACGCTGGCCGCTCAGCTTTACGGCGAGTTCAAATCACTCTTCCCCAACAACGCGGTCCACTACTTCGTTAGCTACTACGACTACTACCAACCCGAGGCCTACGTCGCGAGCACCGATACGTTCATCGAGAAGGACTCGATGATCAACGAGGAAATCGACAGGATGCGCCACGCCGCAACCTACGCGCTGCTCTCTCGAGAAGATGTCATCATCATCGCCTCGGTCTCGTGCATCTACGGCATCGGTTCGCGCGAGACCTACAAGTCGATGACCTGTGATGTCGCGCTTGACCAAGAACTCTCACGCGATGTTGTGTTGCATCGCTTGGTCGAGCTGCAGTACGAGCGCAACGATACCGACTTTCATCGCGGCACCTTTCGCGTGCGTGGCGATACGGTCGAGGTATTTCCTGCCTACGAGCAAGACACCGCAATTCGCATCGAGTGGTTTGGCGATACCATCGAGACCATTGCCGAGATCGATCCGCTGCGCGGCAAGATCAAGAACCACCTCAAAAGCTGCAGCGTCTTTCCCGCGTCGCACTACGCGACTCCAGCCGAGACCCTAAAACGAGCCATTGTTGACATCCAGCAAGAGCTTGGCGAACGTCTCAAAGTGCTTTCTGCCGATCAAAAGCTTGTCGAGCGACAACGTCTCGAGCAGCGAACTCTTTACGATATCGAGTGCATCGAGCAGATGGGATTTTGCTCGGGAATTGAGAACTATTCTAGGCACCTCTCGGGAGGCCAAGCCGGTGCACCTCCACAGACCCTCATGGATTACTTTCCCGACGACGCTCTGATCATTCTTGATGAGAGCCATCAAACGGTTCCGCAGGTTGGTGCCATGTACAAAGGCGACCGCTCGCGCAAAGAGAACCTCGTAAACTTTGGCTTTCGACTTCCAAGCGCCATGGACAATCGCCCGCTCAAATTTGCCGAGTGGGAAGAGCGTCTTCGGCAAGTAATTCACGTATCGGCGACGCCAGCGGACTACGAGATCGAGCATTCGCAAGGTGTTGTTGTCGAGCAACTCATTCGACCAACAGGGCTTCTCGAGCCGTCAATCGAAGTGCGCCCAGTTGGCAATCAAGTCGACGACCTGCTCGACGAGATTCGCATTCGCGCAAAGCGCAAAGAACGCGTTCTAGTAACAACTCTTACCAAGCGCATGTCGGAAGACCTCACCGAGTACTACACCGACATTGGTGTTCGCGTTCGGTATCTACACTCCGACATCGACACGATGGCACGCATGGAATTGATTCGAGATTTGCGGCGCGGCGAATACGATGTGTTGGTTGGCATTAACCTCCTGCGCGAGGGCCTCGACATTCCCGAGGTAAGCTTGGTAGCGATTCTCGACGCCGACAAAGAAGGCTTCTTGCGATCGCGACGCTCGCTTATCCAAACCATGGGTCGAGCAGCGCGAAACGTCGATGGACAAGTGCTGCTCTACGCGGATCGAATTACCAAATCCATGCGCCAAGCCATCGATGAGACGGACCGACGACGCGTGGTGCAGGTTGCGCACAACAAGAAGCACGGCATTACGCCCGAGTCTGTGAAGCGCGAGATCATGCAGCTTGGCGAGAAGGCGGCCAAAGAAGCCGTGCTTACCGAGAACGACAAACTCGCCGCACAAATCGACAAGCTCGACGTGCACTCGCCGGACGAACTCAACAGCGCGATCTTGGCACTGCGCAAAGAGATGCGCGTCGCCGCCGATGCCATGGACTACGAGCGCGCCAGCGAGCTGCGCGACAAAGCCAAAGAGCTCGAAGAGCTTCGGCTCGTGCTGCTGTAATCCGCACCTGTAACAGGCTGATGCCGAATGCGGCACAGCCGGGTTTGCCTTCGTGAAGCTTCGAAACGCCTGCGTTCTTTGGAGCGCCCTGGTTCACGACATTGTTGTCCTGATCTCTGCGATAGCAGCAGCGGTAAGTCGCATATGCGCACATCACACAAGATGGCACATGACATGCTTTGGCATCTGGCATGACAATTCGAAACGTTTCACGCATTTCACTTGGTCTTAGTCTTAGTCTTGTTCTCGTCCTTGGCGCATTGGGCTGTGAGGGCCATGAGGATGAGAGCGAAGGCGACACGTTCCCGAGCGAAATTGATTTGGAGCTCTTCGCGCAGCCAGTCAGTTTTAACGACCTAGAGCTGCAAGGTCTATTGCCTGCATCACCGGCAGCATACATAGAGCTTCGCAAACAGGGCCTGAGTTCCTCGGAGTTCACAATAGTCACCTCGAGCGGAGAGAAGTGTGGTGACGACGCCGACCAGCAGGCTTGTGAGGCAAGCTTTGATGCCATGCCTGTGGCGAGCGAGGGCTTCTACTATGTAGAGCATCCCGACGATAAGTTTCACTACTTGGCGGCTACGCAAGCTGGCGCGTCATCCACAGTGACGAGTGCTGCGGAGATGAAGCAGTTCCTTGGCACGATCGACAATCGCTCGGAGGCACTTCTTCTTGCGGCAGCCCAGGGATACAACTGGAATGCGAGTGAGCTATCCGAAGGCGCCGTACGCGAAACTGCCAACGGCTTCGAACTAATCGTCACACAGACCAACCTCTGTCCAATCGTGACCACCGGCTTTCTCATCTCGGTATCCACTGGCGGCGAAACCGCCATCCTCAACCAGTGGATCGCTCGCCCCGACGAAGGCTTCTGCTCATAAAGCCATGGGGTCACGCTCTAGGGTCATAACTATCTGTTATTAAAACGGTTTTTGACCGAAGTCGCGTTTTTGCCTCTTGACCACTCAGGAGCACAAAATTGCAGACCCACTACGCAGGTTTCCTGCAACGAATTGTCGAAATCGCGCATCCCAGCGCGCCATTTGAGCTAAGTAGACCCGCCCATTTTTGGGAAAACGCGAAGTATGCTGAATTCCCGATTCAGAACGCGCACTTACGATATAGGAGCGTGGCCCCAAGCGAGGAGCGCCAGGCTAGGAGCGTGGCCCCAAGCTAGGAGCGCCAGGCTAGGAGCGTGGCCCCAAGCTATTTGGCCCCAAGCTAGGAGCGCCAGGCTAGGCGCAGGCTACTACCCCAGGCTAGGCGACCGCGTGACCCCAGGCAGGCGCGAAGGCGACCGCGTGACGCCTAAGCTACGCCGATTCCAGGACAGACAGCAGGCGGCTAGCGCGGGATGTAGCGCATGCGCCAAACCGGCATGTCGTTGTCTTCGCAGTTCATCTCGCGCCAGGAGCGGACACCGAAGGGGTTGCCATCTTTCCAGAAGGTCCAAGGGCCGCGCATGTTCTCGTAAACGTCGTCGCAGGTTTCAAAGACACTCATCGCATCGAGCGCCACATCGAAGACATCACTCTGCATGAGCACATCGCCGCCGGGCGCCATGAGCGGCGCGAGCTGCCGAAGAAGCTCTTCGTTAATCATTCGACGATCGCGATGCTTGCGCTTAAACCACGGGTCGGGAAAGTTGAGAAAGCAGTGCTTTACCGAACCCTCTGGTAAGAGTTTTTCTAAGTGATGGCTGGCGTGTACAAAGATGGCCTGCACAGGCAAACCAAGCTCTTTGGCATTGCGATTCACAGCCTTCACAAGCGGCTCGCGAATCTCTAGACCAATGTAGTGGCGCGATGGGTCTGCGGCGGCGCGCTCAAAAAGAAACTGCGCATCAGCACAGCCAATCTCCAGCTCAATCGCGCGACCGGGCTCGACCACAGGCATCTCACCGGTAAATGTCTCAAACGCAACGGCGTTGACATTGACGTGCTGTCGATTGCGCATAACTAGGAAGCGCGAACAGCGTCGAACGCGAGATAGCCAAATTGACGCACGTTGAGCGGACAGTCGAGGGTCTCGGTATGAGCCCTATCCGCCCACACAAAATCGGAAAACTCGTGATTGGGCGAAACCTCTGCATCCTCTGGAACGTCGGCCACAAAGACAAAATTTAAGTGCATGCCTTTGGAGCCAGCTTGGTGTTCTTCGTAGCCAAGAAACCCTAGCGGAACACCGTCAAGCGCACCTTCCAGAGCAAAGAAGTCACCCTCAAGACCCGTCTCTTCACGAAGCTCGCGACGAGCCGCATCAAGAGGAGTCTCGCCTTCTTCCATCTCACCACCGATGGGCAACCAAGTGCCCAGACGATGGTGATGAATGACCAAGATCGTATTGGAACGACGAGCGAACACCGCCACCGAAAATGCTTTGCGATTGCTCACGATCCGAACGCCTACTTAGGAACCTTTTCCCAGTCCTTAAGAAACTTAGCCAAGCCGCTATCGGTAAGTGGGTGCTTGGTGAGTTGCAGAAGAACGGAGAGTGGGCAGGTGCAAACGTGAGCACCCATTTTGGCAGCTTCGAGAACGTGCATTGGGTGACGAACCGAAGCGACGAGGACTTCGGTTGTGAAGCCGTAGTTCTCGTAGATGTCGCAAATGTCCGCGACCATCGCCATGCCATCGCCGCTAAGATCGTCGAGACGACCAACAAACGGAGAGATGTACGTAGCGCCAGCTTTGGCAGCGAGAAGCGCCTGGGTTGCCGAGAAGCACAGAGTGACGTTGGTCTTGATGCCTTCTTCGGTGCACATCCGCGTGGCTTTGAGGCCTTCGGGAATGAGCGGGATTTTGACAACGATGTTGGGACGGAGCGCAGCGAGCTCGCGTGCTTCCTTCATCATGCCTTCTGCAGTCTCGGAGACCACTTCTGCGGAAACCGGCCCGTCGACCACATCGCAGATCTCAAGCAAGACCTCGCGAAAACTGCGGCCTACTTTGGCAACCAAACTGGGGTTGGTTGTGACACCGTCGATGATGCCCATCGCGGTGGCTTCTTTGATGTCGTTAATATCTGCTGTATCGATGAAGAACTTCATTGCCTTGGCCCTCTCTACAAAGGTAGATCGCTCGCAAACTACCGATGCGATTTCAGGAAGTCAATTGATGCCAGCCAGCTCCCCCAAACACCAAGTCGGCTGTGCCGAACTCCCTCCAGGAATGAACCGAGGAAAGTACTTCGAGAAGCTCTCGCTCCTTGAGGTCGGCGCCTTCGCCAACCGCAAAGTCGGGACCAGTAAGCCCGGTCGCAAAGTTGTTCGTGGATGGCGGGAGAAAAGCCCAGAAACCGCTCGTTTTAGCGTTCTCGCCCACTCTGAGCTCACCGGAGCCAAAGCCTTTCCGATGGACGATGAAGGCAAAGAGATCGCGACAAGTCTGGCCGATTCTTGCCAGGTTCTCGGCGCCGAGGCGGTTGTCTTCCGCACCCCAGCCAGCTTCTCGCCATCAGCCCAAAACCGCGATCGCATGAAATCCTTCTTCGCCGAAGTCGCCACTGCCAGCGCCTTTGGCACAACAGCACGAGTTTGGGAGCCAAGCGGCCTTTGGGAGCACGCGGGCATCACCGAGATGGCAAATGATTGCGGCCTCTTGGTTGCCGTCGACCCTCTGGGACAAGATCCGCTCGACGAGAACGCCAACTTCGTGGTCGAGCAAATGTCCAAAGGTAAGGCGTACTTGCGCATTACCGGCATGGGCCACAGCCGCCGTCGCTTCGATGGCTACCAGCTTGAGATGATCGCCGACATGGTGAGCGACCTAGAGCAAAGCTGGACGCTCTTTGCGCACCAGGGCATGTACCCTGACGCACTGGCCATGCAACGTGAGCTGTTTACGCAAACCTTGGACGAAGCCGAATAGGGCTTTCCAGGCGTTTGCAAGGCTGAGGCGGATTCCGTATAACTAGCCAAATTCACAGGAGTTTGGCGACCATGGAAATTACCTACACGACATCAGCACCCCTTAAGAGCGACGCCGATTTGCTCGCAGTTCCCGTCTACGGCGACCCAGCGTCCGACGCTTTGGTCAAGGCCATCGACGAAGCCCTTGGCGGCCGACTCCTTGTGCAGGCCGCGACGGAGAGCTTCACCGGCAAGCCCGGACAAAGCTGCATTCTCTATCCAGGCGAAGAGCTTCCCTGCGGAGCCATCGCTCTTATCGGCGGCGGCGACAAGAAGACAACCCACGCTGCAAGCCGCAACATCGGTGCGTACGCCTACAAGGTTGCTCGCAAGCTCAAGGCTGCGAACCTCGCACTCATCTTGCCCGCCTACACCGCTCGCACCGCCGACTCGGTTGCGCAGATGGTAGCCGAAGGCGCAGTCCTCGGTAGCTACAAGTTCAGCAAGTACTTTACCGATAAGAAAGTCTCCGAGCAGCCAGTCGCTACGATCGCCATCCACGGCGATCGCACGGTTGGCAAGAAGACCAAGAAGGGCGGCGCACCACGCACCCTTAAGACAGCCGTTGCACGCGGAGTCGCAATTGGCGAAGCAACCTGCGGCGCTCGCGACATGGTCAACGAGCCAGCAGAATTCCTTAACCCAACCGAGGTTGGAAACATTGCTAAGGCCATCGCTAAAAAGCACGCAAGTGTGAGCGTAAAGGTCCTAGGCGAGAAGGAATGCGAAAAACTCGGAATGACAATGTTCCTCGCGGTTGGCCGCGGATCCGATCGCGAGTCCAAGCTGATTCACATGACCTACAAGCCTGCAAAGAAGGCCAAGAAGGTTCTCACCTTCGTCGGCAAAGGCGTCACTTTCGACTCGGGCGGGTACTCACTTAAGCCTTCGGCCTCGATGCTCGACATGAAGATCGACATGTCTGGTTGTGCAGCTGTGGTTTCTTCGATGGATGCCATCGCAACCATCGGCTCTCCTTACGAGATTCACATCATCACAGCTTGCTGTGAGAACCTGGTTTCAGGAAACGCCTATCTCCTAGGTGATGTTCTTACTGCCATGGACGGCACCACGGTAGAGATTAACAACACCGATGCAGAGGGTCGCCTCACCTTGGGTGATGCTCTTACCTACGCACAAGAGAAGACCTCACCCGACGAGCTCTTCGACTTTGCAACCCTCACCGGTGCTTGCATGGTCGCTCTTGGTGGACACACAGCAGGCGTCTTTTCCAACGACGATAAGCTCGCAAAGAGCTGGCTTAAGTCGGCAGACATCTCGGGCGAAGACATGTGGCACATGCCGCTGAACCCGAAGCTCAAGAGCCAACTCAAGAGCCCAATTGCCGATCTAAAGAACACCGGTGAGCGCTGGGGTGGAGCCATTACAGCTGGTCTCTTCCTCTCGCACTTTGTCAAAGACACAGCATGGGTTCACGTTGATCTGGCTGGTCCAGCATTCGTATCTCGCGAAGCTGGCTCGACCATGCGCGGCGGCACAGGCTTTGCTGTTGCCACCATCGTGGAACACGCGACACGCTAAGCTCGCACGCATACCATTCGACGCAAAAAGGGCCGGCTCACTTGAGTCGGCCCTTTCTTTTTGCTGCATCGCGCTATCGCGTGTGCGCTGCGTTCAATCGAATACTATGCTGGATCTTATGCTGCCTTAGCGAGAAAGAAGCTCTCGATTTCCTGTTCCACTGCGTCGAGCGTCTTGTCCTGGGACACGGAAATCTCTTTCACAAGGAGATTGCGCGCAGTCTCAAGCATGCGGCGCTCGCCAAAGCTCAGGGTCTTCTTATCTCGCAGGAGGCAAAGGTCTCGAAGAACCTCTGCAATTTCAAAGGCGCTCCCAGTCTTGATCTTGTCCATGTACTCGCGGTGCCGTCGATTCCACGTTTGCGTATCCGTGCCGCCATCTTTCGATTGGAGGATCTCGTAGACGTCATCGATTTCTTCGCCAGTGAGCAGTGCGCGAATGCCAACAGCGCCGGCGTTATTCGTTGGCACCATAATCTTCAGACCGGTTTCAACGACCGTGAGGACATAGATTGAACATTCCATGCCTCCGATATTTCGGCTTTCGACCGATGTCAGCTCAGCAACTCCGTGAACCGGGTAGTACAGCTTGTTCCCGACCGTATAAATTCCATCTTCCATAAACGATTTCGATCCTTTGGACAGCTCCTGCCATTTTTTGCCCAAATGCTGGGCACAAAGGTAGGTATCTACGATTCTAGCAGCCATCCACTGTTCTGTCAATTTCAGGGATCCCCAACCCCCTGTAACTATTGGGAACTAGACACACATTCGACGGCGTGGGGGTGATGTCCCACAAAGTCTGGTCTAGGAAGGCCAAGTCATTGTGGCCGTTTCCTCTACAGTATGAAGTATGTTCAGTATTGAAGCCAGGTGGGATTTGCGGATCACCATCCACTAGCCTAGCCTGCGCCCATGAAGGTTGTGGCGATTTTCAGCGGCGGTATGGACTCGAGCACCATGCTCTACCAACTCCTATCGAAGGGGCATGAGGTTAAAGCGATTGGCTTTGATTACGGGCAGCGGCACGCCGTGGAACTGGATGCCGCCAAGGCGATCGCCACTAAGGCCGGCGTCGCCTACGAAACTGTCGACTTGCGAAGCCTTGGACCGGTAATCGCTGGGCAAAGCTCTCAGGTAAATCCCGACATCGAGGTTCCAGATGGCCACTACACCGAAGAGTCGATGAAAGCGACTGTGGTGCCAAACCGCAACATGATCATGCTCTCTGTTGCCGTGGCCCATGCAATCTCCATCGACTTTGATGCGATTGCTTACGGCGCACACGCCGGCGACCACACCATCTACCCGGACTGCCGAACCGAGTTTGTCGATGCGATGAAAACCGTCATCGGGCTTTGCGATTGGAAGCGGGTCCAGCTGCTCACTCCCTTCGTCGACGTCTCAAAATCCGAGATCGCGAAGATTGGTCTCGAGCTCAAGGTCCCGTTCGAGATGACCTGGAGTTGTTACAAAGGCGGCGCAACGCATTGCGGCACTTGCGGAACCTGCGTCGAGCGACGCGAGGCATTTGAACTCGCCGGATTCACAGATCCGACGAGCTATCTGCGCTAGCGGAAGCCGCATGATTGCGTGCCGGATTGTGAGCTTGGCCTTGGAGGTTCTTGCGAATATCCGCAGTCAAAGTAAGAAATATTTCGAGGAGACCACCCAAACTAGGGTACACGCGCCAATCGGTGGGCATGAAACAACTAGCGTTCCTTATCTCGACCACACTTGTCTGCGCTCTCTCCTCAGCGGCACTGGCCCAAGCTCCAAGCAACCTTCGACTTGACTATCAAGTTGTCGATGCTAGTTGCCCTGATGCAAATCAATTTGCCGATGATGTATCGGCCAAGCTGGGATTTGTTCCGTGGCGCGACGATAGTCCTGCGCTGCGAATTCGCATCCGCCAAGAAGCTAGCGAGACGGTGGCAACACTAGAGCTGCCTAGCGGCGACTCCAAAGTCTTTCGCGACGCCACGTGCAACGAGCTCTTTCCCGCTCTGGTTGCGGCAACAAGTGTGGCGATTGATTCTCGGGCAAAGCCAGCGACTCCAGTGCAAACGGCGCCAACACCTGCGATGTTGCGAGGTAAGGCAATGATCCACATTGCATCGGACAAGGCGGGACTATCTGTTTCGAGAATCCGCTCACGCAGCGTCGTCGTCGCGTCCAACGGTATGAGTGCATCTGGCGCACACTGGGAAGAACTCTGTCTTACTCCTTGCTCATATCAGCTTGATCCAGGTCTGCACGAGTTGGTTGTTTCGGGACAAGGACCAGCAGTATCGCGTAAAGTCCAGCTAGCACCGAATGCGGATATCTACCTTGAGGCCAAACCAGGCTCTACGCCTATGGTTTATGGTGGCTTCATGCTGGCATACACTGGACCTGCGATCGTGCTTACTGGCATCACATTTCTATTGCTCGACTCAACTAGTAAGAGTTTTTCTCTGGGGATGATTGGCGGTGGAGCTGCAGCGACTGGTCTTGGAGTCGGACTTATGTCGTGGGGAAAGTCGGAACTCAATCGGGTTCCCGGCCCAGCTCGCCCCAAGGGCATTGCTCTGAGCGGCTCGTTCTAACGCTTTATGGATGATGCGCCTTGAGCGAGCTCTTTAGCGAAGCGAATCTGCGCCTAGTTGGGCGCACGCTCCTGCGTTTGGGTGCGACGCAGGAAGACGTCGAAGACCTTGCGCAAGAAGTCTTTGTGATCGTTCATCGCAAAGCCAACGACTTTGATAGAAGCCGACGGGTTGAGCCGTGGCTCTATGGCATTGCCCGCAATGTGATGCGCGACTACTGGCGCAAGAAACAGTCGCGCAAAGAGCGTTTAGGAACCGATCAGGACAACGCCGAAAAAGAGCATTTAGGCGATCTCGATAGAAGCGTGGAGCAGGTAGCAGTCTTGCGCCAAGCAATACAAACTCTGGAAGAGCCACTCATTGATGTACTCATGCTCAAAGACCTTATGGGTCTAACGCTGATCGAAACTGCATCCGAGCTTGAGATTCCTGTCGACACTGCGAAAGACCGACTAAGAAGAGCTCGCAACAACGTGCGAGCGCACGTGGAACAACTAGAGATGGAGGTGGCCAGTGTCTGATCATCACGACGATATCAACGAGCCCATCGACGATCTCTTGCAGTCGTTCTACGATGCCGAGGCTGCTGCTCCACTACCCATTGGCTTTGAAGCTCGCGTACTCGCCGGCACACTCGAGAAAATCGCGAGTGCTCCACTACCGCAAGCTGCGGAAGCTCCCGTTGCTGAAGCCGCGGCAGTAAGAAATGCATCAGTACTGGGCAAAGCCGTAGCCCTAGCAATCGCTAGTGCGCTAGTTGGTGCGGGCATTGGGATCGCAATCGATCGTGCCCTTCGCAAATCACAAACCGCTAACGTCGCGCATGACAGTGTAGAGAAACCGAATGAACTCATGCTCGATGAGGTGAGTCCCGATGGCGCGAAAAGGGAGCTCACTCTTGCACCTACTTTCGCACCTCCGGATATGGACGGCGGAGTCGCGAGCAACGCCGCGTTAGACCGATCGCGCGCAAGATCAAGATACCGGAAGCCGAATTTTGATGCAGAAACTGCAAACGACGCTGCAGCCTCCAAAGACAAGGAAACAGGTGCACAGCTAGAGGAAAACGAGTCGCATCTCATCAACCGCGCTCGCACAGCCCTTGGTCGCGGGCTAGTCGACGAGGCACTGCGCGCAACGATGCAACACGAGCGGCGATTTTTAGACGGCCGCCTGGCAGAAGAACGCGACGTTCTCACCATTGAAGCGTACGCCACAAAGGGTGAAGTGCGTATCTTGCGTCAGCGCATTGCTCGCTATCGGGAAACCTACCCTCAGGGGTTTTACAGACGCCGCGTAAAGAAGATCGAAGCGCAAGTTGTGCGCTCGAGCGCCGAGCAAACCAATTGATAGCAACGCCGAGCCAAAGGCGTCGTGAGGGTCAAGAACCGAGCGAGCACCATCAAGGTTTATGCTCGGCAGTCTAGACCGTTCGCGGGCACTGATCACTCGGTACCCGCGAGACTTTCTTGGTCGCTCTAGACGTCTAGGTTGCGAACGTTGAGCGCATTGGTCTCGATGAACTCGCGGCGAGGCTCGACAAGGTCACCCATTAGGCAGGTGAAGATCTTGTCAGCATCGACACCATCATCGACGCGCACTTGAAGAAGTGTTCGCTGTGATGGATCCATTGTGGTTTCCCACAGCTGGTCGGCGTTCATCTCACCCAGACCTTTGTAGCGCTGGATGTACGTGCCCTTGCGACCAAGTGCATCGACCTCGGCGTTGAGATCGTTGAAGGTTGGAACCTCAATAACCTCATCCTTGTATTTGATTTGAAAGCCCGGAGCGAGCTCGGCTTTTAGCGCATTGGCAACATCGCGAAGGTCGGCAAACTCTGGCGACTCAACCGTCTCTGTCGAGATGATGGTCTCGCGCTTTGTGCCGCCACTTCCGCGAGGAACGCGAATTTGGAAGCCCGCATGCTCGGGATCGTCTTCGAAGAGAATCTTTGCTGCCGCAAGCTCGGGCCAGCGCTGCAAGAACATTGGACGAAGCTGCTCTTCGACCATTTGCTCGAGCTTGGCCTTGTCTTTCATATCTGCGGCAGTGAGCCCAAGTTCTGCAACCGAAGTTGAGACCCGGCCATCGCCAACTTTGTCGAGACGCGAAGCGAGCTTGCAAAAGCGGCTTACCTTGCGCAGGTAGTTTGCCAAGTCGTCACCGCTGAGACTCTTATCGCCCGAGGAGAGGATGATCTCATCGCAGGTAGTCGTGATGAGGTGCTCTTCAAGAGCCAACTCGTCTTTAAGGTAGAGGTCCTTCTTGCCCTTCTTCACTTTGTAAAGCGGTGGCTGTGCAATGTAGAGATAGCCGCGGTTTACAATTTCTGGGTACTGGCGGAAGAAGAACGTCAACAGAAGAGTTCTAATGTGCGATCCGTCGACATCAGCATCGGTCATGATGATGATGCGCTTGTAGCGAAGTTTTTCGAGGTTCTTCTCGATGCCAATACCGCAACCAAGTGCCGTAATCAGCGTCGCAATTTCTTGCGACTGCAGCATCTTGTCAAAGCGCGCGCGCTCGACGTTTAGAATCTTTCCTCGAAGCGGGAGGATGGCTTGGAATTTCCGCTCACGACCCTGCTTTGCAGAACCACCGGCGGACTCGCCCTCTACGATGTAAATCTCGCACTTCTCAGGATCGCGCTCTTGGCAATCGCTAAGTTTTCCCGGTAGCGAAGAGAGTTCTAGTGAGCCTTTGCGCTGCACCATCTCGCGGGCTTTGCGAGCAGCTTCGCGGGCGCGAGCAGCAACGGCAGCCTTGCCGATAATGAGCTTGGCTTCTTTTGGATTGCGCTCGAGGAACATTTGCAAGCGCTCGCCAACAACACCAGCAACAGCGCCAGTTGCTTCCGAAGAAACCAGCTTGTCTTTTGGCTGGTTGTTAAACTTGGGATCCGGAACCTTTACCGATATGACTGCACTGAGCCCCTCCCGCAAATCTTCGCCAGAGAGCGAATCTTTGACGTCCTTGGTGAGTTTGGTCTCTTTGCCGTAAGCGTTGAGTGTGCGCGTGAGTGCTTGCCGAAAGCCTGTGAGGTGCGAGCCGCCATCCTTGTTGCGGATGGTGTTGGTGAAGCACATGATTTGCTCGCTGTACGAGTCGGTCCACTGCATACCAACTTCAACTTCGATGCCGTCACGAGTATCCACAAAGTGAATGACCTCGTTGTTAACAAGCGTCTTGTTCTCGTTGAGATCTTGGATGAAGGAAGCGAGACCACCTTCGTAGCAAAACTCTTGTGAGCGACCATCGCGCTCATCTTTGATCGAAATTTTGAGACCGCTGTTGAGGTAGGTCATCTCACGCAAGCGTTGGCTTAGTTGCTCGTAAGAGAATTCCGTAATCTTAAAAATCGTCGGGTCGGGATGGAAAGTTAGTTTCGTTCCCGTGCGCTTGGTCTCACCGATCTCTTTAAACTCGGTAACCGGAATGCCGTTTGAGTAGTCTTGTTGATAGACTTTTCCGCCACGTCGAATCTCTAGTCGCAAATGGTCACTAAGAGCATTTACTACCGAGACACCAACGCCATGCAGACCACCTGAGACTTTGTATGTGTCTTGGTCGAACTTGCCACCGGCGTGCAAGACCGTCATGACAACTTCTGGAGTGGGGCGACCCTCGGTTGGGTGCATGGCTGTGGGAATGCCACGACCATCATCGGAAACCGTAACTGAGTTGTCGGTGTGAATGATGACTTCGATTTTTTCGCAGAAGCCCGCGAGTGCTTCATCAACACCGTTATCCACAACCTCGTGCACCATGTGATGCAAACCCGAGCCGTCATCGGTATCGCCGATGTACATGCCGGGACGCTTTCGAACCGCCTCAAGTCCCTTTAGAACCGTGATGCTCGAGGCACCGTATTCCTTCACCGGCGTTGCTGCGGCTGGGGTTGGATCGGGGGTAGGATCGGCGTTTGTTTCGGTACTTTCAGACATAGAAAAATCGCTCCGCTCAGCACGCTTAGATAACACGTGCGAGAGCCCCTAAGGAATGCGAATTCTTACCTTTTCCCGGAAACTATTGAGAAATTGAAGACACTTCAATTTGACCATTTTCGACGGTGAAATCTCGCCTATCTTTCTCGAGCAAAACGAACTTGGGATGGGTGGTGCTGATGAAGCACTGGTTCTGCCTCCCGCGCAAAAACTCGAAGAGGTATTCGTTTCGCTTGGGGTCGAGTTCGGAGGAAACATCGTCGAGCAAGAGAGCGGGCGGGTCCTCATGCACGTCGGCGAGCAGATCCATCTCGGCGGTCTTCCAGGCCAAGATCATCGCTCGCAGTTGCCCTTGGGAAGCGAAGTTGCCGGCTGGCTGTCCAGCGAGCTCAAAGAGCAAGACATCGCGGTGCGGGCCTACGTTGGTCGAGCCTCGCCCCAAGTCGGCTCGGCGCGAGGCTACAAAAGCTGCGGCGTATGCGGTCTCCAGGGCTTCTAGCGAGGGAATATCCTGAAATTGCTCGGCTCTCACAACCTCGCCCGATGCTTCATAGCGAAGCGTTGTTGGCAATCCGGAGCGGGTAATGGCCTCAAAGGCTTTGGCAAACCTTCCTTGAACACTGTTCAAATACTCGAGGCGAGCGCGGAGGATTTGCGCCGAGAGCTTGGCGAGTTGATGGTCGTAGACGCTGAGCATGCCCTCTTTGGACGAGGATGAAAGCTGTTCATCTCGCAGAACCACGTTGCGGCTGCGAAGCACCTTCTCGAAGTCTTGAGCAATCGCCAAGAAGCTTGGTCGCAGGGTGAAGACCGCTCGGTCGAGAAAGCGTCGTCGCTCGCCTGGGGAACCTTTGGCAACCAGCAAGTCCTCTGGGGCAAAGAGCACAACGTTGAAGTCGCCAAAGTACTTTGCAATCGGCCGAACCGCCTTGTTATCGAGCCGGACAACTCGCGATCGAGCGTTGATTGTGAGTTCGTAGCGCCGCTCTAAGCCGCCTCGAGCGACGCGAGCACCGACATACGCCTGCTCGCCGTGGATACTGATGAGGTCTTTTAGCCGCGAGCTGCGAAAGGATCGCAGCGTGCAAACGGCATACAGGGCTTCCAATAAATTGGTTTTGCCCTGGCCGTTGTTGCCAGCGAAGACGTTGAAGCGTGGACCTGGCTCGAGGCTCGCGGGAGCGAGATTGCGAAAACCTGTGAACTTTAGGGCGCGAACAAGCACTTCGATCTAGATGCGCATCGGCATGACGACACCGAGAAAGTCGAGCTCGCCTGTGGGCCGAATGACAACTGGGTCGAGTTCGCCACCGATCTCTACAGAGACGGTCTCAGTAGAAATCTGAGAGAGAATATCGACGACGTATTTTGGATTGAAACCAACCGAAACTTCTTCGCCGCTCACCTGGGCTTCAATCTCTTCTTTAACTTCTCCGATATCCGGATTGTCAGAGCTAATCATGAGCTTGCCTTCACCGAGCGAAACTTTTACGCCTCGAGTCTCTGATGACATGAGCAAAGCTCGCTTGAGTGCGTCGAGAAGTAGACCGCGGTCGACAAGAATTTTGCGCTCGTTATTTTTTGGAATGACGGCTTCGTATCTTGGAAACTGAGATTCAATCAGCTTGACGGCGAGGTGAATGTCGTTGCCCTGCAAAAAGAGAAACGGAGTTTTGATAGCAAGCTCGCAATTGCCCGCTATGCCGTCCAAGGTGCGCTTAATCTCCAGGAGACCCTTCTTGGGGATAATGACGCCTGCTGTGAGTTTTGGGCCTCCTGTGAGTGCCCTATCAATTTTCGAGAGACGATGGCCGTCGGTGGAAACCATTCGCGCATTGTCACCATCGGATTCGAAGAGAACACCGTTTAGGTGAAAGCGGGTCTCGTCGTTGGAAACCGAAAAGAGGGTGTGGTCGATCATGCTCCGGAGTGTCGAAGCATCGACCTTCTGAAACGTGGGCTCGCTGTGGTCGGGAACTTTTGGAAAGTCGCGATCCGGCATGCCGACCAATCGATACTTAACTTTGCCCGAGCGAATCTCTGCCCAGTTGTTGTCGGCTCGCTTCACTTCAATATCTTCACCGGGAAGATTGGTGATGATGTCGTGAAGAGCTTTTGCACCAACAGTAATTCCACCCTCGCCTTTGTTCTTACTTTGAAGATGGGCTGAGAGTGAAACGTTGAGGTCGGTTGCAACGACTAAGAGTCGATCTTCGCCTTCGAGTTTAAGCAAGACGTTCGCCAGCATCGGCATTGTGCTTTTGCGATCGGCGATGCTTTGCGCGAGGCGCAGGCCTTTCAAAAATTCGGTCTTCTTAATTTTGAACTGCATGAGTTGGTCTCGCGATTCGTGCCTTGTGTTTTGTGCGTGTGCGTTGGGTGCTGCGCACTATCTATTAATAAAGGTTAAGAATATAAAAAGAGGATAGTAGTAGTAAGAGGATGTGCGGTTATGTGGAAAAGATCCGGATTTGCCCGGATCTATTTCACTCCCGGAAACTCCGGACTGAGGATTGATCAGTAGGGTTGTGGGGATGGAATTCGGATTCTTTTTGCACTCCGGAAAAGCTTATAACTTGCCCTCTTTTTGATCACAGCGGCGATCACAGTGGACGCACAGACTTATCCTCAAGCGGATTTGTAGACTCTGTGGAGGGATTTTCTGCATCTCGCATGGGCGTTCTTGTTCTGGTGACTGGACTTTAGTGATGCTGGCGGACGCGAATACGACGTTGTGAGCCCGCTTTGGGTTCGCCCTGTGCCGTCGCGTGTGCCAGCTGGTTTGCGCTGGGCTATCGAGCCTTCTGCAAGCCTACAAGCGTCTCTCGGCTCTGCCAAGCGGGCTGGCGAATCACTTCATCGGCAACGCATCGCGAATCACTTCATCGGCAACGCATCGCGAATCACGCAGAGCAAATCTCTGCGCGTGAACCGCGGAATGTAGTGACGAAACCCTCCGCGCTCTAGCGCAGGAGGTTATTTTCAATCGCCGAGACTTCACCCCGTAGACCATCGTCATCGGGCAGTTTCTTGGTGATTTTCTCAACCGCAGAAATCACGGTTGTATGATGCTTGCCGCCAAAGGCGCGACCCAAATCTGGGTACGACTCTTTGGTATGAGTACGCGCGAGATACATCGCAACCGCACGCGGCCCGGCAATCGATTTGTGTCGCCGCGGGCTTTTGAGATCGGCAACCTTAAGACCGTAGTAGCCAGCAACCGTCTTTAGGATGGTATCGACGGTGAGGTGCTCTGGTGGACGAGTAATCGAGCCTTCGAGAGTCTCGCGAGCAAACTCTAAGGTGATTTCACGGCGCGAGAGTGATGCGTAGGCTGCCAGGCGGATGAGAGCGCCCTCTAGCTCGCGTACGTTGCTCTTGATCGAGGTCGCGATGTACATGCTCACGCTATCGGGCAGGTGAATGTTCTCTTGCGCGGCCTTCTCATTGAGAATCGCCATGCGCACTTCGAGCTCTGGAGGCTCGACATCGGCAAGTAACCCCCAAGCGAAGCGCGAACGCAGCCGGTCGGCAATGTCCGAAATCTCGTGTGGCTTTCGATCGGCGGTAAGCACAATCTGCCGGTGGCTATCGTGAAGCGCATTGAACGTGTGGAAGAACTCGTCCTGAGTTCCGTCCTTGCCCGCCAGAAACTGCACGTCATCGACAAGGAGAACATCGCAGCTCTCGCGGTACCGATGCCGAAAGGTGTGCATCTGGTTTGTGCGAATTGCGTGCACGTACTCGTTCATGAAGCGCTCGCCCGAGATGTAGCAGAGCCTCGAGTTTGGGCGCGTCTTGACGATTTGATGGCCAATGGCGTGGAGCAAGTGGGTTTTGCCCAGGCCAACGCCGCCACAGATAAAGACCGGATTGTACTTTGGTGGGTAGCTGTTGGCGCAGCTTTGCGCGGCAGCAAAGGCCAGTTGGTTTGAGGGCCCAGCCACAAAGGAGTCGAAGTTGTAACGCGGGTTGAGCGCTACGTTGACGATTGAGTTATCGCGCAGTGGATCGGGAACACCGTCTCGATCGGGTACTCGCTCCTGAGATCGGTGTGTGTCGTCGTTTGACTCACGCCGTGCGTGCCTTGGGGCGCCAGTCATCGCCTGCGGTTGTACTGGTGGTCCTGCCATCGATTCTTGGGCGAAAGGGCCTAAGTCCTGCTGCCCTGCAGTTAGGGGAGGCATAGGCACGGTGCCAGGTCGCAGACCTTCTGGGGCTGGCGGCGTATTAACAGGATTTGGCGCATCCTCATCGAGCACTTCGATCTCGACTTGATACGTGGTTCCCGTCTCAGCTCGCATCGCCGAGAGGACGGACTCGAGGTAGTTCGACTCAAACCATAGGCGAACGTAGGGATTGGGAACTTTGAGATGGACCGTATCGCCATCGATGGAATCGCATTCGATAGGGCGCAGCCACATATCAAAGTTTTGTGGCGCGATTTGGGATGACAGTCGGCGCAGGGCCGAACTCCACAATTCGTTCAACGTCGAATCCTTACTGCGCGAGAGCTGTGGTTCGAAGATGAAGGAAGGGAAGATGAAGGAAGCCGAGCAGAAGGAAGCGGAGCAGAGCTTCGACTCCATGGCACTGGCGGCCAAACCGTAAAGAATCCACAGCCCGTGTACCCACAGGCAGAGCCGGGGGGTGTGGAAAACCTCTCCAAGTTACTAGAATAATGTCGATCATTTGCCGCTGAACTTGTGGAGAACAATAGTAAAAATACCAGTGGAGCGCCGTTGGAACTGTGGATAAGCCGAGTCGGAAGCGACTCTTATGGAACGAAGATTCTCTGCGAGAGAGGTGCTTCGCCTTGGGTTCCCCGTGACGAGGGATAGTTGACTAGCAAACCGAGATTTAGATCAGCAAGGACAAAAGGGTACAGATTCCGCAAGACTATGATCTGACTTCACTCCCGATGGACGATTTTTCTCCAGTTGGGACTCGGCCGATTCGGGAGTAGCGATTCGCGGAAATTCGGCAAGTATCGGACCAGGATTTCGCCGGCTTGCACCGTCGCATTCCGTCAAAGCTGGCAACCTTCGTTGGATTTCAAAGAATCAAACTATCTTCCTCCGGATTGAGCATATTTTGAGTCTCAGCTTGACGGGGTGCATCACATCGGATATCGATCTGCGCTCGTCTTAGACGGAGGCAATTGTCATGAAGCGTACATTCCAACCACACAATAAGAGTCGTAAACGAACCCACGGATTTCGGTCCCGCATGAAGACCAAAGGCGGTCGAAATGTGCTGAACCGCCGCCGAGCACGAGGACGCAAGCGCCTCTCGGTAACGACTGCTAAGAAATAGCCCTCTATGGGCAATACGCTGTGACGCTACTGGTGTCCTTGTATCGGGACTCCGGTGGTGTATACGGCTGGCAGCAATTGGCACGTGAAGTTCGCATTTCCAAAATCTAGGCGGCTTCGCAAGCGCGTCGATATTGTTGGCGTGCAACGCGCTGGCAACGCTATTCATACCCGCTACTTTGTGGTCGTGTGTGATGTGCAAGGGCGCGGTCGCCTAGGAATAACAGTGAGTAAGAAGGTCGGCAACGCCGTAAATCGCAACCGGGTTAAGCGCCTGGTTCGCGAATTTGTGCGCACTGCACGGCCTATTGCTCGTTCAGCGCCGAGTGGTTTGCCCACCGGTTTGCCTACTGGGTCATCGAGTGACTCGGGTTCTGGCACTGCAAGTTCTTCTCTGGACTCAGAGTGGCTTGCAAGCAATCTTGATGTTGTGGTGATTGCAAAGAAGCATGCTTCGTCGGCGACTGCCGCCGAGTTGTGGCGTGACTTGGCAAATGCGCAGGCCTCGATGCTATCGCTCGGCCAAGCTGGAGCTGCTTCGTGAAAGCCGGCTGGCCTACGCGGCTATGGCTATCGCCCGTTCGCTTTTATCGCCGCTACCTATCACCACTAAAAGGTCGGCCAACGTGCCGCTACCTGCCTACCTGCTCTGAATACGCTATTGAAGCGGTCGAGCACCATGGCGTTTTCGTCGGAAGTTTTAAGGCTGCGTGGCGTTTGCTGCGCTGCAATCCGCTATTTGCTGGTGGCTACGATCCCGTATGCCACCAGGGGAAATGTAAAGAGTAATGGAAGACCAAGGCAAACGCCTCATGTTGGCCGTGGGCATTGCCTTCGGAATTATGCTGATCTGGACCACGGTATTTCCGCCAGAGAAGCCAAAGAAAAAGTCTGAGAAGGAAGTTGCTGCCGAGACCGAAACGGCTCCGTCTGCAATCTCCGCTCGCAACCGTGGCGATGCGCCAAGCACCAATGCTCCAAGCGCGGATGTGGCACCTGGCGAAGTTGCACCAGCGGCGCCGGCGCAGGTACCAGCGGAAGTTGCACCACGAGGTCCAGAGCAGTTCTTCGACTTTCACACGGATGAAGTACACGCCCGATTCTCGAGCTATGGCGGAGCACTCTCTAAGTACGAGCTCAAGCAGAAGCGTCTTAGAAATCTAAAGACCAAGCAGCCCGAGAATATGGTGCGCGTCCAAGACGAGGCGTATCGCAATCTTCGCGTTTGGTTTGAAGATTCTACATTCAACGTTCCGCGCACTGCCGAGTGGACTGGTGAGAAGCTCAGTGAGACCGAGCTTCGGTTCACCTGGCAGTCCAGCGACATTCGAGTGGTTAAGAACATTACCATTCATCCCAACTACCTGATCGTCATGGACGTGAGCCTAGAACTTCTGGGTACAACCGCGGCAAAGCAGTCATTAGCGGTTTCGCTCTACGGGCAACAAGATCCAAAAGCTGGCGAAGCGGGCATGTTTGACCGAGTCGAACGCCTTTGGAAAACAGCGTGTTTTGAGAATGACGAGATAAAGAAGAAGGGCACAAAGTCGCTTGCGAAAAAGGGCGAGAAGAAGCGCAGCGGAGAGATTTACTGGGGTGGTTTTGACCACGCGTATTTCCTTGCCGCGGTTTCGTTCCAAGAGACAAGCGATCGCCAGATTGATTGCAATGCGTACCCACTCGAGGACGTGGTTGGTGGCATGGGCGTCGATATGGTTCAGGACGCTGTCGAGCTTAAAACTGGTGAAACTCTTAAGAGTCGCGTGGCTGTCTACATGGGTCCCAAGTACCGCGGGGCCCTGGCCGATGCGAGTGCCAAGTCGGACGTAAACACCAAATTTGAGGAGTCGGTCGACTTAGGCTTCCTGGGAATTATCGCAGGTCCACTGCTTAGCCTTCTCAACTTCTTCCAGGGCTTTGTCATCAACTGGGGCATCGCAATCTTCTTGCTCACCCTTGTCGTAAAAGGGCTCACCCTGCCCTGGACGCACAAGTCGATGAAGTCGATGAAGGCCATGTCGAGGCTCAAGCCAGAGCTTGAGAAGATCAAAGAGAAGTACAAAGACGACCGCGCTCGGCAAAACACCGAGACGATGAATCTGTTTAAGGCGCACAAGGTCAATCCAATGTCGGGTTGTTTGCCAATGCTCCTGCAAATGCCGATTTGGTTTGCTCTCTACCGATCACTAACCGTGGCGGGCGAGCTGTACCAAGCGCCGTTCATCCCAGGTTGGATTGACGACCTTACGCTTCCTGATCCGTACTACGTCATGCCTGTGCTGCTCACGGGAATGATGTTCCTGCAAACGCGGCTCACACCATCGACAGGCTCGGGCGCTCAGCAGAAGATGCTTATGTACGGCATGCCAATCATGTTTGGTGTGTTCTCATTCTTCTTCCCAGCAGGCCTTACGCTCTACATTTTCACGAACACCTGTTTCACGGCTCTTCACCACCTCTACATGCATAAGCAGGAGCCGGGTTTGGTGAAGGCGCACGAAGCAGCTGTAGCCGCCATGGACGCTGAGTCTGAGGCACAGGATAAGGCTGATAGTGGCGAGCCAAAGAAGAAGCCGTCTGGCCAGCCAAGCAAGTCCAAGAAGAAGTCCAACCAAAGCAAAAAGAAGCGCAAGCGCTAACCGAATTCTGGTATTAGCAGCAGAGGATCACGATGTCTGAACAGACCGAGAACACAAACGATTTAGGCGAAGCCATCAACCTTCTTGAAGGCATGCTGGAGCGCATGGGCATTGACGCCACCGTCGAGGGCGAAGATGCCAACGATAAGCTTCTCCTTCGCATCGAGTGCGAAGAGGAAGATCAAACCCAACGCATCATTGGTCGTCGCGGCCAGGTGGTCGATGCGTTTCAGCATCTTCTAAACAAGATGCTTCACCGCGATCGCGAAGAGCGTGGCAAGCCAGTCATCGTTGATGCTGGTGGATACCGCGAACGTCACGTCGAGCGCCTTGAAGGTCTTGCCGAGCGAAGTGCCGAGCAAGCCAAGGAGTCTGGCGAAGCTGTGGACCTTAACCCAATGAGCGCATACGACCGTCGTATTGTGCACATGCGCCTTGCTGAGATTGAGGGTGTCACCACCCAAAGTGAAGGCGAAGGCGACTCGCGACACATCGTCGTATTGCCCGAGTAGTTGGCGTGCGCCTAGGCGGTGATACGATTGCCGCCGTAGCGACGCCACTTGGCGCAGGCGGCGTAGGGATTCTTCGGATCAGCGGTCCGGACGCAGCATCCATCTTGGCGCAGGTGACAAACACCAGCGTCGATGGTTTGCGAGATCGCTATTTCGAATACGGCCACGTTCAGCAAGATGGTCGTCGGCTGGACGAGGTCTTGTTTGTTCTCATGCGTGGGCCGCGCTCCTTTACCGGAGAAGATGTTGCCGAGATTCACGGCCATGGCGGCGCTGCAAATGTCGCCGAACTTTTGCGATGTGTGATTGCGGCGGGAGCTCGGCATGCCGATCCCGGGGAGTTCACGCGTCGGGCATTCGAGAACAATCGGATTGATTTAACGCGAGCCGAGGCAATTGCCGATATCGTGAATGCCTCAAGTGCCAAGGCGCTTCGCGTTGCGCAGGAGCAACTTGCGGGCAGCCTTGGCGGGATTGTGAATTCGCTGATCGCCAGCGTTGTGGATTTGACCGCCGAGATTGAAGCGGGAATCGACTTTCCTGAAGATGGGCTCTCGGATATTGAACGGACAAAGCAGTGCAAGCAGGCGAATGACGCAGCGCAGCATTGCCTGGAACTCGCAGCCAGCTTTGGGGTTGGTCGCGTGCTTCGCGATGGAGTCGACGTTGTTTTGCGCGGCGCCGTAAATGCCGGCAAGTCGAGTTTGTTTAACGCGCTCGTCGGTCGAGAGCGCTCGATTGTCGCCTCCGATGCCGGCACGACTCGAGACTATGTTGAGGCGCAGGTGGTGTGGGATGGCCTAGCGATTACCCTGGTTGATACGGCTGGCATTCGATCGGCCTCGGAAGCCGAGAGCATTGAGGGCCAAGGCATTGAGATGGGAGCTGCTCGTGCCGAGCAAGCCGACTTAGAATTGTTCGTAGTTTCTAGCGGAGACGACGCAGAAATTGCGGAAAGCGCGCGAACGATGATTGTTCGCTCGAAGTGTGATTTGCCAGCGTCCAGTGATTCTTCGGTTGGGCTAGCAACGTCTGCCAAGGCAGGTACTGGTCTCGAAGAGCTCAAGCGCGCAATCTTGGAGCGAGTTACCGGAGGCGCTTCTGAGAGTGCCGAGGGATGTGTCGTTACCAATGAGCGGCAGCGCGCGAGGCTGGAGGCAGCCGGTGGATTCTTGCAGGCAGCGGCTGGGCTTGTTGAGCGAAATGCGCCTGCCGAACTCACGATTGTGGAGTTGGGTGCAGCGCGAAATTGCTTGGCTGAGATAACTGGCGAGGAAGTCGGTGATGAGATGCTTGATGCGCTCTTCGCTCGCTTCTGTATTGGCAAGTAGATAATCGTCTCGGTGGTCTGGTCTCGGTGGTCTGGTCTTGGTGGTCTGGTCTCGGTGGTCTGGTCTTGGTGGTCTGGTCTCGGTTGGGTTTGTTGGCTCCCGGTCGCTTGGTTCTGAAGTCTAGTTTCCGAGTGCTTGCTTCCGCTTGTCTCGCGAGTTCCTTGGCGCGCCAGCTTGTGCAGTTTATCTGGGGCAAGGGCCCAACCTTTGTCCACCGCTGATGTTTGCGTGTCTCATTTACGCTGTTTTGCTGGCCGGTTTTACTCGGCGATTTTGTTTGGTGATTTTGCTCGATTTTGCTCGGCGATCCCGTTCGCTGGTTTTGTTCGGCGATTC